>Ga0209596_1000441_pt1 | contig 38418 bp, 54 predicted proteins | sample M_130807_MF_Meta_FD_187314 | JGI IMG/M metagenome (GOLD analysis project Ga0209596, IMG submission 187314) | Freshwater microbial communities from Lake Montjoie, Canada to study carbon cycling - M_130807_MF_MetaG (SPAdes) (version 2) | ecosystem: Environmental > Aquatic > Freshwater > Lake... | reverse complement strand
CGTTTATTGTCAAGTATAATTCTCTTCCAACGATTGAGGCGATTGAGATTGCCGCACAAAATGATACTACTGTAAATGAAAATGAGTTTAAGAATCTAAACGAGAAATTGACTCAACTAGACTCGGATCTTGAAGTCAATTCTAATTGGTTGCTTGAAGAAACTGAGAAGTTCTGTAAGGACAAAGCAGTGTATAATGCAATCATGAAGTCGATTCAGATTATCGATGGTAGTGATAAAGCACACTCGCAGGATGGTATCCCATCTATTCTACAGGAAGCACTTGGAATTTGCTTCGACAATAATGTTGGACACGATTACCTTCTCAATTCTGATGCTCGATTCGACTTCTACCATCGTAAAGAAAACAAACTACCATTCGATCTTGAAATGTTCAATAAGATTACTGATGGTGGACTTCCCAACAAGACTCTGAACATTGCACTTGCTGGTACTGGTGTTGGTAAGTCTTTGTTTATGTGTCACATGGCAGCAGGAGCATTGGCGCAGGGTAAAAATGTTCTTTATATCACTCTAGAAATGAGTGAAGAAAAGATTGCCGAACGTATCGATGCAAACATGATGAACGTAAACATCGGTGAGTTGAAGGATCTTTCTAAGTCTATGTTTGACAATCGTATCGAGAAGATTCGAAACAAGACCGAGGGTAAGTTGATTGTCAAAGAATATCCTACTGCCAGTGCGCACGTTGGACATTTCAAGGCACTACTAAATGAGTTAATGTTGAAGCGAAACTTTGCTCCCGATATTGTGTTTGTCGATTATCTTAACATCTGTGCATCGAGCAGGTTCAAACCAGGAGCAGGTGTAAACTCTTATACATATGTGAAAGCGATTGCTGAAGAACTTCGTGGATTTGCAGTTGAGTTTGATCTTCCTGTTATGTCTGCCACCCAAACAACTCGTGGTGGTTATGCTAACAGCGATGTCGACATTACTGACACATCTGAGTCTTTCGGTCTGCCAGCAACTGCTGACTTGATGTTTGCTCTGATTTCAACAGAAGAACTTGAGAAGATGGGACAACTGATGATCAAGCAGTTGAAAAATCGATACAATGATCCAGGACTAAATAAGAGGTTCATGGTTGGTATCGATCGTGGTAAGATGCGTCTGTATGATCTAGAAGAATCTGCCCAGAAGGGTATTATGGGTTCGGGTCAAGATGATCTGCCAGTGTTCGAGAAAACCACTATCGGTCAACGTCAACGAGATATGTCAAAGTTTAACTTCTAATGAATTTTATCGAATCATACCCTAATGCTCTAAGCATCGAAAAGTGTCAGCAAATCTGTGACACGATGGATGAAATTATCTCTCGTCCGGATCCAGGTACTGCCTGTATTCTGTCCGATGATTCTTCTCGAACAGACTGGAATATTTTTACTGGTAAATATGGATCTCTGAAACCATCAGAAGATTCTGTCATTGATGCTGTTCACGCTGGATGGAGACAATACAACAAACAGTATGGTGCTGCCAGTCGAGCATTCTTAGAACTCTTCAATCCTGGATGGAAGTTCCAGAAATCAGAAACTGGTGGTGGGTTCCACGCTTGGCATTCTGAACAAGGTTCTGGGAAAAATCGAGGCAGGTTTGGTGTTTGGATGTTGTATCTAAACACTGTAGAAGAAGGTGGAAAGACTGAGTTTAAACACCAAGATCTAGCAGTTAAACCAGAAGCAGGAACTTTACTTATTTGGCCAGCAGCATATACTCATTGTCATCGTGCAGCACGCGATCTTGTTGGGAATAAGTATATCGCTACTGGTTGGTTTGACTACCCAGAAAAGGTAGATGTTCGATAAAAAACACTTGACTTTTTATGAATGATAGAGTATAACTAATTATTGACTTGGTACCATAGCTCAGCTGGATAGAGCATGAGCCTTCTAAGCTCAGGGTCGTAGGTTCGAATCCTACTGGTATCGCCATTTTTTAAGGAATGAATATGACTGAAGTAACTAATGAAGAACTGAATCTCAAGTTGGTTGTTACGACCTCTCTTTGGGCAAACTCCGCGACTGATGATATGCCACTTTGGAAAACAGTTGGTGCCAAGGAATATGTAATTGCTCGATTCAATGGCGAACCAACTCTCGAAGAACTTGGTAAGGCATGTGAATCAAAACGTCACCTGATCGAAACTCATACTAAACAGTTCCACGAAACTCTTTCTGGTTGGCAACTGTATCTGGATCAGAATCTTACTCACAACGAGTATCTTCAATATAGTCTGACTGAGCAGGTTGAATTTCCTGCTATCGATCTGACCGAAATTGATGCTACTGAGGAACTTCAACAGATCGTTGGATGAACCAATTTACTATTATACATACCTACTATAACGACCGAGCACTTCTTGAGACACAAATCGAGAGGTGGAACGTGTATAACACCCCGATTAAGATTATCCTAATTGACGATGGATCCCAAGAGGTTCCCGCTGAGGAAGTCTTTCGGGGTGTTACATTTTCAAACAACATAGATCTTTCAGTATATAAAGTCACCAAGGATATTGGGTTCAATAGTCACGGTTGCCGAAATCTTGGTGCTATGCTTGCCAATACTGAGTGGTTGTTGTTCCTTGATATTGATTATACAATTCAACCCTCTGAACTGCATAGATTGCAAAAAGAAGAACTTGATCCTCTGAAATTGTATGAGATTAATGCTCGCTACAAAGGTCGCGGCGATCCCTATGTTGCGCTCAATCAGTTTGTTATCTCAAAGAAACTGTTTGTGGAATCTGAGGGGTATGATGAATCTTGGGTTCCATTTCATTTTGGTGATCGAGAATTCTTAGGTAGACTTGCCGATATAAGTGAAAAAATAAATCTTGACTGGGTAAATCTAACTTGTCGACGTGGTGGTAGAAAAGGGATCATTGATGATACTGCTACTATTCCAGTATATGACGATGACAAAATGGTATTTTATTCTAGAAAATTTGATCCAGATACAATAGAAAGAGTTCCATCTCGTATAAATTTCCCGTGGAAAAAAGTGTTTTAATAAATACTAACGGTGATTGCCTACCGATTACCAACGGTGTACCCGTAGTAAACACATTCTCTTAGCGAGAAAACATAGTAAAAGTCGGAGTAACGTAGGCATTTTTATTATAAATAGAGAGATACTATTGAACGGGAATCCCATGTTATCATTTACTCAATATCTCTCTGAAGCATCTATTAGGCAGGGTTTACCACACCTGCACTCATCACCCACACCTGCAGGTGGACAAACTCCCTCACTATCTACGGATGAGTTCGAGAAAACCACTAAGGGTGGTAAAGTCCATATCAATCATGTAACTGAAAAGACCGATGGTCAAACGTTTAAGTTTGGTTACGATGAACATGGATTCTACACTCAGCACTCAGGTTCTGGTAGCGACCGAATTAGAACAGGCGCAGGACATATTGAAAGAGCAAAACGCAGAGCATCTGAGACTGGTAAAGAATATGATTCTACTGGTCCAACAGCAATGTCTAAGTTCCATGATGCTCTTCACTCAAACAGTGCACTACAAAATCATCTAGCGAAACATTACGAGAAACACGGCGAAGTTGCTGTCAGCGGTGAAGCGTTTAATCGCTCGCTCGCTCGTCCTGGAGACAAGAAAGATGAAGTTAAATTTGTTCACACTTCCTATTCAACAAAGGGATTGGGTAAACAAGGTGCATTTATTATTCACTCTAGGATGCCAACGAATCAGCAACACGATCCTGAACACTTTAAGAACAATTTGTCAGATGATAATATTAAATTCGATCATGATATTATTAAACACACGCCATCACATGTCGATGTCAAAGATGAAGTAGCAGATTTCCATAAACTCGATCATGGGTTGATTAATACCAGAACAGTTCCTAAGAACAAACAAGCAAAACTCGCCGAGATTGAAAAGTTTAATAACATCAAAAAGCGTGTCAGTGCTAAGGTTTCTGCACATCTTGGTGAAAAGAAAATCAAGAACAAATTTGGATCTGGTACTGAGGGACTGGTTGTTCACCCATCAGACGCTAATCCAGAAGCGACTCGATTCAAAGCAATCAATCCAAAATTCAAAGAAGCAAAGTCTTCATCTAATCTATCGTTTGGAAAAAAATAATGAAAAGTTTTAAGTTCTTTCTGAATGAAGGTGGAAATGTTAAGGTTGGACCAAAGGGACAAGAAACTTCTGCTGCTCCATTCCCAATTCAACATGATAGCAGAGCAGTACGTAGAACAGATGTTCACACAGCGCTGAGCAAAATTCACGATGCATTTCATAAAGAACATGGCGAGCATCTATTTGGTGCCGATAAAGAAAAACTAAAAACAGGTCATGCTTTTTCAGGTTCTTCACATGATTTTATGGGGAATCATATTGATGACCACGAATTTGCTAGATACAAACCACATGTCGGCGATGTCGACGTTCAGGTCAGTCATGATCATAAAGACAAATTAGCATCAACTCTTACAACAGGTAAAAAGTTTGGTAACTATACCGTCGCAGGAACTAAGAAGCACGGTAACGAAATCTCCGCAGTAATGCGCCACGAGAATGGTGAGCACCATCAATTCGATTTCGAGGGTGTGCATAATCCTGGATCTGAAACTGATAGATTCCTTCATTCTTCTAGTTGGGAAGATACCAAAGCAGGTATTAAAGGTGTTCACCATAAGACACTGATCAATGCAGTAGGTGGATCTACACATAAGTTTTCTATCTCACATGGATTGCGCTCTAGAACAGACGACAACGATCTTGGTGTTCAACATCCGACTGAAATATCTAAACAACTGTTTGGTGCTACTGCAGACCACAAAAAGATTGAATCATTTAAGGGTGTGGCAGAATTAATTAAGAAGCATATTCCAAAGTCCCGCCACCAAGAAATATACGACAAGTTTAGAGACAGTATTGCCAGTAAGAAAGGTATGGACCATGGTCCTGCTCTTGAGCATCTGCGCACTCAACTCGGTGTTAGCGATCGTGCCAACGAATCATATATTGAGGAAGAAGCAGAACAGCATGCTCATGTAGCATTTATGGGTGCATCCCCTCATACACATATGGGTCACCATATTGATGTTGTTGGTGGAATGGGTTCTGGTAAAAAGTATGTTGGTCTGTCTGGTAAGTCAGACGTGTTTTCCGATAAGGAAAGAGAACATATCGCTAACAAACAGTCTAACGGTGATGCCGAATTTAAGATCGAAAAGTCTGCTGGTCAGACGGTAGGTCGTGCATTCCATTCGATGACAGGTTCAAAGAAAGTCCTTCACCTTCACTTCGGACATGACCGTAAGGAAATGGCAGAACGTCTAAAGAACTCAATTGAGTCTGGTAAGATTCCTGAACTTAATGGCGAAAAACCACACAGAGTAGAAATCCATTATCCGAAAGACGAAAACCGCTCGCATGGTATGTCAGGAACAAAGATGCGTGCCGCTGCAGCATCAGGTGATGAAAAAACATATAAGCAGCATCTAGGTTCTAACTTCTCAGATAAAGAATCTAAAAATATTATGGATAGAGCAAGAGTTGGAATCCTCGCTGGTAAAATCAAATTAAAAAGGTAATAATCCATGGGTAAATTTCTAACATACCTCAAAGATATGATGTCAGACAATGGTAATCCATCGACTAAGCGTATGGTTGCTGTTGTTGCTACCATTCTTATTGCTATTGGTTATATTGCTAATTTATTCTGGGACTTCACAATTGAAGAGTTTATCTTCAACGGTGTGATGTATATTGTCATTGGCACCCTTGGTATTACTGGCGTAGAAAAGTTCGCACCAAAGAAACCAACCAAGAAATCTGAAGAAGAAGAATAAGGAATTAAATATGTTTGGTATGATCCCGTTACCATATAAGTTATTGGCAGGTGTAGCACTCATTCTTGGAGTGTTTGTATTTGGATATATGAAGGGATCTGCTTATGCCGATGCAGAACTTGCTAGATTCTCTGCTAAAAAGAGTGAACAGATTGCTGTGCTCGAAAAGAAAAACGCCGAAATCTCTGGTAAAGTTGTTACCGAGTATGTTGATAGAACTAATATAATCAAGGAAAAAGAATATGTATATCGCGACATCGCTACAAAAGTTGTTCCTGCTCAGCACGATTTGTCTAACGGTTGGGTGTTCGCACACGACGCTAGTGCCACATCCAGTGATGCCGACCCCACCAGAAGTTCTGATGCGTCCCCCTCTGGAATTAAAGACAATGAAGCCCTCCTCACCATCTTCAACAACTACTCCAGATGCATGCAAAACAGTCAACAACTTGTTAGTTTGCAGCAATGGATCAACGACAATAAACTCGCAATAGACCAGATGGCAGCGAAAGAAAAGAAAAAGAAATAATGGCGTATAATCTTTTCCCTACATCAGAGCAAGATATTGATTCGTCTCTGAAAGGATCCAAGCACACCCAAGTCTATCGCGATAATTGTAAAGCAGTATTTAATTTTCTGCGTAAAAAATATCCGAAGATCGATACTCCCATTAATATCGATCCCGCTGTACCTAAAATAAATGTCGTCCGTGCTATAAAAGGTTCTCTTACCGAGCAGCAAATCTTAACTCAGTCTGGAGTTAAGCAACCATTTAAAGTAAAATTTGGAGACGGTTCCTCTGGCAACAAAGGTGCTAAAAATCGCGGCAATGCTTTCGAAGATCAATTTACCCAAGCATTGAGAGACTGGCGAGCAGGTGAAACTGCTGGTATTGATAGAATGATTCTAGAAACTATTGAGGGTCTAGATAAAACTTATGGTATTGGACAAGGTTCTGATTTCGATGTTCAAGCAGTTGGCGGAGACAATACCAAACGACCACTATCATTTATTGGTGGAATTAAATTATCTAATACCAAGGGAACTGGTAATGATATTGGTGCTGCAGTTACTGATGTTACTGTGACCTGGAAGAATAACAATAATATTACACAGAAATTATATCTCAGTTTGAAATTCCAGAACACTGTTACGTTCTTTAATGTTGGTGTGAGAACTATTCTTACTAAAAAAGAAATTCAATCAGGTTCTATCTCTAATGCCAATGGACAGGCACTACTAGATCTATTTAAAATTGACCATAAAAAATTCTGCGATATCTTTAACGGAACTGGTGTAAGTGAAACAGTAACAGTAACTTCTCCCAATCGTCTCGCACTAGAGACTTTGTTAGAATCTGGTATTGGATATGGATACCACGTTATCCATAAATTTCCTGGAAAAATTAAGTCATATGAAGTCGATTCGATCTATATGCAGCAAGCAGCAAATGTTATATCACAGACCATCTATTATGGCGGTAAAACTGGTAAGGGTAAAAGAATTGACATTGTGATTGTTAGTCCTAAGTATGAATTTAAATTGAATATTCGAGACTCTCAAGGCACTGATGGATACCCAACTCGTTTAATGTGCGATTTTAAATACAAGCAGTAATTATTATAAATATAGGAAACGACTGGAGATTACACCCCGATGATTAATGACCTACCACCATGGAAAGAAGATCCTCACAACCCAACTCGCAAGTCGGGCGAGAAGCGTAAGGACAAGTATGGCAACGAAATTAAGAACGTTGCCAAGCACCTCGCACGCAAGGCGATGAATTCGGTTAAGGAAGCAGTGTTTGTGTCAAGTCGTAAGAAGGATTTGACTGCTGTTAAATCTGAGGATACGCTTGTTTTTGATGATCACATCAATTGTGGCACTCCAGACTGCTGCCAGACATGTGACACTGCAGATACTACAGAAATCGATGAAGCATCAGCATTCGCAGATGCACGCAGAGATCTGCGTCGCGATTCAAAGGGACTCGCTCCAACCAAGCGCGATGAAGATGACAGCGAATCAAATGAAGATCCAGATGAAGATAAAACTCCTCACTTGGTATCGCAACTTTACAAAGCAGTCAGTATCAATAAACCTGTCAAATTTAAGGATGGTAAGTCACATACCATTGCCCCACACCATGCCAAGAAGTTTATAAACCAGTATCGTTCTCTTAAACCCGCAGATAAAGAAGAACTGCAGAGCAAAGCACATGCCTCTCACGCAGAGTTTAAGAAAGCAATTAGCGAAGATATAGTTCGCACAGGAACTCTTGCTCAGCGCACACAAGCATATCGCGCAGATAAAGCAAAAAAGGCAGGTGCTAAACTGAAGATGGATCCAGATACTGGAACACCTGATCATTTCACTGCTGCGATGCGCCGTAAAAAAGGTTTACCAGAAGAACTAGATAAGAGCAACGAATGGGGAACTGATGCTCTCCGCCAGAAGTATGCGGCAGCGACTCCTGGACAAGAAGGTCTTGCTGTGAAAAAGATTCCAACATTCGATGCTCGTTACGATGATGTTCCGACACGGTATATCGGCGGTATTCAAAAAGAAGAAACTCTGTCAGAAATTTCCGCAAAGGGTTCTGCTGTTAGAGATGATTTCCGTAAAAAGATACAGCGTGCAATAACTGATCCTGCAAATATCGCACGTGCAAAAAAGGTGCTTGCTAAAAAGAAAATGGCATCAAAGGCAGCAGAAGCAGATGCTCCTAAGAATTTGGTGCATCAACTGCACAAATCTCAGTCGATTAATGCCAAGGTAAAGTTCTATGATGGTAAAGAGCACGAAATTGCTCCCAATCATCACGACAAGTTTATGAACAAGTACCACGGTCTAAAGTCATCGATCGAAAAAGAATCACTCGTAAAGCGTGCTCATAAGTCACATGACGAATTCTTAAAAGCGATTCACGAAGAATGGGCTGACTTTAGTCAGGAAAAACCCAACACTGATTCTATCAATCCTGCTAACTATCCAACTCCTCCTATGCACAATGACATGATGGATTATAATAGCGATGATCGTCACGATGAATACGATTTAGTTGCTATCGAAAATGATGTTACTGCTGAGATCGAAAACGCTGAGTGGGAAGATCTGGTTGACTATTATGATTACGAAGATCTAAACTACGAAGATTCTGATGAGGATATCGCTGAAGGTATTACTCCACAGGGTCGTTTGAAGAAGCGTTTCAATATGATGAGAACAAAGGGTCGTCGTAATCTTGCAAGAAACATGGCGCTGAAGCGTGTTGCAACTCCTGATCGTATCAAGTCAAGATCTGTTCGTGCTGCTCGTAACATGGTTTACAGTAGAGTGCTTCGTGGTCGCGATCGTTCTTCACTGTCTGCTTCTGAGAAGACAAGATTAGAAGGAATGGTAAAGCGCATGGCACCGATGGTTGGTAGACTTTCGATTCGCCTTCAACAAAAAGAGCGTATGATCGATCGTAAGAGAATCAATAATAGAAGCAAAAGGAAGAAAAAGTAATGCATTCTTTTGCAGAATTTATTGCTGAAACAGAAAAGACAGGGTGCACTTGTTGGACTGGTTACAAACGTAAACCAGGAACTAAACCTTGTGCAAACGGTTCTTGTATTAAAGAAGCAGCGATTGATGCCAAAGGACATAAGTCCTCTACTGGTGGTCTGACACAAAAGGGTCGCGACGCTTATAATGCTAAAGGTGGTAATCTACAAGCACCTGTAACTACTCCTCCTTCTAAGTTGAAGGCAGGTAGTAAGGCAGCAGGTCGTCGTAAGAGTTTCTGTGCTAGAATGTCTGGTGTAGAAGGTCCAATGAAAGATGAGAAGGGTCGTCCGACTCGCAAAGCATTAGCATTAAGAAAGTGGAATTGTTGACATGGACGAACTAGTAACATCAATGAAGATCGTACTCGCGAATACTTTCGCGATGTATTTTAAAGCACATGGACATCACTGGAACGTAGAGGGTAAAGACTTCGCTCAGTTGCATGATTTCTTTGCCAATCTCTATCAGGAATTGTTCGCCGCTGCAGATACTATCGCTGAAGAGATTCGTGCACTTGACGATTATGCACCATATAATATGACTGAGTTGGCATCTACAACTACAGTCAAGGAGTCAAATATTTACGGTGTTGATGTTACAGGAATGCTCGCAGATCTTATCGATGCTAATGGTTCAGTAATTGAAGCATTAAATACCGCACATAAACTTGCAGATGCAGATGGCAATCGTGGTCTAGTAAATCTTATTGAAGAACGTCTCGATATTCATGCAAAACATGCGTGGATGCTACGAGCGACCTCAAAATAATATAAATATAGAAAAGATTAAGGAACATCAAATGAGTTTAGAGCAAACAATTAAAGATACTATCATTGCTGAATCGCACGATTTAGATGGTCGTCTTCAGCAACTAGTTCGCGCTGGTCTGATGCCTGCAAATACCATTCCGATTCTTCGCAAGGCAATTGGCAAGGTACAGGGTGGCATGACACTTCAGGGTGCTGAACGTGATGTTATGGCAACCTTCATCAACTCTATGATGTTTATTGTTCTTGGTGACGATGCTATCTTCAATAGAGCACGTTCTGGCGCAAAGGGATATGCGACTGAAGAAACCGAAGATGATGGTTGGTATACACATTCTCAAATTCATGGTTCAATGAAAAGCGAAAAGCATCCAAAGGGAATTTCGGCTGCTGAATGGAAATCTGGTATTAGATGGCATCATGGTAAGAACAAAAGAATTAATATCAAGGAAGAAGTAGAAATCGATGAAAATGCTAAGGTTGCTGCTCACTTAATCAAGCGTTATGGCGAAAACGTTCGTCAGAGTCATGTTCGTTCTGCTGCTGGCGATCTCGGTGTTGATGCTTCGAAACTGTCAAAGGCAGTTCGTAAGAAACTCGGCAAGACAATGCTTCCTGAAGCAAAAGAAAAGACAGAGTATGACTACGAAGGTGACATGGCAATGGGTCAACTGAAGTCAATCATTGCTAACTCACAACGTATGCATGACATGCTTTCTGATGACACTAACCTTCCTGAATGGGTTCAGTCTAAGATCACTCTCGCAGAAGATTATATCTCAACTGCAAGCAACTATATGCAAGGTGAGATGAGTGAAGAGAAGATCGATGAAGTTGCACCACTTCTTGCTGTGGCAGGGGTTGCGGGTAGAATGGTTGCGTCAAGACTTGCTGCAAAAGCAGGTGCAGGTGTTGCTACTCGTGCCATCGCTGGTGCTGCTGGATCTGCCGCTGCATCATCTGCAGTAAAGAAGTTTTCTTCCACTAAAGAAACCAACGAAGAAATCGATAAGGATCTTGAAAACGAACTCAAGGCGACACGTGTAACAAAGAAGTCTATGGACGATTCTAAGAAAACTCGCGAACGTGCTAGTGGCATGAAAGAAGAAGCGATCGAAGAAAAGCGTGGACTGTGGGATAACATTCATGCCAAACGTAAGCGTATCAAGGCTGGTTCGGGTGAGCGTATGCGTAAACCTGGATCCGACGGTGCGCCATCGGCAGCAGACTTGAAGGCATCTCAGACTGAAGAAGTCGAGCAAGTCGATGAGATCTCGAAAGCAACGGCAGGTCGCTACATCAATAAAGCAAAAGACTCCATTGATACAACTTCTTGGAGACAAGGATACAGAGAAGCTGCTGGTAAACCTTTAAGTAGTTTCGAGAAAAAACTTACTAAGCGACATAAAGGTATTTCGATGGCTGTTAAGAAACTAACTAAAGAAGATATTGAAGCAGTAAAGTCGATGCATGAGTCTTATAAGAACACATTCAATGCTGCTCTAGAACATTATAACATCAAGTCTCCCTCGGAACTTGGTGAAGATAAAAGAAAAGAATTTTTCAACCACGTAGATCAAGAATTTAAAAAGGGAGACAACTAATGTCCGCATGGGGTAATAAAGACGATAAGACATCGGCAGGAACGGTAACTCTTACTGCTCCCGCTATCACATTCAATGGTGCAACTGGACATGCCGCTGGAGTATATACTTCTGTAGCACATCCATTCCAACTTGGTGATCCTGTTGCATATGCAAATGGCGGAGGAACCTCTGTTGTTGGTCTAACATCTGGTACCACTTACTTTGTAACTAACGTTGCTGCAGATACTTTCAGTGTAGCAGCAACAGAAGCAAATGCAATTCACAATTTTCCAACTATCATCGCTTCGACTGATGGCGTTGGTGCTTCACATACCTTCACACTAAGTCTAGATTATGGTCGTGCTACTCTAACAGGGTCAGGAACTAACTTCGATCCTGCTCTTGCAGTTGGTGATGTTGTTCGAGTTGGTGATCAGGAAATGATTGCTACTGCTGTTGCCAGTGACACAGTTGCTACGGTAATTAATGCGAATCCAGGATCAGTTCTTACTGTATTTTCTGGTGAGAATTATACAATCAGTGAAAAACCAACGTCAATCGCTTCGGTTTCGACAACAGATTTCCAATCAACCCAAGTCTTTGGTGTTGACAATACTGAAATCGCTGCTGGTGGTGACAATGTTGCCTCGGTTGCTCTGATTCAAGGTGGCACACGTTATCTCGAAGTTCCTACCGTAGAATTCTCTGGCGGTGGTGGCGCTTCTGCTGCTGCTACAGCAACTATTGCTGCTGGTTCTGTTACTGCAATCGCGGTAACAAACACTGGTTCGTCATATGAAACTGTGCCAACTGTAACTGTTCATATTCCACGTAGAACTGTGCCTACATCTGCTGTTACTATTGCTGAAGAGAAGTTTACTTATGCTACTCACGGTTTAGTTTCTGGTGAAGAAATCAAGTATTATAATAATGGTGGTACTGCTGTTACTGGTTTAGTAAACGGAACTTCATACTTTGTTTCTGCTCTAGGGTTTACAACTGGTCTGTTCCGTTTGGCTGCATCGGAATCCGCTGCTGCTGGTCGTACCGCACTTGCTGGTGTTGCTATCTCTGGAACTGGCGGCCAGTTTACTTGCACCGCAACTACTCTAGCAGCTGGTGATCGTATTAGAATTACTGGTACACTAGGCGGAACTGGTACTATTACTAGTTATGCAACTGGAACTATCTATACTGTTTCTGCTGTTACTGGTACTTCACCTAACGTAACTGGGTTCACTCTAACGACTGAAGCTGGTTCTGCGCTCACTACAACAGCAGGTACACCAACTGGTCTAACATATACGCCATTTACACTCGTTCTGATTTCTGGCACTGGCAACAATGCTCAGTATTTCGATCTGGTTAACGCGACAACTGCGACTGCAGTTGCTGCCAAGGGTACTGGTGAAACTGGTACTTCTGCCGCTCACTCTGGTTGGGTGCAGCGCACAGTTGGAACTGGTGCTAACGCTGGTCGTGTGAAGTATGAAGTTCTTGTAGCACTCTCTAAGAATGCTATTGCATCTAGCGATGCTGCTGATGATATTGAATTCCCAGACGCATAAGGCATTAGACAATGGCAGATAGCAAACTTTCAGGGTTAACAACAGCGTCAACGCTTGTTTCTACAGACTTAATGTATGTTGTTAAACCAGCAACATCACCATATGATCACAAAGTGACTATTGCTAATCTGTTTGGTGGTATTCCAGTTTCTGTAGTTCTAAACGATAAACTGGTATTGAGTGGCACTACGCAGACTTTAACGTCTGCGGGTGCTATCAATGTGACTGCTCTAATAACTAAAATCACTTCACCCGATGGACCTGGAACACTTACTATCGCCGACGGTGTAGAAGGTCAAGTTAAAGTTGTTGTTATGATATCAAACACTGCAGGACATAATTTGACTATTAGTTCTAATATTGGACATAGTTCTATTGTGTTTAATTCAGCAGGTGATACTGCTAATTTGATTTTTCTAAGTGGTAATTGGTATTTCCTCGGAGGCACGGCAACGGTATCATAATATGATTAATGAATTGAATGAAGAAACTTTTTTAATGTTCGCAATTAAACATTATGATAATCCTGGATGTACTGGTATTTCAGATTTACAGGAAGATTTGAAACGTTTTGTTTATCTCCGAAGATTATTGACACGATACGAAAATACTAATGTTCTCAACGAACGTCTTATTGTAAATCATTTGTTGGTTCTATATAATGTGTTTAATCAAGCAGCGACAGATATGATAGTTTATAAACTCTCGGATTTGATGCCTCTGATTAAACCTTTTCTAGTGTTCTTAAACCGAATGAAAGATACTGAACTGCCAGATGTTTTTATGGATCGCACGATCGTTAACAAGTTAAGAGGGATTTAATGGCAAGGTTTGTCGATGCAATTATAACATATCGTATTTTGCGTATGTTGACAACATCATTTACTGAGACTGATGCATATCGTCTCGGTATTATTGATGCGCACGGCACTGTCATTAGAAAAGAAGAAGATCTTGGAACGGAAGAAGAAAGGGAATCATTTACTCTTCTACACCGCATGGTCTTTAGATTGAAGAGAATTCTAAACAAAGTACCATTTGTAAATAGTAAATTCCTTGCTTTCGCCACTGCGTTGGCACTTATTAGAGAGAATGTCGAGTATGACGAAGACATTCTGGAAGAAATTTTTTATATGACAATGGAACAAGAAGAAACTAAATCTCTCGCAGAACAACTAGAATTCGATACAATTCTTTCATTTAAAGATTTCATCTCCGAAGATGGTATGGGTGTTGCAGGTGGTGCTATTGCTGGTATCGGGATAAATAATCCAAGCATTCCAAACCAAGCGGAACCTGGAGTTTCTAAGAGTAAACAGAAAAAATATAAAAAGAAGAACGCAGTAGGTTCTCCTGTAATGATTAGAAGGAAGTAATATGAAGGGATTATTAAACTTTGTTTCGGTATCGAAAGAAGTCAATACTCTAGAGGAACTAGAGATTGAAAAGGGCAAAGTCCAAATCATGATTATGAAGATGGCGGCACTCACTTTGGGTTCTATCATGCTATCTGTTGTTGTGATGATGTTGATTGGTATGTTTATGCCAAATGATATTATTGACAACAATGAAATCTTTAAGATTATTGGTCCAGCATTCTCGATGATTGTCGGTGCATTTGTTGGCGCATTCGCTACGATGATGAATATGAAGGTTGCCGAATTCGATCCGAACGTCAAGGTTCAGGAACTCGGTAAGACAGACTATAAGCATCTCGCAGAAGCGCACACTGAACATGCCAAGGCAGAGTCGATCGAGGCAGATACTGAAATCAAACTGATGGCAGCGATCGATAAGTATAAAGACAGCGACGACGACTTCGGTCCATTCTAAGGGGTAATATATGACAAAACTAACTGAACATTTTGCCCTAGAGGAAATGACCGTCTCGCCAACCGCAAAGCGTCTTGGTATTCCTAACACACCTACTGCTGAACATATTGAGAACATGCGCTACTGCTGCGAAAAGATTCTCGAACCTGTTCGTGCTAAGTTTGGTCCAGTAACAATCAACTCCTCATATCGTGCACCACTAGTCAATAAGGCAGTTGGTGGTTCGAAAACATCCCAGCACGTTAATGGTCAAGCAATTGACTTTGAAGTCAAGGGTGTTGACAACAAGAAAGTTGCTGACTGGGTTGCAGACAATCTAGAGTTTGACCAAGTCATCCTAGAATTCTATGCTGCTGGTGACAAAAACTCTGGTTGGGTCCATGCTTCAATTAAGAAGGAAGGTGGAAACCGCAAGCAGCGTCTGGTTGCTACCAAGTCTAAGGCAGGTGGCACAAAGTATACACCTGTTGCTGACTTTGATCCTTCAACTACAAGAGAAGCAGGTGCTCCTGTTGTTCAAGCAGCAGTAAAAGTTGCTAAGGCAGCACCAAAGGCAGCATCTACTGCTGGTCTTGGTCCAATGGAAGCACTTCAGACTAAGTGTGGTATTACTGCCGATGGTAAGTGGGGTCCAGGAACTTTCAAGGGTGCCAAGGGTTACTACAAACTCTCAACTGCACAGGCAGCACACTTCTTCGGTCAGTGCGCACACGAGTCAGGTGGTTTCAAGGTGTTCTCAGAAAACCTAAACTACTCGGACAAGGGTCTGAATGGTATCTTCAAGAAGTACTTCCCGACAATCGCATCGACTGCTGGTTACGCTCGTAAACCAGAGAAGATTGCCAACAAAGTCTATGCTAATCGTATGGGCAATGGTCCAGAATCTTCAGGTGATGGATATAAGTTTCGTGGACGGGGACCAATTCAGTTAACTGGTAAGGACAACTATACTGCATTCTCGCAGTCGATTGGTCGTCCTGATGTTCTAACAAATCCTGACATCGTTGCAACCGAACTGGCATTCGAATCAGCACTATGGTTCTTCAATAAGAACGGTCTGTTCGTAATCGCTGACAAGGGTGTTACCGATGCAGTTATAGGTCAGATTACTCGTCGTGTAAACGGTGGTACGCATGGTCTAGATGATCGTATTAAGAAAACAAAACAATTCGCAGCATGGGGATAACATAGATATGTTTAACAAAATTAAAGAACTCATCAAAACTCTATTCGGTTTTGCAGATACAAATAAAGATGGTAAAATAGACGTTGCTGAACTTACTGCGGTTGTCGACAAGGCAGAAGCAGAAGTAGCGGTTGTTAAAGAAGTAGTCAAGAAAATCCGCAAGCCAAAAGCAAAGTAAATGCCTGAGTTAGAAACTAAAGTCGCGATTCTAGAACACGACCTGAAACAAATGCAGGTCGTGTTCGCTCGTCTGGATACCGTAATAGAAAAGATGACTGATGTTTCTAACTCTATCAATAAGATGCTTGCCGTGCATGATTTAAAACTAAGCGGACAAGAAACTGTAAATCAGGATCTCTACGATGCGATGGAAGCCCATCGTAAAGAATCTATTGAGAATAATAAAGAACTACATTCTCGGATTACAACCACAACGAGAGAACTCTCGGATAAGGTTGATCAGACTGAAGTCAAAATCATGGCATCGATCAAAGAACTTAAAGGTTCGGTCGATAAAGAAGAAGAAAAAAACAAAAAACGTATTGACCAATTGGAAAGAACCAAGTATATTATGATCGGTGGTGGGTTGGTACTGGGTGCACTAATTACAAAAATTCTTCCTGTATTGTTAAAGTTTTTTCAATAAATCCCTTTACTTCTACCCTGTTTAGGGGTATAACTATATTATGAGTTTATATATTGATATCAAGTATCTCCATTCGATTTCGTATCGACTCGAGAATTTCAAAAAGAAAACCCAAGATCTATTTAACTGCAGATGCCCAATCTGTGGCGATTCGCAACGTCTGAAGCGTAAAGCACGAGGATACTTCTATCGTGGTAAGAACGATCTGTATTATAAGTGTCACAAGTGTGGTGTGAGTCAGCATTTTGGAACATTCCTCAAGAACTTTGATGCTACCCTCTACAGTCAATATGTCGTGGAACGATATGCAGATGGTGCTCACAATAAGACTTCTCATAAAACTGTAGAATCAGTTCTAAAGTTTGAAGAACCCAAGTTTACAAAGAAACCAGAACCCAAACTACTCGACTCGATTATGGATCGACTTGACACACTACCAGATGACCACGAGGTGATTAAATATGTTACTGACCGCAGGATCCCTCGCGATGCTTTTGATAGGTTGTATTTCATACCTAATGTTAAAGATGTCATACAACTTAATGACAAATATAAAAACTCGATCATTACGACTGAACCGCGACTCGCGATTCCTTTTTTTGATGGCACTGGTAAACTCCTTGTTGTTAGTCTTCGTGGAATCAGAGGCGAGTCATTACGTTATATTAACATTAAGGTAGATGAAGATGCGCCATCGATTTTTGGATTGGATAAGGTCGATCCTACACAAGAAGTACTCGTCGTCGAAGGGCCTCTTGACTCCCTTTTTCTTAATAATTCTATTGCTTGTGCTGGAACCTCATTCGGAAAAATTGATCAACTCTCGATCCCAAAAGAAAACATAACAATTATTTTCGACAATCAACCAAAGAACCGAGAAGTCGGTAAATTAATGAATAAGTATATCGATATGGGATACAAACTGGTAATTTGGCCAGATGTTCCAGGAAAAGATATTAATGAAATGATTGAAAATGGGTTGACTTCTGATGAAATTCAGGGTATTATAAATTATAATACGTTTCAAGGACTATCTGCAAAGGCAAAGTATATGATGTGGAGGAAAGTATGAGCGAACTTGTCGCTAATGAATATGGCGTAGAACTCGATCATTTTCGAATCACAAAGTTGCGCATTCATCGCACAGACGGTAAGTGGTTGGTAGAGTATCGCCGCGAACCTCGCTGGTTGCTTGGTCTCGACCGTTGGTGGTGGTTCGATGATGGTACGTATATCGATTATGCCGATGCATCCAATCGTGTAGATCATCTTCTGGGTGTTGGATATGTTAGTAGGGCACAGTTCCAAAAGGTCAAAGAATTTGAGGTTGAGTAATGCTTTACACTGGGTCGGGAAATCTACCGCATCATATCTACTGTTGGGTAGACTCATCGTTCATTCGTAAAGATGTAGAACCATATACCTTTGAACCCTGTGTTTGGTTTGCACTACATTCAAAACCTGGACACTCATGGGGGTGTCATGTTATGCTTGAGTGTGGTGCTGTTTGGCGTAGTGTTCCTCCGCATGCTCTAGCATTTTCTGCTGACCCAGAAGAGTTCTGGTCTCTCGATGACACTCAAGTATGGGATTGCTATGGTGATCAGTTCTCAGTTATTCGTTATGATTATCTGAACAGTCAGCGAGCAGAGATTCGTAGTACTAGAGAGTTTGGTCGCTATCTGTTTACTGCCATTCCTATGAACGATGGTTACAGTATGCATCCATCGCAGTCTAAGGAGTTTATGTTTATAGAACTAGACAACGGCAGACTTTGTATTATGCCTACAAACGAGTTGAGATTTCATGATAAATCTTATACTGAAGGCGATTGGCCCACTAATATTAAATTGAATACAACATCATGGAGAGTTGAATGAGTGAAGTAAATCTGATCGGACTTACAAAACCAAGTGCGTATACAGAATGTAGTACTGCCAATGAACTGGTTGCATGGGCAGCAAGAGTATCTAATCCGTCAAACCAGAACAACACCGCAACAGCACCTAAACTGGTTCAGTATCTTATTAAGAACCAACACTGGTCACCACTGGAGATGGTACATGTATCAATGGAAATTAAAACAACTCGTGACATCGCTAGGCAAATTCTTCGCCATCGATCCTTTTCGTTCCAAGAATTTTCACAGAGATATGCAGACCCGACTACAGACCTTGGATTCGTCATTAGAGAAGCACGACTACAGGATACCAATAACCGACAAAACTCGGTGGAATTGGGATCCGACGACAACGCATTGGCCGAAGAATGGGCAATGAGACAAGTTGTTGCTACTGATGCTGCTTTAGATGCTTATGAGTGGGCGATTGAAAACGGTATCGCAAAGGAACAGGCACGTGCTGTTCTGCCCGAAGGCAATACCGAATCAACTATCATCATGGCAGGTTCGTTGCGTTCATGGGTTCACTATTGCCAGTTGCGTATGGATAGGGCGACTCAAAAAGAGCACCGTATTGTCGCTGAGCAGTGCTGGGAGATTATTGGTCAGCACTTCCCCGATGTAATCAAGGCACTAGATGATATGGCAGCATGGGCAGAGTTCGAACGGAAACTACCATGAGGATTCTTATTACTGGTCACGAGGGATTTATCGGTAGAAATGCGTTTCGTGTTCTTTCTAAGAACCATGAAGTAATTCCATACGAGGGAGATATCCGTGAATGGAAAATGACAGAATCATATGGCGACCCAGATGTGGTTTTGCACTTAGCAGCACTAGCAGGTGTTCGCAAGAGTTGGGATGATCCGCAGGGTTATTGGGATACCAATGTTACTGCATCTAAACGGATCTTTGATTGGGCTGAATGGATGGACGCGAAAGTTATCTATGCATCTTCCTCTTCAGTGTATGAGTGGTGGAAAAATCCATATGCTACTAGTAAGAAAGCGATGGAAGAATTTGCAACATATTCCTCGATTGGTATGAGATTCCATACAGTTTATGGTCCAGACAGTCGTCCCGATATGTTCTATGACATGATGCTAAATAACAAGATTGAATATAAAACAGAACACCTTCGCGACTGGACTCATGTTGAAGATATTTGCTCTGCGATTGAAACTCTATTGACTTATCCCGAATATACGGGTATAGTAGATATTGGATCGGATGAACCGATCTCTGTTAGTGAAGTTTTGGACACCTATGGTTACCGAGATGTTCCTTTCAAAGATGTTGTTGGTGAAAGAGAAATTACTCATGCCAACATCGATGAAATGTGCAGACTTGGTTGGGAACCTAAATATCACATTCTTGAAGAGGTGCAGAAATGCCTGTTGCTGTAGACGTTAAATATGATGCTGTTTCAGACGAATACTATATTGAATGGGATGGGTTTGAAGAACTCGGATGGCAGGTTGCCGACGATATTGTCTGGGAAGACAACAAAAATGGATCTTTTACATTAACAAATACTACATTGAACAAGAAAGAAAATAATATGAATTATCAAAAAGACGTTACTGATTTTATGGTTGCTGCTGATCAATTTGTTGGCGAAACTCCGCACTTTCCTGAATTAAATGAGGAAAATTTTAAGCAAGCGAGCCTATATATTGATCTAATCGACGAAGAAATGCAAGAACTTGCTATGGCATTTATTCTTCGAAATATCGGTGGTGTTGCTGATGGTGGCGCAGACCTAGTCTGGGTTATTCAGGGGTTGTTCGTGACTCTTGGTATTGACTTTGATAAGGTATGGGAAGAAATCAAGGCATCAAATATGAGTAAGGTTTCCGACAGCGGAAAGATTATTAAGCGCGAAGATGGCAAGGTTCTGAAACCAGATACCTATTTTAAGCCTGACATCGAAAAGGTATTGAGGAATCAAGGACTGTAATGGCAAAAGAGAATTATCTGGATATTGAGATTGACTTATCACGGGACTCCCTGTTTGACAAACTAGGTATTCAGCGACTTCAAGAATCATACATGAAGGACGACGAAACGTCTCCGCAGCATCGGTTCGCTTTTGTTTCAAAGATGTTCGGTTCTAATGCTGAACATGCACAGCGTCTATACGAATATTCATCAAAGCACTGGTTGTCATATGCGACTCCGATCCTCTCATTTGGGCGATCGAAGCGTGGTATGCCAATCAGTTGCTTTCTAAACTTTATTGATGATACTGCGGAGGGACTAGTTGAAAATCTTTCGGAAACTAACTGGTTGTCTATGCTTGGTGGTGGCGTTGGTATTGGTTTCGGTATTCGTGCCGCAGATGACAAGTCTACTGGTGTTATGCCTCACCTTCGCACTTATGATGCTTCTTCTATGGCTTATCGTCAAGGTCGCACTCGTCGTGGTTCTTATGCTGCTTATCTGGATATTTCTCACCCTGACATTGGGTTATTTCTAGAAATGCGCAAACCGACTGGTGATCCCAACATGCGTGCACTCAATCTGCACCATGGGGTTAACATCTCGGATGCATTTATGGAAATCGTCGAGCGTTGTATGACCGATAAGGATGCTGACGACAGTTGGGATCTTACTGATCCTAAGTCAGGTGAAATTCGCGATACAGTTTCAGCGAAAGATCTCTGGCAGAAGATTTTAGAACTGCGCATGATGACAGGTGAACCTTACCTGCACTTTATTGATGCGAGTAATCGTGCATTACCACAGTTTCAGAAGGATCTTGGTCTAAGAATCAATCAGTCGAACCTCTGCTCAGAAATTATTCTCCCGACGGACAGGAAGCGTACTGCTGTTTGCTGTCTCTCGTCAGTCAATCTGGAATACTATGATGCATGGTCAAAGGATCCGTTGTTCCTCAAGGACATGGCAGAGATGCTAGACAATGTTCTTCAATACTTCATTGACAATGCTCCGAAGCAGGTTGCTCGTGCGATCTATTCAGCAAAGCGTGAACGTTCTATTGGTATTGGTGCACTAGGTTTCCATGCTTATCTTCAGCGCAAGGGTATTGCTTGGGAGTCAGCAGTTGCCAAGGGTCTGAACATGAGAGTGTTCAAGCATATCAAGAACCGTCTCGATACTGCTAATCTGGAACTTGGAATAGAACGTGGTGAAGCACCTGATGCTGCTGGCACTGGTCGTCGTTTCTCCCATATGCAGGCAATTGCTCCGAATGCATCTTCGTCAATCATCATGGGCAATACCAGTCCGTCGATTGAACCGTGGCGAGCAAATGCGTATCGACAGGATACTCTTTCGGGTTCATTTTTGAATAAGAATAAATATCTTGACGCGATTGTCAAGGCAGAAGCACCAAATTACAAAGAAGGTTGGTATGAAGACGTTTGGTCGTCAATTATCGCCAATGATGGTTCGGTTCAGCATCTGACTTGGATGAGCGATATTACTAAAGAAGTCTATAAGACCTCCATGGAAATTGATCAGCGTTGGGTTATTGAGCATGCAGCAGACAGACAGAAGTTTATTGATCAGGCACAGTCTCTCAATGTATTCTTCCGTCCTGATGCAAATATCAAGTATCTTCATGCTGTTCACTATCTTGCATGGAAACAGGGTCTGAAGACGATGTATTACTGTCGTTCTGAGAAGATCGGTAAGGCAGATAAGGTATCAAAGCGCATTGAACGAGAAGTGATCAAAGAGATCGACTTCAAGGCAATGATAGAAGGCGACACTTGTGTTGCGTGCGAAGGGTAAAACATGTCACAGTTTTTTGCAGAAATTTATACCAAACCAGATTGTCCGTACTGTGTACTGGCAAAAGAATTTATGACTGGTATGGAAATTCAGTATGTTGAAAGCGTGGTGGGTGAAGATGTATTATGGGAAGATGTAGTTGCCGCAGTTCCTGGGATAACAACAGTTCCGCAAATTTGGATTAATGGACATCACGTCGGTGGTTATGATGATCTAATCAAATGGGCGGGGAGTAATTAATGGCAAAAGGTTCAAAGTCCAACGGGACAATAAAAAACACTCTCAATAATACCTATAAGAAAGGTACTAGTATTGGTAATGGTAAAATTAAAACAAGCACAATGAATAAGCGCAAAAAGCAAAACTTTAAGAAGTATAGGGGTCAGGGAAATCCATGACATTAATGAGTGAAAGATCGTATTTCAAACCGTTTAACTATCCATGGGCATATGATGCATGGTTGAAGCACGAACAGTCACACTGGTTACACACCGAAGTACCGATGGTAGAAGATGTCAATGACTGGAAGAAGCGTCTAACTGATAATGAAAGACTTTTCTTAACAAACATTTTTCGTTTCTTTACCCAAGGCGATATCGATGTTGCTGGTGGTTATGTTAAGAACTATCTGCCATATTTCCCACAACCTGAAGTTCGTATGATGTTGATGGGATTTGCGGCACGGGAGGCATTACATGTTGCAGCGTATTCTCACCTCATTGAAACTCTGGGCATGCCAGAAACAACGTATCAGGAATTCCTTGAATACGACTCAATGCGAGCAAAGCACGACTACTTTATGGATTTGTCGAACACAAATGGAACTCCTGAATCAGTCGCGACCAATATCGCTGCATTTAGTGCATTCACTGAGGGTATGCAACTGTTCTCATCCTTCATTATGCTCCTCAACTTCCCTCGTCACGGAAAGATGAAGGGAATGGGTCAGATCGTTACTTGGTCAATCGTTGATGAAACGATGCATGCCGAGTCGATGATTAAACTGTTCCGCACATATGTTGAAGAGAACAGAGAACTCTGGAATGACGAACTAAAGGGACAGATCTATACTATCGCTGAGAAGATGGTAGAACTAGAAGACAAGTTTATTGATCTGTCATTCGAGATGGGTGAGATGCAAGATCTTACATCTGCTGATGTCAAGAAGTATATCCGTTATATCTGCGATCGTCGACTGATTAGTCTTGGACTCAAGGGTATCTTTAAGGTCAAGAAGAATCCTCTGCCGTGGGTTGAGGAAATGATCAATGCTCCGACACATACTAACTTCTTTGAGAATCGTGCCACCGACTATGCTAAGGGTGCACTCTCAGGTAAGTGGGATGATGTCTGGGGAGTTGCTGCGTGATTTTCAAAGTCAGTTTTACTGACAACATAGAGTTACACTATTCTTTAATTGATCATCCGCTGGTGGATGACTGGGGAAAATTGATTACAACTCATGTCATTGAAGACTGCTGTAAACACAATCACTATTCTGGATATGCAACAGAAGAAAAAATAAATGAACGATTAGAACGTTTATATAATCTTGCAGATATTATTAATAAACATGTTTTACGGCAAATCGTAAACACAAGATTGACTGCTGAAAACTTTAGACAAACTTTAAATTTGATGCATGTTCATTTTCCAGAATTAGAAAATGATCCTGGATATGAATATCTCCACCCATATCTGTCTGAGTATAATGATACAATTCATTGGTTAGAAACTATTTTAGCAGTTGTTTGGGGGAAACCTCCTGGAGTTTCTGAGTCTGGTCTCTTTTCTATTAATTTAGATTTTAATAAATCAGATGTTGTAATTAAAGAGATTCCTGAAGATGGGTATAAATTGTTTGATTTTGGAGGAAACTTCGGAGATCTATTGTTACACTATACTCATGTTGGTAGAAACGCACATGAGTTATTTCTTGCGAATGATCTAGAGTGTCCTGCCGATCAATTTGTTCCCCAGCATACATATTGCGCAAGTACTAGACTATATTTTACTGACTACTTCTCAGACACAGTGGAAAAACAAAATCGGTTTTATTCTCAGTGGAAAGAGTTTTATTACCGAAGAGGTGGCAAAAATTTCTTTGGATATGAAATAGATGATCCAAAAATAAGATTAGGTTACATTAAAATTGGTAATCTAAAAGCAATATATATCAATGGAACTGACATTGTAATTCCTAAGAGTCCAGAAGAACTTGATTCTTTCAGGAAAATACTTGTTAATACTGATGTATCTAGTTGGACAGTTGAATAATTATTTTAATAAATATAGAAACACAGAGGAACCATCATGAAGCGTGTAACAATTACATATACTAGAGAAAATCTAAATACTCCATGGTATTGGGAAACACCCACTGCATCAGGAGCATTTTCTTTTGAGGAATATCAGCAACAAAATAGAGATAAAATTGAACAATTTGCATATCCAACTGCACAGGGTTACAAATTCATTACAATTCTTACCTTTACTGATGACCAAAGTTATGACGATTGTAAAGCAATGATCGCTACGGATATTGCTCCAGAGTATCTAGAATATTGTGAAAACAATAATATTACTATTGAGAATGTAACAGAAGATATTTAAATGGATAATGAAGAATACGAATGCACAAGTTGTAATGCTCTATTCTTTGTAGATCATGATATGGATGACAAATATTATAGAGTGTTACACTGTCCTTTCTGTGGAGAGGGTATTGAGCAAGAAGAATATGATTTTGACGCTGATCACGAAGGCGAATAAATAAGTCTACTTCGGAGTAGACATTTATGATAGTTAAGAAACCGAGAAAACTGCCGTTGCCGAAGAAGGTGCATAGAGTATATTGCACTTACTTCGACGACGGCAAATTTTATATTGGATATTCATGTAAGACAGAGAAACTGTTCGAAAAGTATTTCGGCAGTTCCACCTATGTGACCAATTATGTGGGTGAGATGCGTAAAGAAGTTGTCGCAGAGTATGCCAGCAAAGCGCATGCCAAGGCAGTTGAACACCTGCTACAGTGGGAGTATCGATTCGACGAACGATGCATAAATGATATGTGGAACGTTCGCTTACGATTGTCTCATTTGAAAACGTTACAACTTCCTAAATGGAGACCTGGATGCTTTTCATAGTACTATTAATATTGGCAGCACTGGCGATTACATCAGTTGCTGGTTACTTTTCGATATTGGGGTTGATGGCAATTTTCCCAGCATCTCCTATTGCTGTCGCAGCGATGGGTGGTTCGCTAGAATTTGCTAAACTTATAACTGCGAGTTGGGTGTATCGGAATTGGTCCACTGCCAACAAATTATTGAAATCTTACTTTGTGATCGCAATCGTGGTATTGTCGTTCATCACAAGTATGGGCGTGTTTGGTTATCTAAGTAGAGCGCATATTGAGCATACCACGGTAGGTGGTTCGGCGCAACTTAAGATTGAACAACTCGAGAGCAAAAAACAATCAGCAGAGAGGAGACTAAAGAATGCGCAAACATCTTTGGACACTTTGGACAGACTCACTACTGCGGAGGATGTCCTTGATGCTAACTTCATTCGAAACAGACAGAAAAGGGAACGAGCGTCCCTTAATAAAGAAATTGAACAGGCGGTTACAAACATTGAGACTATTGAGACTGATCTCATACCGCTCAAAACTGAAAATCTTAAACTCGAAGCAGAAGTAGGTCCGATCAAATATATTGCAGAACTGTTCTACGGGAGTGGCGATAATGCTACTGTCGACAAAGCAGTGCGCATGATGATCATAACTCTTATCTTTGTGTTCGATCCTCTGGCAATTCTTTTAGTCATCGCTGCAAATATTTCAATTTTAGGCTTGACAAAGAAAGAAAAAGCGGGTATAGTAGAATATGATGTGGTTGATGAGGTAGAATCAACTCCACCTGTTAGTAAACCAAAGGCGAAACCAATAAAAAAGAAAACTGAAGTGATGGTAGAAAATCCAACAGACTTCTTCACCATGGAAAAGCATATGTCTACCCATGATATACCTGCTCCAGATCCTCCCAAAAAATCTTGGAGGGATGGTAAAATTATTATAGATGAAAACAATGTAAGGAATATGTGAATATGGAAATTGATCGTGAAATGCTCGTAAAGAACCTCAAGAAGATGGACGCTGAAGTGACGTTCACAAAACGTAATGGGGACGTTCGAGTTATTCGATGCACTCTGCAGGAAACTGCATTGCCACCGAAGACCACTAGTGTCGCTGAACGTAAAGTGTCGAACCCTGATGCTCTACCTGTTTGGGATACCGAAAACGCAGGATGGCGTTCGTTCAGGTATGATTCAATTACGAATGTGAAATTTATAGCTTGACTTTTCCACGGAAACGGGGTATAGTAATTTATAAATTGAATGAGGTGAACCTATGTATAAGTTGAAAGTTCCTATTGCTGATTCTAAGATGATGGGTGCAGAACCAATCTGGTCTGCGGAGTATGAACCTAAGAACTATCAGTCAGAATATGGCAATGCATTGAATTGGTATAACTTTATTGTTGACCAGAAAGATTGTCGTGCCTTTCTTTTTGACTGGTTCAAAGAAGATAAGGATAAACTGAAGACTCTCAGTAAAATCCCTGACAAGTTGCTTCCTCGGACTTATGCTAATTCTGCTCGTATTGCTATGCGTGGGTTCCCTCTTAATGAACGAGATCGGTTGAAGATCTGGGAAAAGATTGAAGAGTCTGCGAATAAGCGCATCAAACTCGATGATGAAGATGTTTCTGTCGCAGTAGCACCTACTGTCGAAAAGGTTGTTAAGAAACCTTTGATCGCCAGTGTCTACATCGCTTCTCATGTCAATGACGAGATCGAGAATCTTCTCATCGGCGAAGATGTAAAAAACATTCCTCAAATTCTAATGCCATATCGTATGGCAGATAAGCATTATCTTGAGTGTGTTCAAAAGATTGAACCAATTCTTGCAGAGTTTGCTGAATTGGTTGAGGTTCGTCGTTTACCCAAAGGTCAACTGACTGACATGCAGTTGCAGTTGCTTGAGGGTTATGCGCACCTAACAGGTATGACGACAATCAAAAGCATCATAAAGTTGCTCGAATCCTACATTGCTTCCCTCAATAAGTCGCATGTTAGTAGGCAGGTCGCTAAGGTTCGTAAGAAGAAACCAAAGGATATGACCAAACTTGTTAGGAACATCAAGTTCCAACCCGAAGATACTACTCTTGGAATTACCAGCATCGAACCCATTAATCTGTTAAACTGTAGTGAAGTATGGACATTCGATACTGCGACTCGCAAGTTGAATAAGTATTACAGTCCAGTTGGTGGAGGTATCACTGTAAAGGGTGCATCACTGGTGGGGTATCAACTTTCCACTTCCAGTTCTAAATTGCTTCGTAAACCTGAGACGCAAGTAAAAGAATTTGCTAATCTTCCGAAAAATGGATTGACAAAATGGTACTCTTCAGTTAAAAGTAAGTCTGCTCCTGTGCGTGCACGATTTACGCCAACGACTCTAATCCTGAAGGTATTCTGATGAATGATGGTAATGATAATGTTACTTTTCTTAATCCTAAGAAAAAGTCAGAGGATCCAAATCCAGACAAAGAATCTCTCTCGTATTTTCTAGAGGGGATTGATGAGTATAGTTCTTACCAAGATGCCGAACGTGCTGGTAAAGCAGTTATGGCAGGAATTACTAAGGTATGCACTGAGAAGTTTGGTATTAAAGACCACGAGAGTTTCTATGCTGATGCAGCAGTGGTTTCTGTTTTAGTATATGGTATGTTCTTGCGTCAACGTGGGATGGACACTCCGGAAACATTTATGTTAACGGATATTCGTAAAGCACTTGATTCAACTTTAAATGATGGGAATGAAACTTGATTGTTGTAGATTATAACCAGACTGCCATCAGTAGTCTAATGGTGAATTTGGGAGGTCGTCGAGACGTTGAGGTAAATGTTCCTCTGGTTCGGCACATGATCATCAATGCACTTCGATCATATCGTAAAAAGTTTGGTCCTGAGTTTGGCGAAATGGTTATTGCATGTGACAATCGTCACTATTGGCGTCGGCAGTATTTCCCGAACTACAAGGCAAATCGTAAGAAGTCTCGCGCTGATAGTGGATTCGATTGGAACTCTATCTTCGAAGCACTGCATCTTATTCGTGCTGAACTTGCTGAACACTTCCCATATGCTGTGATTGATGTCGATGGCGCAGAGGCAGACGATGTTATCGCAGTGCTCGCGGAATATAGTCAGACTATGAACACTGATGGTCTTATTCCCAGCGCTGAACCTTTCCTTGTTCTCTCTGGTGACCATGACTTCAATCAGTTGCAGAAGTGGAGCAACGTTAAGCAGTATGCTCCTGTTCAGAAAAAGTTTATTAAGTTGACGGAAACTCCTGAAGCAGTTCTAATGGAGCATATCATCATGGGTGATAAGGGTGACGGTGTTCCTAATATTCTGTCGGGCGATGATACCTTCATCAATGGTGATCGTCAGCGTCCTATTCGTAAGGATGCTCTTGCACTTTGGAAAACTCAGAAACCTGAAGACTTCATCAACAATGATGAGATGTGGCGCAACTTCCAGCGCAACCGTGAACTGGTTGATCTGTCGCGTATTCCTGAAGAGATTAAGGAAAGTATTATAGATAATTATGAGATGCAGAAAGTTGGCGATCGTTCTGGTCTTTTGAATTATTTTATCGCGAATCGTATGACACAATTAATTGAGTTGGTTGATGAGTTCTAATCGTGTAGGTATTACCGCAAGTTGTTTTGATCTGTTTCATGCAGGTCATGTTCTCATGTTGCAGGAAGCAAAGGAACAGTGTGATCGTTTAGTCGTAGCACTGCAAACTGATCCCACAATCGACCGACCAGAGAAAAACAAACCTGTCCAGTCAGTTTTCGAACGGTGGGTTCAGTTGGAAGGTTGCAAGTATGTCGATCAGATTATTCCATACACGACCGAGGAAGATCTTCTGAACATACTAAAGTCATATGATTGGGATGTTCGCATTATTGGGCAGGAATATTTCGGTAAGAATTTTACAGGCAGCGATCTGCAGATGGAAATCTACTATAATTCTCGCCGACACGATTTTAGTACCACAAATCTACGAAAGAAAATTGAAAATGGCAATAGCACCCAAGAAATTTAAGCAGATCAACGAGGCTCTTGACTGGGCAGTTGAAGCAAAAACAACCGAAGAACTTTCTGCACGTGTTCGTGCAATCTCAGTCGGCAACTCTATTCTTATGCGATTTATCGCATGGGGTGTTGGTTACGAGCAGGGTCCATGGAATCTACCAGAAGGTAAGACTCCTTTTAAGGATGAGGGTCTTCCAGAAAATATGGGCGACACTACCATTACACAGGAATTCCGCCGACTTCTTACTCTGCTACCAGAAGGTAGTGCCAAGAATGTTGCACAGTTCCGTCGTGAAGAAATCTGGATGCAGATCTGTCAGGGTGTAGTTTCTACTGAAGTAGAAATTCTTGATCTTGTTAAGGATCAGAAACTTCTTGAGAAGTATCCAACGTTGGCGACTGTTCTAGAATCCTTTCTTCCTGGATGGAAGGCACCTGAGGTTAAGAAGTTGTCACGGTCAAAAAAGTCTTTAGCATCCTTATAAATAAGTTCTTTCCCGCACCTCCTAGGAAGGAACAACTATGGGGCAAATTCTTGAGCACAAGCACCTGATTATTAGGGCTGAATTGAACAATCCTCCAACTTGCGCAGAAGCGATTCGAGACTGGATGAAATCTTTGGTGTCAACTATCGGTATGAAAATACTGATGGGTCCATATGCGATCTATTCAGATATGGAAGGTAATCGTGGTCTGACCGCAGTTACTATCATCGAAACATCGCATATTGCTATGCACGTGTGGGATGAAGTCCAACCTGCATTGATGCAACTAGATGTCTATACATGTTCCACGCTGAGAACTGCAGATGTTTTCCGTGCGTTGTCTGAGTTTGAACCCGTCAATGTCGAATATAAGTATATTGATCGAGAACATGATCTTACACTTATTGATAAAGGCATTGTAAATGAGGTTCTACCTCTTTCAACATAAGACGGAACTGTGGATCGTAAAAGATCCAACCATCGTCCCAAAACCTCGCGAATTGATTCTGCAAACGACCAACATCGAACTGATTCGCGCTACTGCATCCAAACAACAAAAGATCTCTAAAGTCGTCGACAAGGTAATTCGTCAGCGTAATAAATGGCATACCCCAGAAGGCAGGGAAAGAATTGCCGAGGCAAAGATGGGTGATAAAAACCCAAATGCCAAGGGATTGTCAGATGAGCATCGATCGAAGATCAGTAGGACGATGAAGGGAACTCGTCGTGGTGAGAACAATCCGATGTATAATCGGAGACACTCCTACGAGACTCGACGCAAGATGAGTCTTATGCAGAGTATGCGGGTGCGAAAGTGGTGTGTTGAACCGAGCGGTAAGACGCATCTGGTCGACCCAAGATCGTTCAGTCTACCGAGTGGATGGTTATGGGGAAGAAACTACGACCCATACAAATAAATTAAAAAAACTATTGACTTTAGACTAAATAAAGCGTATATTGGGTTTCTAAGTCGCGTTGCCCCTTCCTCTAACGGTAAGAGAGCGGACTTTGAATCCGTCAATTTAGGTTCGAATCCTAGAGGGGCATCCATTTTAACAAGAAAGTTTATTATGACAGATATTATTGCAGTTGACAAACTTCGCCTCTTCATCGAGCGCATCGAAGGTATCGAAGCAGATCTTGATGCAAGGAAGGCAGACCGAAAGGAAGTCTATTCTGAGTTGAAGGGTGACGGTTTCGACACCAAGGCAACTCGACAGATTGTTCGCCTCCGCAAGAAGGAAGCGCATATTCGGCAGGAAGAAGATATGATTCTTGAGACATATCGTACTGCGATTGGTCTTTGACATTTAGGAGAGGTGGCAGAGTGGTCGATTGCTCTAGTCTTGAAAACTAGCGTACTGCAAGGTACCGTGGGTTCGAATCCCACCCTCTCCGCCAATTAATTTGATAAAACGCAAAATAGGGGCTTGACTTTTTCCGAAATCTGAGGTATACTGTGTGTATAGTTTGAAAGGAAATTGTTATGACACATTTAAAATATCTTCAACAGAATGCACTAAGCACTCGCGACATGGAGGACGGTAAGTTCACAATATACCGCTTGATTGAAGGCATTGCAATTTATAATCACGAACGTAACAATTATCTTTGGCATAAACGTCCGGATACAATGTCCGCTGATAAAATGCGAGAAATGATTACTCAATAATTTTAGACGAGTAGCTCAATTGGTTAGAGCCGACCGCTCATAACGGTTTGGTTGGGGGTTCGAGTCCCTCCTCGTCTACCAGTTTCGGGTTCTTAGCTCAGTCGGTAGAGCACCTGACTTTTAATCAGGTTGTCGCGGGTTCGAACCCCGCAGAACCCACCAATAAGGGGTTGCTACCTAATAGGCACGCGAGGGGTCACGGTTAGCCCCTCAACTTTATTAACGAAGGAAATAAGTATGGATATTAAGACTTTTATGGCAGCAGCAGTTGTTGCACTCACAGCAGCATGTGCTCCTACTGCGGAAACAGCATCAGTGGCAGAACGTGCTGGTCCAGCAGCAGACGAAGCACTTGCTACGGCAAATGCAACAGAAGTTGTTGCAACAGAAGCAACTCCAAAGGCAGATTCTAAGTAAGTTTAATGTCCTGTAGCTCAACGGTAGAGCACCCGACTGATAATCGGCAGATGTAAGTTCGATTCTTCTCAGGACAACCATACCAGTAGGATAAGTGTCCGACCGACTCTCATAAGGTTGGTTTGGGTGGAGCGTTACCACCTGCTGGTACCAATGTGACGGTGGCAGAGTGGTCCAATGCAACGGATTGCAAATCCGTAAAACCGTGGGTTCGAATCCCACCCGTCGCTCCAACTAATTCCCAATACTTTCGAAAAGTAAAAGTATTGGGAATTTTAGGGCACGTGGCGAAATTGGTAAACGCAACGGACTTAAAATTCGTCGGGAAACCTTGTGGGTTCAAGTCCCACCGTGCCCACCATTTCTAGTTTATAAATATAATATCTCTCATAAAGGAAATTATACAATGCAACTAGAAATTACTAACAATGAAATCACAAAGACTGTAATCAAAAGTCAGCACTGTCAACGTAACTGGGATCTTTCTCAGGAAATTCCTGACGAAGATCTACAGGTTCTAGTTGATTGTGTAACTCAATGCCCTAGCAAGCAGAACATTGCTTTCTATAAAGCACATTTTATTACCAATAGAGAAATTATTCAATCTATCTATGATCATACTGATGGATTCACGATAAATTATAATCCACATCAAACAACTAAGAATACGCAATGTCTTGCTAATCTTCTAGTTGTTTTCGAAAAACATGATTATACGCAGAATCTTTCTGATGATGGAATTCCACGCACTGATCAAACATATCAAATTATGAAAGATGGTGCTCCAAATGCACTAACCACGTGGGTTATGGAACGTGATAGTCAACTTGCTGTTGGTGTTGCTGCAGGATATCTTAACCTATCTGCCTCGCTAATGGGATATGCTACTGGATGCTGCTCCTGTTTCTATCCTGAAGGTGTTCAAGAAGTTTTAGGCATTGATGGCACCCCACTCCTCCTAATGGGGATCGGGTTCTCTAACGCTGATACAAATCGTCGCGTCCACCATGAAGATAGAAACTTCATTTTCCCAACAAAGAAAAAACAACCTATTGAAGTAACATTTTTCAAATAATTTAAAATTAGGGCTTGACATTTATCACATTATAGGGTATATTGGAATATAAGATGTGAAAAGGAACTTTGATTATGTTGACTCTTTCTGATATTGATACCCTGACCAAGTCGCGTGATGGTTCGATCTATTCGGACCTCTACAAGGACGTGTATGGTTCGCGTCCTCGTGGTACCACTTTCCAGTCGATCGAAGAGTTCGATCGCAATTTCAGTCACCTGAGCATGATGCTCGACAAGCAAATCGACGAAGAAAAGATCGTTCAGGATCGTAACTTCGCGGAGTTCGTTTGTCGTGTAGAAGGCATCATGGGTTTGGTAAAGAATTGCTTTGATAATGCGGCAGCAGTCGCTATTATCTGTGAAGCAGAAGGCATTGATGATGAAGAAATGCGCTTCTATGGTTGGGAATCTCTTGAGTATCGTCTCGATCTCAAGTTTGGTTCTATCAAGAAGTGGTTGGAAAATAATTAAAAAAGGGGCTTGACTTTTTATCGTTATTATGGTATACTGAGTATATGATGGTTGATAAGGAAATTGGAATGATTTCGAGTCTCGTTGATAAGGAAATTGGAATGATTTCGAGTCTCTGCGGTGGAACCTTTGAACTGAAGACTGGTATCCCTTGGACTGCTGGTCTAAGTCGCTATCGTGATACTGATGCTATGAAGATTCGTTGGGAAAAGGTCGGTGCGATTGGTGGTCGTTGGTTCTTTGAGATTAATGGGGTGCAGTATTCTGCTAAACAGATCTCTCCCCATATCAAAGGCATCCAGATGCACTGTGTATAAATAAAGTTCCTGCTCTTTGACATTGTTATAATAAAATAGGTCTTTAGAGACTTATTTAATCTACTCTGCTAAGGGGTAGCGCATATAGACGTATATGCTACGCGAGAATAGGGCCATCTTACTCTCGCTGAAATAACCTTAGCAATGGCTTAGGAGGGGAAGCACCCGACTCCGAAATTCGCTTTTAGGCAGAGTAGTTTAAATAAGTTTCGCCCTTATAGCTCAGTTGGTAGAGCACCTGATTTGTAATCAGGGGGTCTGGGGTTCGAGTCCTCATGGGGGCACCATAATTGTGGTAGTTCTGGTGACTGAATGTGGTGTCTCTGATCGGACATACAGACTTGATCAGAAGTTAAGCAGGGGTTCGATTCCCTTGACTATCATCATTCCGCGATAGCTCAGTTGGTAGAGCGTCTGACTGTTAATCAGAATGTCCTTGGTTCGAGCCCAAGTCGTGGAGCCAGTTTTTAGTTTTTTTAACAAGGATATAGTATGATTAATATTTCGACTCCATATAGTAAGTTTGATAATCTTCGCCTTGCAGAGAGTAGGTTGGTATCTCTTAAGATGTATAGTCCCGAGAGTTCGGAGACTAAGCGTTATGATTTTATTGTTAAGGATCTTCAGTCTAAATTGACTGCCACTGAATTGTCTGAATATTATGAGAGCAAGAATCTAGTATTGACAGCAGTAGATCGTGAAAAAGAACGAATCGCGATGATCAAGCAAATGAATGAGAATCGAGATAAACCAAGTATTTAAAAGTTTGGGGAATTAGCTCATTCGGTAGAGCGTCTGCCTTGCACGCAGAAGGTGAACGGTTCGATCCCGTTATTCTCCACCAAGTTAGACCACCTCTGCTGAACCCGTGAAGGGATAAAGATATGGTTGCAACCGTATTGTTTATCTGGGAAGATCAAGCGTCCGGACGTAATTGATCAAGGCACACTGCAGGTGGTCGCTCTTTTTGCGCCTATGGTGGAATTGGTAGACACGCTGGTTTTAGGTACCAGTGCGAAAGCGTGGGGGTTCGAGTCCCTCTAGGCGTACCAAATTAAGGGTCGGTAAAGCCAGTGGCTCTGGCAGTGAGACTGTAAATCTCATCCGTTATAGGGGGAGGATCGATACCTCACTGACCCACCAGTTTAAGACCTTGTAGCTCAGAGGAAGAGCGTCGCACTGTCACTGCGAAGGTCGGGGTATCATAATCCCTCAAGGTCGCCATATAAATAGTTTAATGCGGGTGTAGCTCAGTGGTAGAGTCACAGTTTTCCAAACTGTTGGTCGTCGGTTCGATCCCGACCACCCGCTCCACTATCGGAGATTAGCGCAGTCTGGTAGCGCACCTGCTTTGGGAGCAGGGGGTCACAGGTTCGAATCCTGTATCTCCGACCATTATAAGTAGTAGTGAGTCGGTGAAGTGTTACGGTAGCACGGTGGTCTCCAAAACCGCAAGCGGGAGTTCGACTCTCCCCACCTTCGCCATTTTTTAACAGGTGATATATGTATGATGAAGCAAGAGAAGCAATTCTAAAATCAAGCGAGGCATCATCTGTTTACGTAGGTGCTGACTCGATTAGATTCAAACGCAATGGTCAGTGGTTTGCAAAGTATTCCATGGTGATCATTTTGCACATTGACTCCAATCATGGAGCAAGACTATTCCACAAAAACATCGAAATGCGAGACTTCGGTAACCTACGCCAGCGTTTAATTACAGAGGCAGGGTTTGCCATCGAAGCAGCGATTGAAATATTAGATGTAATTGGTCAAAGAAAATTAGAAATTCACCTTGACTTAAACCCAAATCCGAGGTATAAGAGTAATATCGCAGTAAAAGAAGCACTGGGATATGTTAAAGGTTCGACAGGTATCGATGCCAAAGTCAAACCTGATTCGTTCGCTGCTAGTCATGCAGCGGATCACGTTGTGCGGGGTTAGCTCAGTTGGTAGAGCGTCTGCTTTACACGCAGAATGTCGGCGGTTCAAGTCCGTCACTCCGTACCATTTTGATACTTTATTAGAGATTATAACAACAATGCCGATTTATACTGTTCTAGATGCCGAGACTCGTGAACCCCAGGAGGATTTCTGGGGTTCATATGATGCATTACAGAAGTTTCTACAAGAAAATCCACAATTGATTCAAGGCATTTCTGCACCGAATATTATTGGTGGCGTAGGTGATGGCGTTAGACCACCAGATCACTTCAAGGAAGTGATGGCAAAAATATCAGACGCAAATCCCAACAGTCCGCTTGCGCAAGACTATGGCAAAAAAGATAATAAGACCATCAAAACCCAAGCGGCAGTCGCCAAGGCGAAGAAGAAAGCAGGAGGTTCACTGGTGGGATGAATCTTCTGGTTGCGATCCTTACGTCAAGGGATGTCGAGAAATTAAAGAGATGTATCGAGAGTGTTCTTCCTCAAACCAGTGATGTGGTTGTGGTATGCAACACTCTCGATTTTTCATTTGTAGAGCAAGCAAGGGTTGTTGCTGCGGCATACAATCTGGAGTTTCTCATAACTGAATCTAATGGCACACCAGCGAAAGGAAAGAATTCTGTTTTAGAGATTTTCCGATCGCGATCGCACGCATATTACATGCAAGTTGATGCTGATGATTATCTTACTTCCGATGCATTGATCAAACTTGACAAGATTGTGACTGAGAATCCGGATGTTGATGTCATTGGTTTGACTGATGGTTTCATGACGTATAATGGTGGAGAAACATCAGGAAATACATTTTTTAATGGTACCGACATCTACAAGTTTGCTAACGTTAGAGGAGCGCATGGAGTTCGATTAATAAAACTCGGCAAGTTTCTAGCAAAAAACTTAGAATATAATCGAATGTTATTATATTCCAAGAAAACTGTTGACAGTTTTAACTTTGATGAAAAATTTATTGGTTCTGAGGACATAGTTGCGTCATATAAATTATACTATAATTCAGATATAAAATATGTTCTCACAAAAGAACATTTGTATGTTTATGACTTGGAAGATGTGGGCAATTTTCATCGGTTTCTCAGCGACTCAAATGAAATAAAAAAGGTTCTTGATGAATTGACACACATCACACATGAGGAAAACAATGGATAAAGTTGTTCAGTTTACTACACCAAAGAACTACCATATACCATTTGATTATACACGGTTGTTCGAATTGAAGAATGATTTTTTAGTCGATCAATTTTCCATGATGGATGTTCCTTACAAAATTACTGCTAGGGTGTTACATGAACATGTATCAGAGGAAGATTTAACTTTAGAACAGCAATGGGAAAAATCCGATCATTCCGCACCATTCGCAGAATATTTAAAATATGGGTTTGATGCAGTTCGTGGTAAATTCAACACTTGTAAAGAATATTACATCACATTTGCTGGCAATTATCCAGGATTACCATATAAGCAGGGTGTTGGCACCCATCTTCACTTCAAGCGTCCAGGTAGAGATATCTGTAGAACTGTAACTGCGATTATCCCACTAAACATTACTGATCCCGTTGTTGAAGATCTTCGGTTTCAGTGGACAGATGTTCCCTTTCCGGAATTAGAAACCAAAGTATGGGAAAAGGTCAATGATCCTGTAAATCGTAGAGCATATACCAAGGCATTCTTTAAGAGTGTTCGAGCAGCAAAGAATAATCCAATAGAAACGATCTCGTTCCCATCACAGGATGAAATTCTGGTCATCGACTTCAATAGTTACAACCTTCTACACTCGGCCAATAATTTTACCAACAATACATTTTTGGTTTTTGTCTTTGATGACTGTTTATGATTCGGATTGACAGTAATTATCCTATAGAAGAAATACTAGAATTCTGTAAAGAATCTCAGAACGACACACGTCCTGCTGCTGTTAATATGGATTTCGTCGACTGGGAAAACAAACCACATACTCTGCTATATCTTCTGTATAAGGGGAAAAGATTTGATGGACCCACAAATGGTTATGTGATATGCAAAAAAGATGGAAGAATTGTTTGTGGGCAGGGATTTTATTTGTCAGAAATAGATAGAATGGTATATATGGGATCCCGTAGTTATACTGTTCCAGGTATTAATTGTCATGCATTACAGGGCGATATCAAAGACTTTATTTTTGATACTGCCAGAGAAAATGGTATGGCA
>Ga0209596_1000440_pt1 | contig 38535 bp, 40 predicted proteins | sample M_130807_MF_Meta_FD_187314 | JGI IMG/M metagenome (GOLD analysis project Ga0209596, IMG submission 187314) | Freshwater microbial communities from Lake Montjoie, Canada to study carbon cycling - M_130807_MF_MetaG (SPAdes) (version 2) | ecosystem: Environmental > Aquatic > Freshwater > Lake... | reverse complement strand
AATTTTTTATTCCAACTGATATGTGATACACAAATTTTTAGTAATTAAATAAATAAGTTAATATAAAAAAAATTGAAATGAATTTTATACAAATACAACTTACAACAAACAAACAAATACAAATCAATAATGTCAAACACACACAGAATGATTACAAGGTCCCAAGTAAAACAGTATAACTTGATTTATACAAGACACGGTGAACTTTTAAAACTAATAAAAAAACTTAATACCGAAACAGATGTTAATATAAAAATTTCGTATATTCGAAAAATATTTGAAATTCTGAATAATAATATTCATTTATTCGTGGAATACGACAATGGACATAGTCAAAGGATAAGAGTATTTAACATGGTGTATATTAAATCGTTGGAGTTAATACCAGATTTAAACGCAATACTCAACCGTTCAGGAAATGAATGTCGTGAGGCAATTAAAGAAATTGAAAAGTATCAAGTAAATTATAAAAAATATATAATGAATTTGAATTAAATAAAATTCGTAAAAAAATAAAAAAAAATAAAAAAAATGGGGAAACCCACAATTTTTTATTCCAACTGATATGTGATACACAAATTTTTAGTAATTAAATAAATAAGTTAATATAAAAAAAATTGAAATGAATTTTATACAAATACAACTTACAACAAACAAACAAATACAAATCAAGAATGTCAAACACACACAGAATGATTACAAGGTCCCAAGTAAAACAGTATAACTCGTTTTATAAATTAGATGGTGAACTTTTTAAACTATTGAATAATAATACCAAACTTACTATTAATCAACGAGTTTCGAATTTTCGAAATATATATGAACTTGTGAATAAAAATTTTCATTTCTTCGTCGAATATGACGCTGAACACGGTTCCAGAATAAGAGTATTTAATGCTGCGTATGATAGGTCATTACAATTAATACCAGATTTAAAATCAGAAATCAACGGTTCAAAATTGGATAATGAATGTCATGCCGCAATTCAAGAAATTGAAAAGTTTCAAATTAATTATAACAAATACTATAAAAATCATATTTGTTCTGATAAACCAAAAACGAAAAGGACCAGTAGTGTTCCTCGCGGGTTTAGGTTACCACCCAAGATTGAATCCGCACCGGTTTACTGCCCCGAGGTATCAAAAGAATATATGGAAGAAATAATGAGAAACCAAAGAATATCTAGAAGAAATAATAATAAGAGTAAATAAATAATTTTAGACAATAAAAAAATATAAAAAAATAAAAAAAAATAAAAAAAAAAAAAAAAAAAAAAAAAAAAAAAAAAAAAATAAAAAAAAATAAAAAAAAATAAAAAAAATGGGGAAACCCACAATTTTTTATTCCAACTGATATGTGATACACAAATTTTTAGTAATTAAATAAATGAGTAAATATATATTATATCCAATTGTTCTCTTAACAAAAATTAAATACATTAACCAATATACAATCCGTATTTTTTTACAAATTCAATCATATTTTCGCTTCCCATTGAGTGATTGCATGAAGAACAAATCGGTCTTAGATTATTTATTTCGTGAGTTCCTCCATCTTTTTCACTAATAACGTGTCCTACATGAAACGATGTGTTTGAAATTAACACTTTTTTACAACACAAACATCTATGATGAATTATATTTTCACCTATGTAATGGTTCCACACAATAACCTTTATGTTTTTTGGAATAACCTGTTTTTTATTTTTTATGTCTTGTTGTTTTATTTTTTCGAATTCCTTTTGTTTTTTAAGTTGAGTTTCTTCCTCTTGTTGTTTTATTAAATCCAATTGTGTCTGTTCTTCATCTTGTTTGAGTCTTGCGTTTTCTTCTTCGTTTTCCTGTTGCCTTATTTTCTCAATTTCCTGTTGTTTTTTTAATTCATGTTTTAATTGCTTTTCTTTTTGTATTTTGTCTTCTTCTTCATGTTCTTTTAATAATTTTAGTTTAAATTGTTTTTCACATTTAATCTCTTCTAATTCGTGATTTTTTAATGATGTTTTTAATTCTCGTTCTCGTTCTAGTTTGGAATCAGATATAAGTTTGCCAAATGATTGAATTTGGTTAAAGAACGCATCCGTCTCTTTGTCTTCAGATTCTTTTTTTAAGAAGTGTGGAGACAAATATCGTTGAAGATTAAAATATGTTAGTTCATCGGACTCGTTCAATTTAAGAAGGGTTGCAAGTTTGGTGTCAGGATTAATTTTACAACCGTTTTCCGAATAAATATCCTGTAGATTATTTATTCGGATATAAATATTAATAGCACGGGTTACTTCTGTTCTTGCCATTTCTGAACCGGTTGGTTTTTCAAGGAATGCGGCAAGTTCATCACTAATTCTGGTTGGTTTAACAAAACCGGATTCTTCTACCTTTGGTAATAACGTGTTCTTTCCAAAAAATAATGAGGTTTTACAATTAGAATTATGTGACATAATCACATTAATAATATCTTCTTTTTTTTTAAGTGAAATGTCAAAATTATTTGATTTACAAATATTTTTTAATTCTGGTAAATTAATGCTTGAATAATATGTCCATAATAATTCAAATTCTTCCGTTAATCTATTGACTAATTCCTGTTTTTTAAACTTTGAAACATTCGTTATTGAGTTTGCAAAACATTTAGATTTTAAATCATTCATATTCATTTTTTGTAATTCATATTCAAACATTAGTTTAATATTTGTTCTCTTATCTGAATTTGAAGTATTTTCAGTAATATCCGACAATATACTCATAGAATCTGTTATATTTTTTACAGGTTCTAATATGATAGGTCCAACATAAGGGCGTGTATTATACATAATTCTTGGCATTTATTTTATTAGTTCTAATTATGTTCTATATATGCGTATATGTTTAAGTTGTTTGGCACCATATATCATGGTAAAATGTAAATATACGATAAAGTTATACACATTGGTATATTGTGTCATCCATAAAAGCATTTTAAATTTTTAATAATTAAATAAATAAGTTAATATAAAAAAAATTGAAATGAATTTTATACAAATACAACTTACAACAAACAAACAATCAAATAAAATAATAATCTTAAATAAAAGAAATATGTTGGTGGCAAATTTAAATACAAGACAATATATTGAATGCGCTGGCTCGTTTGAAATAGATAACTGTTTAAGACACTTGCTTTCGGTTAATAACAAATATACTGCTATTTTAAAGGCAGATGTCGGAGAAAGCACATGGAGAAGAGATGATAGAATAGTTTATGTTGAGCAGCATCTTGAAAAATATGTGAAAAAAGAATTTGGCGGAGTATATATTCACGATGTAATTAAACATAAAACTCGATGTAATTAAACATAAAATTTAAGTAATATGCCAATTTTAAAAATATAAAAAAAATAAAATAAAAAAATAAAAAATAAAAAATAAAAAAAAATGGGGAAACCCACATTTTTTTATTCCAACTGTTATATGATACATAATTTTTAGTAATTAAATAAATAAGTAAATATATTAAAAATTGAAATAAACTATCAATAACAAAGTAAAGATAAAAACAAGTAAGAGATAAAAATGAACGCAATAGCAATAATTAACGAAATAAACGAAACGAACAAAATGAACGAAATGACCGCAATAGTAATATTAAGTATTTTATTATTAGTGGGATGGTTTGTTTTGTTACGGAACTCATCCAAACCTAAAGATACCATAACGACTTTAACTAATAAAATAAACGTTCTTGAAAACATAATGTTAAACAGGATAACTTTATTTGAAGAACAAAACAAAAAAATTAATGATATGGGTGAAATAATATTCACATTAATGGAACAAAACAAGATACTAATTAAAAGTCATGATAAAATAATTAAAGATACGAATGATTCTCAGGCAATAACAAACCAAGAATTTAACGAAATCAAATATAAAATAAATAATATCGAGAATACCGTGAATAAATTGGATGAGACATGTAATGAAAAAAACAAGTTATTATCTGACAAAACCCAAACAGGTATAAATTTGTATAATTCGATGGAATGTAAATTTATTAAAATACTTGATACAATCGAGAACCCAACTAAATATGAATTGAATAATTTAGTTTTACAAATATCAAAATACTTTGAGAACTTCCAACCAATAATTGAATACTATAGGTCAAGAACACAAACGCCTGAAATTCAGTTATATTACGCATCTATGCCACATTATAATATTCCAGGGACACTTAGTCGTGATATATATAATATTCTTGTGAAATATTTTAACAAATATTATAACAAAAATGGGGTTGTTGGTCATTTTGCGCCTTTAAGGCAATTTCAATATGTTAGTGATGATGATCTAAAACATCGTAATAATTCAAATGGTATTAACCAACCAAATGTGCTTGACACACCTTATACAAATCCTACCGTACGGAATCCTACCGTACGGAACACAATTCCAGAATCTTTGAGTATGTATGGTTATTGGGTAAACAAATTATCGTTTGATACAGATGAAGATTATGAAATAAAACTTCTTAAAATAGTATTGGAACTATTAAAAAGAACCGATGATTGGTATACTTATCATAAAAAATATAATATAAGTGTCCAAACATTGTTTAATAATATAAACAACGTTTATTGTCAAAAGTAAGGAAAATATGATTTGAAGACACAATAGTATTAAATTCTTTAATTAAAAAAATAAAAAATAAAAAATAAAAAATAAAAAATAAAAAATAAAAAATAAAAAATAAAAAAATAAAATAAAAAATAAAAAAATGGGGAAACCCACAATTTTTTATTCCAACTGATATGTGATACACAAATTTTTAGTAATTAAATAAATAAGTAAATATATTAAAAATTGAAATAAATTTTATACAAGGACCACAAACAAATACAATAAGAATACCAAAATAAAATACCAAAATGACAATTACAATAAATCAAATAAATACATACATAAGAAACACAATTATTGATTTATTTCAAAAAAATACGAATCTGGTTGATTCATATTTAGAATGTTATAATAATATTTCGTGTCATCAAAACACAACTTTATGCGATGAATGGTGTGATAAACGAGAGTGGTTTATCAAGAATATTAATTGGTTGCTTCATGAAGAGATTTTTAGCTGTGTTATTAATAGCATTTGGTTAAAATGTCCAAATTTTGTTATAGACGATACGCACTATAATTGTATATTTGAATACATTATAGATTGTGCTTATTATGATATGACTAATAGTGACCCTGACGAGAACCCGGTTGAATCTGATATTGAGCAACAAGTGGATAATCTTATGAGTGGTCGTACCGATAAAGAACTTTTAAGGTTATATTATAATTATTATGTAAATTATAGTATGCACAGGTTTACAATTCGTATGGATGCCGTCATTGAAAGTATTAAAACGAAGGAAAAAGGAATTCGTGACGCAAAACGAGCTACCATTGTGTTAAATAAAATACCAAAACTTAATTATGATGTTATTTCATATATATCAAAATATATTTGTGGTCATAATAATATAAAAATATGCCCGGTTTAAAAAAAAATAAAAAAAATAAAAAAAATAAAAAAAAATAAAAAAGGGGAAACCCTTTTTTATTGGAGAAATGGAAATTCTAATATTTCTTTATAAAAAATATCAAAAGTTTATTTAGGTTTTCAAAAAAGGACAAAAATAAATGTCCATTTTTGAATAGGGGACCTTGAGTTTTGAAAAAAATGAAATTGTGACTGACTGATTTTTTAAGGTATAAGGAAATAAACCTAAAAAATATTTTAGCATGATAAAATATTTTTTTTATGTATAAAATTATTAAAAATGAATTAGAGACATTTTAGACATTTATATATAATGATTCAAAATAATGACAAAAAGGGGAGAAAGGTAACTCCAAAATTTATTTGTGAAATATGTGACTTTAAATGCGATGATACTTATAAATGGGACCGTCATATACTGACACGCAAACACCTAAATAATGACAAAATAATTACAAAAAGGGTCAAAAAGGGTACCACCACTAATATATTAGTTGAAGAGCATATTTGTGTTTGTGGAAAGGTTTATAAATATAGACAAGGTCTACACGCTCACAAACAAACATGCCCAAATTATTTAACGATTTTAAATGGCAATAAAAATGAAATATCACCTGGAATTATTGTTCAACTTATCAAAGAAAATAAGGAACTCAAGTGTTTATTGATTGAACAAAATAAAACATTTCAAGAACAAAATAAAACAATTATTGAGTTGGCTTCAAAAAATAACCAAATCGTCAATAGCACAGTCAATAGTAATAATAAGGTATTTAATCTCCAAATATTTTTAAATGAAACTTGTAAGGATGCCATGAATATAACTGATTTCGTGAATTCAATTAAACAACAATTGCCTGATTTGGAACATATAGAACAAGTAGGATTTGTAAATGGCATTTCAAAAATATTTGTAAAAAACCTAAAATCCTTAAAACAAGAGGTTCGACCGCTTCATTGTACTGATGAAAAAAGAAAGGTTATTTATGTAAAAGATGAAAATAAATGGGAAAAAGATTGCGACCAACATAAAAAGGTCCGAAACGCAATTAAGCGTGTTGCGAAGGATTCATTTATGACAATAAATGAATTTAAAAAAAAATATCCGTGTTGTACTGAACCTGACTCAAAGTATAATACACGATACAATAAATTACGGATTGAAGTCATGGGTGGTTCAGGTAATGAAGATGCCGACAACGAAAATAAAATAATAACAAATATTTCAAAGGAAATAACAATAAAAAAATAAAAAGGTGAAATCACAATTTTTGTCATATATTTCAAAATTTATACAACTATTATAAAGATATAAAGAATTAATTGTATTGTATTTTAGCGCGATGATTAAAGAAATGATGTCCGACAATATTGGATTCGTTGAATGTATTGAAAAATTTGGTGATGACCTCACAGTTGTTAATGCTGCCCGTGTATCTTTTGACAAAATATCTACGGAACTTACTGAGGGTGATAAAAAATTAATTAATTATTTGGCGAAACACGACCACATATCTCCTTTTTTTCACCCTCAAGTTCGGTTTCGTATTAAAATGCCAATCTTTGTATGTCGTGAATGGTATCGACATACTATTGGTTTTGCTCGTAATGAAGTGTCACGGCGTTATGTGGATTCTCCTCCTGAATGTTGGGTTCCTCAACCAAATGAAATCCGTGAACGCGACCCTAAGGTTAAACAGGGGTCTAAAACAACTCCTGTAAATGAATCTGAAGAAGTTCATGGTATAATCGCAACACAAACCGCCTCCGCCATAAAAATTTATAATGACCTTCTTGCGAATGATGTAGCTCCTGAAGTAGCACGCGGCATTCTTCCACAAAGTATGTATACAGAATTTGTGGAAACCGGGTCTCTCGCAGCATATGCTCGTCTGTGTCATCTTCGTCTGGGTTCCGACGCTCAAAATGAAATTCGAATATATGCGGGTCTTGTAGATAAGTGTCTTACTGAAGCATTTCCTGTTTCTTGGAAGGCACTTCAGCAGACTTTCTAATTATTAAACCTTTTTCTTAAAAGTTTTTTATTTTATTTCCTGAATATAATAAAAAACAACACGATAATAATACAAATAAGAATACTAAAATTTTAAAACAAACAATCAATAATATAAATTGTTCAAAAATGTTTGTTGCTCGAACAAGTAAGAACGAACCATATCTGTCATTTGTTTTGATTGTTTGTCATCTACACTATTTTCTTTGAGTGGTTGATTTATTATATTACATGGGATCATGTATTTGTTTAGATATTTCATCGCTAAATATCTCCGGTTGCCATCAATAATTTCATATTTATCATTGACTAACATTACAGTAATTGGTGTTATTATTCCACCATCAAATAAAATATCACACGCAAAATCATGGATACTTGCGTAATCTTCATTTGTTGGTTGTTTTCTAGCGGGCGATAAGTATATTTTATTGATGTCAACGTTATATATTTTCATTTAATTATATAAATTAAAAAAATATATTATTTTTACTAATAATGCCATATATATTTTTAAGCCTTTTACAATCAATTAAGTATTTTCATTATTTTTAATTAATAATAGTAAAAAAAGATAAAAAAGGTATTGTTCCAAATGAAACTCACTTTTTATTTTTTGTTTAAGTTACACATTTATAAATTATTGTATTTTTATTTAAATTACACACTAAGACCAATTACACTATATATAATTACTAAAATAAATCACCTAATATACTTATTTTTGAGTGTGATTCATATAACATTTTAAATAATTTGAGTTCATTCTCATTTAATTGAGTTTGTCTTTCATTTAATGATTCTAAAATTAACTTATATTTTAAAATAAGTGCGCTTTTAATCCTTACCCACTTTAAGGTATTGTATGATTGTATTAGATCTATATTTTTTACTATATAATCAAATATAATAAAACATGTTAATACATTATCATCCTTTGTTTTATTATTTTCAAATTGTACTAATTGTACTTTAATGAAATTAATAATTTCTTCTTGTTTTTTGGTTGGTATTTCTTTGTTAAGTCTCATACTTCTTGTTTGTACCATTTTATTGTTTTACTTTGTTATTCTCTTTTATAATTTACTTTAACATATACTATAAAATAAATTTCATTTTTTTTATTTAACTGTTAAAAATTGAAATACTAAAAATTTGTATGTTTATAATAATATAAAGGTAAAAAAAAGATAAAAAAGGAGCAACCTTTTTTATTCTAACTTATAGGCAATATATATATTTTTAGTAATTAAATAAATGAGTTATAATTGAAAAAATTGAATTGTTTTTTCATATTAATACAATTTTAAATACAAACTAAACACTATCAAAATGAATACAACAATCAATGAAATTTACGCACTTATATCTATGTTATTAATAGTTATTATTTTATTATTTGGGTTAGGGGTTCGTTTAGCGATTAAAACCGCAAATACCACATATACCAATTTAAATAATAAAATAAACACTCTTGAAAATATAACATTAGAAAAGTTAATGTTAGTTGAAGAACAAAATAAAAAAATTAATGATATGGATGAAACCATACTCTCATTAATTGAACAGAACAAGTTATTAGTTAAAAGTCATTACAATATTGTATATGATATTAATAATATACAGACAACCATATCACATCTTACAGATGACACATCCAGCCAAATTGAAGAACTTAAAAATATCGTTGTTTCTACTAATGAAAAAAATGAAAATACTCACGCCACCTATATTTTGGAAGAACAAACCAAAATAGATGAACTTAAAAACCAACTCATAGAATTGTCAACAAATATATCTTTAACCAACGATAAAATAACTAATGTTGAAAATACAATGGTTACAAATGAAGAACTTGATGACACATTTAATACTCTTACAAGATATCTTGCTGAGAAAGGTCCTTTAAATGAACAACATACAGTATCGAAAGCAGTTTTTGGGTGCTGGGATGGCACCAATATTCCCAAACTACAACTTAGGACATGTACTCTTCAGGCATATTTAATAAGATATAACAAAAAATTTTATAAAAAGGAAATCAGAAATCAACTATTAAACGCACCGGTATATAAAGTTGAATATCATGAGGATGGAAGATTTATTATGGGTACTAATGAGAATAATTCAGGTACTTCAACAGGAGAACCTAATATAAATATTGGTGTAATGGAGGGAAAAGTTATAAAATTCGGGACTGTTTTAGACCGCGTAATTTAAATAATAAGTAGAGTAAGATTTGTAAATTAAATAAAAATAAAAGTGAGGACCACTTGGACCAATACCTTTTTTATCGTGATTTATCTTCAAATATTTGTTATATTCTCATTATGTGTAAAAAAAATGAAATGATTAAACCTGAAATAATTAAATCCAAACCTAAATCATCCAAACAAAACAAAATGAGTTCTCAGTTAAATAGTTTAATTCATACTTTGCCACAAGATATCGGTAAAGAAATTTTTAAATTCCTTATACCTGATGAAAATAATGTTGAATTTAGACTAGATGATTATAACAAACATCCAATAGCATTTCTTAATAATAAGATTTTATTTAATAAGAAATTACATCTATTTTTAATAAAAAGAAAAAATGGAAAAACACGCTATTATATTAGTGAAAAAAAAATAAGTTATTATTTCTGCGTAGAGTGTGGGTCAGATGGTTATTGTATTTGTCCTTATGAATATAAGACGGGACCAGTCGTTTTTAAATCAAAATATGTTGGTTCTGATTTAAATAAAGCATTATTTGAATTAACGTTCCATCATGCTATTAGTGAACCAAAAATGGATTATTTCTGTCTGAGGGATTCAACCAGTAATCCTGGATTTCTTTAGGAGGATATCCCATATTTTAAGTCTTCAGGGTATAAAAGTCATAGTTTTATTACACATTTTAACATTTCAAAGACCGATTTTATTATATTACATATTTATTTAAAGATTGTGGTGTAAATTACATAATATATGTTTATTATTAGAAAAATTATTAAATGGGGTTTTATATCAGTAATTAGCAGTATTATGTTATTTTTACCATTTATTTTTGGGTTAATTGGTCTTTCGAGTATTGGACCAATTGCTGGTGGTTTATTCGCAACGATGCAGGGTACTGGAATTATCTCAGGCAGTTTAATGGCAATGACACAATCATTCGCAATGAGTGGTTGGGTCCTAGTAATGCGATTGGTCGCAATAAGTTGTTGGGTTATAGTTTTACTATTTACTTTTATAAAAAATATTTATTTTATGATAAAATATAACCAGCGTTTGAAATGTGAAAAGGTGTAAAAGAGAAAATATACTGTATTTACAGTTTATTTAATTATATTTTATAAAGTTGGAATAAAAAAGGGTTGGGATTTAATTCCCTTTTTTATTTTTGTTTTTTTATTTAATTTATTCTAATAATAAACAAACTCTACGAGCGTATTTTCCAGTATTAATACTAATTAAACTTTTTAAAGAGACAATGGATTCATCTTTTCCCTTTAAATACCATTTGCCTTTTCCATTTTTAATAATAATAGGAGAACTATTTTTGACCGCTAAATCAATCATTTCTGCTTCTGTATAATTTTTATCAAAACCTAAGCGTTCAACATCATTTTTGTGAATTAAAAGGTCACAATTTAAATAACGAGTAATTGTGGGGTGGTTCATTATGATAGTGTTTAGTTTATATTTGTGTTTGATTTAACATGTAAAAACATTTCATTTTTTTTAATTATGACACATTTATTTAATTACTAAAATTAGGTATTGTGATATTTCAATTATAATCACTCCCATAAAAGTGTAAATTTAAAGCGTTGATTATCTACCAGTCCAAACTTTGGTTAATGGTAAATGACTACTTTCATTTTGTTCATTAAGTTGTATTCCCCAACGACAATAATGGTGTATATCCCCTAATAATGTGGGTTGTATACCATCTTTTTGTAATAAACAAGCAATTACTCGTTCAAAACTTTGACGATTATATCTAGTTAATACACAATTTAATAATTTTCTAATATCATATTTATTATTAATATCAGTTAAATAGTCGTGTGTAATTATAGACATGCCTCCAAAACAACCTTTCCATAAATGTTTATTTTTATAAAATGTTTTCAGTTCTAAATCGTTAAAAATATTTATCATTCTTGTTTCATCTTCTATTTGGTCAGCACCATGTTCAAAACACCATAACATTTTATATTTATCTACACTAAAATCTATATATTTATTTATAAATACAGAATCATGAATTATTACAGCAAAATCACAAAATTTATTATGTAAATAATAATAATAAGGCAATAATTCACCTCTTTTAGGATATTCACTATTTATAACGGTACCTTTATATAATTTTACATCGGTTACAAAATCATAATTACTATTATCGTCTATAATAAGAACATGATTTTCAGGATAAAATCGTCTAATAGAACTATAACAATAAAGCCAATATTTATTTGTCAACTCACTATTTACATGTCTTAATATAATAAATCCCAATTCACTCATATTAAATAATTATATATATATTTATTAGATTTAACGTATTTATTGTTTCTTCATTTTTCTCGTTTTATTTTTAACTTATTTATTTGTAACAGTTTTACATCTTTTATATAGATTCATTTTTTGAATTAATAAAAGGCATAAGAATTTATAGAGCATTATTTATTGTATTGATATCTTCGTCATGGTAACACGATAAACTGGTTATATTAGAACGACACATTGGACATTTAATTGGTGTATGAATGTTATCACTACGATTTTTAATTAGACAACCCATACAAGACGCACACACTTTATGGTTACAATTCGTCTCACAAAATGTGTTGAATTCTTTATCTTCGAAACAAATAGCGCACATGGTTGGGTTTTCATAAGACGAATCAATAATCTTAGCAATTTTTAATATTCTTTTTGATGATGGTACTTGTGGGGTTTGGGTATTAATATATTGTTCAATAATTTGTATAGTTTGGGTGTGATGGTTTAAATCACTATCTGAAGACCTCGTAATATCAAGTGAAAATAAGGTTATTAAACATTCGTGATATAAACAAACGCTATTATTATTATTAACACGATGTCTTTCAATTAATCTAAATAGTTTATCTTTTAATTCATCAATTCTATAGTTAATCAGTACGCGTCTGTGCGCAATACTACCTACAATAAAATCTGTATTAGTATCAAAAATGAATGGTTCATGTTCAATTAAAGGTACCTCAACAGGAATAGGTACAACTATAGGATGAATCCTTGGAGGATTAGCACCATTCCACCAGATACTACGACCAGGTTCATAATGAGTTGATGGAGGAGGAGCATTGCTATTGGTTAAATAGCAGTAATTGGGGTATTCATTGAATAAAGAGCATTTTCTTCTATTAGAGCGATTATGTCCCGGTTGATTACATCTTGAACATTTGGTCCTGTATATAGGTGTTCCTATATGTTGGCATATACTAGAACCGGTATTATGACCGTTTTGACCGCACATACCACAAATTCTGTTTTCACGAGTAACTTCAAGTCTTGACATTTTGTGTTTTAATTATTATTATTTACATTTATTTAAATACTAAAAAACATTTCAATTTTTAGTATTTATATAATTATTTTTACAAAACAATTTTGTGTAAAAAATAAAAAAGGGTGGGATTTAACTCCCTTTTTTATTTTTATTTTTATTTTTTTTTATTAGTATAATTTTATAAAACGGCGTGAATTGAGTTGTATTGTGTTTCATTATGACATTTTACGGTGGTTATGTTAGAACGACACAATGGACATTTAACCGGGTTGTCAATGTTATCACTACGACTTTTAATCAAAGCACATACACAATCTAAACAAAGTTGATGATTACATCCAAACTCACAAAAGGTATTGAATATTTTGTTTTCGTAACAAACGCTACAATCAATAATGGGTTCTGTCATGGGTATCATTGTTATTGATAGTTCTAAACACCGTTTAGGTTTTAGTGCCGCGGCATTATATAATGGTGCGTTTCCAATAATAGTATCAATTTGACTATACATAATAACAGTAGGATATAATGCCGAAATGTAATGACTAAGCTCCATACATAATGCATCAATTGATCCATCGATCCATGTAAGACCATCAATACTATTTCTAGAAGTAGTAAAAGTATTATTCCATAAAGTGTGAGTAAGGCTATCGGTAATGTACGATAAATGTACCATAAACTTACGAGATATTTGATTAAATAACTCATATTTGTTAAACGCAGGAATTGAGTTTTCTATTCCGGTAGAATTCGCACCTATACAATGGCATAGTCTAGCAACACACGACCTTAATTCGTTGATTTTATTAAAGAATAATTGTATATTAGTGTCGTTAGCTTCTAGTGGATTATTGTTAGTGTGTGCTTGTGGTGCTTGTGGTGGTCGTGTTGGTTGTTGTGGTGCTTGTGCTTGTACTTGTACTTGTTGTTGTGGTAGTGCTTGTGCTTGTACTTGTACTTGTTGTTGTGGTAGTGGTCGTGCTTGTGGTGGTGGTAGTAGTCGTGCTTGTACTTGTGGTGGTCGTGCTTGTGTTCGACGTCCATATCTGTAATCAGGGAATCTATCTTTTAAAGAGCAAAGACGACTGTTACGATTATGACCTGGTTGATTACATCTAGAACATTTATTTCTATATTGATCAGGGATATTTGATGCGTAAAATGGACAGATAGTCTCATTACTATTATGACCTCGACTACAGCATTTTGAACATACACGGTTCTCTTGAGAGACTTCAATTATTACGATTGTTGAGTTCATTGTTTAATTTTATTTACGAATTTATTTACGAATTTATTTACGGATTAACAGTAAAATAAAAAGCATTTCAATTTTTTATATTTTAACTCATTTTTTGATTTACTAAAATAAAAACTATTGAATGGTTTAATTAGATAGTATTTTTACATTTCAAACATATCATCTGTAAACGCAAGTTTATACCTTAAGTTTTCCCTTAATTTTGTCCTTTTTCCTAAAAAAATAAAATATTTATTTGCCAGAGCATATTCCTTTGGTTTTTTATTTCTCAAGACTTTTAAACGAACATACATAATCATACCTACTTGCCATATACGCTTATGTGTATATTTTTTATTTTTATATAATTTTTCTAATTTATCAATAGTATTTTTAACATCTTTTAATGTTGTATATTTTATATGTATTGTATCCGTTGGATTTTTGTCAATATACACATCAAACGATTTTTTAGGGTTTTCTTGATTAAATAAAAATTGTTTTTTTGTTTTATTTTTAATATTTTTAACATTTTTTTTCTTTGTATTGTATTTCATAACATATAACTATATTATTTTAATCGGAATTTTAAATGTAAAAAGGTGTAAATCCGGTTATTTCTACTATTTATAGAGGTGTGAGTACAAACAATAAGTAAATATATAAGAATATTCGCATAAAAAAAAGATATTGAACCAAGTGGTTCTCACTTTTTATATATTTTTTAATTTACAGTTTAATAATTTAGAATTTAATTTATAAAAGGTCGGAATCATCGTCATCTTCATCATCGTCAATCTCTAATTCTGGCATGTCTTCGTCGGTTTCACTATCATAGCCCAATGCATCAAAATCATCTAACATAAGTTGTTCGTTTTCACACGAACAACTGGTTTTGTCTGATAAAATTGTCTTCGATATCTTGTAATTTCCGCATTTATTACAATTAGATGCTTGAAATTGTTGTTCATGACTCGAATTTAGCGTTAAGCATATAGCCCAATGTTCTTCACATTGATATTCTGTGTTAGAAAAGTAACATTCTAACGGGGTTTTACGGGTACTAAAACCACATTTAAAATGTTCCACGATTTGTTGTTTTTTCGTTTTTATAAACGATATAGTTCTAGCTGTTTTTATATCATAAAAACAGAAACTTTTAATAATATCTGCCAGTTCAAATGGTACTAAAAACTGATTAATAGCAAGTTGGTTAAAGACACTCATGTTTATAGTATTGTTTATAATATTGTTTGTCATGTCACCTTTCTAATAAACCATTTCACTTTTTTTAAAATATAGTCATTTATTAATTAACTAAAAATAATTTAGAAAACAAAACTGGGTATAATATAATAAATATATATTATATATGATTTTTATAGGTGGTGTTGAACCGTTAATATCCCAAATAAAACCGAATGATTTTAAATATACATTTGATAAGGAAAGGCGTGTATGGGTTATGAATGTATATCCATATGCGGATACATTTTTAAATTCAGTTAGAGATATACCTTGGAATCAGTATTCATATAACGGTATATGTGAATATGTGAGTAAATTTGAGGAATATGGAGGCGGAAAATCAAATAAACGGTATAAAGGCGGATCACCAACTAAACTTAATGTCCAATCAATGAGTAGTCCTGTTTATTCTTTTTCTGGTGGAACTGTATATGAAATACTTAATCGTAGGTATAAAAATGTGAATTTATATTCATATTCCGACCCAACAGGAGATATTGATTGTGCTGTTTACATTCCACAAATTCCATATAATTCTGCAGGTGATGTATATTTTTTAAATAATGACGGAGAAGTAAATGAATATTATGAGGATTTTATTAATTGGACTTTCACCAATTTAGTTAGTCAAATGCGTAATTATGAAGGGTTATTAAACGATATGTTTCCAAATATGGTAGATTTTGACTTGGATGAGTATCAGGATATTCCAACTGAACATAAAAACCGATTTTGTTATAAAGTTGTGAAAATAGGTAAATTATTTATTGTTGCGTTTTTGAATGAGAATAAAGGTATGTTTAAAATACAAATTGTATGTAAAATTGAAGATAGTTCAGAAAAAGTTATGGAAAGAAAAATTAATGGATATGAAGAAAACGAACACATTAACACTCAAATATCAGTAATAGACCATGCGGTTGAATTAATTTTTCCTTTACCTGAAGAGAATTCGTCGTTTTCACCCTCTGCAGACGATTATGATAAAATACTCAGTTCGGTTAATACAATATCCTTTTCAGAAAACAATAATTATTCAGTACAAAAATATGGTGCGTTAGCTCAAGATAATTTAGATGCGTATGTGAATAGACGACAAGCTTATAGTTCTGATAACTTTAAAGAAGTTATACATAAACCACTCAATCATGTTTCTAGACTTTTTTATATGTACGAATTATTTTATCAAAATCCAGAAATAAATATTTCAAATGATTTGTATAATATAATTATAAATTCGGATTTTATTAAAAAAATTGGTAAAGATTTCCTTTATTATAAAATAGAAAATGATGTATTTTATAAAGTGAATGTAGACCTAAAACAGTTTATGAACGCATATATGACATTATTTATGAATCCAGTATCACCTTCAACTCCAAAACCAACTATTAGAACTATGTTTTCCTTTATCATAAGAAAATATCCAACTTTATTCGATATAAGTAATGATAATAACATTTATGTAGAAAGACACGATGCGTTTATTAATAATTTGTTTGGAAACAATTTTAATGTAGGTGGATTTAAAAGACCAAAGAGAAAGACAAAGAAACGAAAACATACCAATAAAAAAAAGAAAACAAGTAAAAGAAATCATATTTTAAAAAAAAAGAAATATTCATCAAAAAAGTAAACCATTCCAAATAAATAATATTTTACACCTTTTAAGATTTCAAACGCCAATTATTTATAGACTATTTTATAAATAATTATTTGTATATTTTATTCTTGATATATTCATTGGAAAATATTTTTATGACATTTCATAAGCAGTCAAAACTATAATTTAATATTTGATAATTACATTATGTTTTATGGAGCCATTTATGTAATAACTTATCAATAATCCAAAATGAAAAATACTTAAGTTGTAATAATTGAGTATCACTGACAACTAAGTATGGAATTCAGAAAGCTATGTATTGATTTAAAACATAATTTATAATTTTGTGGTGGAATAAGTGGTGTATATTAGGAGTATATAAATATAATTAAAATATACTCTATATATTATGAATAAAAATGCGTTTGTTATAATACATTTTGGAAATAATGTAAAATATTTCGAGTTTGAATTATACTTTTTAAAAAATCTTAAGCTATACACAACCAAAGACATAATATATATGTATTCAATTACAGATACACCAGATATATTTATTGAGGAAGTTGGTAAAATAGCAACACATGTTATTGGATATGATGATTCATCCACAACCTATAATGCCGTAGCACCAACACATTATACACAATTTAGTGCTATTAGAACCTGTAATTTTATATATGCTTACACATTAACTCAGTATGATAAAATATGTATTGTAGAAAGTGATTTAATAATAACTAAAAATATAGACAATATTTTCTTGTTAAATACCCCGTCGGTTTCTTATTTTTTCAATAACGGAATTAAAAAGGTCTTTACTCCAAAAATGTTATTAAACAATTATGTATATAAGGACCCATCATGGATTCTAAAAAATTGTAATGAGGTTAGTATTATAAATGGAGGTGTAATTTTAGATAAACCAAGCCTTAATATGTTTGAAAAGTATAAGAATAACTTACAGTTTATTATTGAGTATAAATGTAAGTATCCAAACGAAAGTTTATTTTCATACACAAATCCAAAATTTTACAATTTACCAGTAAAATATAATTGTTTACATTATAATTTATCTCCCCAAAAACTTAAGGATATGAATTTAAATATGAAAGATATTTGTATAGTTCATTTTAATGAAACAAAATATAAATATCTTGATATTATCAAGGATAATTGGTTGAAAAATATGATGGATACAGAACATAATAAAAATAAGCGTCAATTTATTATTGATTTTAAAAATAAGGTATATGATGTATATTATAATGAATTAAATAATATACTTATTAAGACGACTAACGCTCTCAATAAACCTGAATCAATCAATACTTCAGTAACAGATAATAAGGATATTTATAAATTAGGGATAATTCAAGAAGACAATGTTGAAATTGGTGTATACCAAATGACTGTAATAAATAAATATGACCGTGCTTTAAGTATTGCTAAAAAAAATATAGAAAATTTAAAAGATTCCTTTCACATCCCATATAAGAACGGAAATAATACAAAACTTCCATTTGAAGTACATAATAAAAAATGGAGGATGACAATGCCCGCATTAGAAAACACACTGAAATATTTGTTTGAAAAGTTACATCATTCATGTTATATGTTATGCGTAAAAAATAACAATTCTGTAATATATAAGCTTGAAGTGACGGATGCTTCACCAACTTTCGAAGAGGCCATTAAAACTCGACATTTGCCTATGCTACAAAATAATAAGTTGATTACAGAATATCAAAAGAATTTTATAACTAAAGAATTACAGGACCCGGTTAGAATCATGCAGTGTATATTAAAAAAACCGTATAAATCAATAGAGATGAGTGACATTAAAGACCTCAAAAAAAGTTCTGATTATCACGCATATACCGAAATATTACACGATATGAAGTTACCTAATGGTGTTTTCATATTAAATCTAACTGATGCTGTAATATTAACAAATAATGGAATGGAACCATTTCCAATGGTTACTGGTAATGTGCCATTAGGTAAATATGATTTTAATGAATACATACCAATAATGAGTATGTCTGGACAAGTTGGATATAGTGATATTCCAATTCCAAATTATGACGATATTTCTATATTTAATGATAATAAAAAGTTACAAGAATTTAAAAATTTTAATACGATTTGGAAGGACAAAAAAATCAATAAGGCGGTTTTTAGAGGCGGACCTTCCGGATGTGGATATACTCCAGAAACAAACATGCGATTAAAATTAGCACTTATGAAATTTAAATTTTTGGATGTAGAATTAACCGGGAAAGGAAGAACTATTGATAGCAGGTCTATCAAGTTTGACCCGGTTTATGGATTAGGTATGTTAAATACGAACATTAAACCGGCAACTTCTTTTTTAACAATGACGCAACAAAGTAATTATAAGTATATAATCCATATTGATGGAAATGTAAACGCGCATAGATTACTTACAACTATGAGAACAGGGTCATTAATAATAAGGGTTTCAAGTCCTTATATTTCGTGGTTTGACCATTTAATTAAACCGGATGTACATTATGTAATGGTAAGACCGGATTTATCCGATTTAGAAAGTTGTATTGAATGGTGTATGGACAATGACTCGAAATGTAAAGAAATCGCAAAAAATGGTCTTGATTTTGCGATATCTGTGTTTAAAAAAGATTTTATAAAAAGTTATTTCCAAAAATTATTATGGTCTTTATCTGATTATCAAAATATATCAACTCCTGATCATCCGCCACCAGGGAGGTTTAAACCAGTTAGTCCCGATCATCCACCACCAGGGATGTTTAAACCAGTTAGTCCCGATCATCCACCACCAGGGATGTTTAAACCAGTTAGTCCTGATTATCCACCACCTGGTTCGGTTAAATCGAACAAAAAATTAAAAACACCATCCCCAAAATCTATTAAAAAAATATCTTCACGCTCAAGTTCAAATAAATCACTTGAACGGTTACAAACCCCTTCGTTTTCTAGTTCAGATAAATCACTTGAACGGTTACAAACCCCTTCGTTTTCTAGTTCAGATAAATCACTTGAACGGTTACAAACCCCATCGTTTTCTAGTTCGGATAAATCACTCAAATCTATTAAAAAAACATCTTCACGTTCTAGTTCAGATAAATCACTTAAAAAAACATCTTCAAGATCTACTTCAGATAAATCAATTGAACGATTAAAAACACCTTCTATTAGTTCAGATAAATCACTTGAACGATTAAAAACACCTTCTATTAGTTCAGATAAATCACTTGAACGATTAAAAACACCAAGTTCGGAATATATTGAATTAAAAGGAAAGCAATGTCCTAAAGGTTATAAAGGGGTTACACATAAAAATAAAAAAATGTGTAAAAAAAATAAAATAATAAAAACCCGTAAAGAACCAATTGTTAAAATTAAAACATGTAAGGATGGCAAAGAACTAAACCCTAATAATAGATGTGTCAACAAATGTAAAGATGGATATACTCGACGAATTGAGGATTTTAAATGTATAAAAAATAAACAAACAACAACTTCAAAGATAAAAAATAAAATCATAAAACCCCGTAAAGAACCAATTGTTAAAATTAAAACATGTGACGATGGTAAAGAACTAAACCCTAAAAATAGATGTGTTAAAAAATGTAAGAATAAATATACAAGAAGACTAGATGATTTTAAATGTATAAGAAGTGAATGTGACGATGATAAAGAACTAAACCCTAAAAATAGATGTGTTAAAAAATGTAAGAATGGATATACCCGTAGAATGGAGGATTTTAAGTGTATAAAAAATAAATGAGAGGGTAATTTGCGAATCCAATCCGACTTTCCAATTTATTATTATATTATAACGACATGACATAAAAAATTGAATTGTTTTTATTTTTTTATATCATTATAATAATATAAATAATACAAATAATATGGAAAATATATCGTCTAATACAAAAATATATGAAAATGGTAATATTTTTGAAGGAGATAATAAAAAAAATGGATTTGGTAAAATGATATACGCAAATGGTAATGTGTATGATGGTGAATGGGTAGATAATAATATAAACGGGGAAGGAATAATGATATACGCAAATGGTAATGTGTATGAAGGCAATTGGGAAGATAACGAAAAAAACGGTTCAGGAAGAATGACATATATAAATGGTAATGTATATGAAGGCGATTGGGAATATAACGAACAAAACGGATTAGGAACAATGACGTACTCAAATGGTAATGTGTATATTGGCGATTGGGAAGATAACGAACAAAACGGAAAAGGTAAAATGATATACTCAAATGGTGATGTATATCGCGGTGATTGGGATGTGAATAATCAAAACGGAAAGGGTAAAATGATATACTCAAATGGTGATGTGTATTGGGGTTATTGGCGAAATAATAATCAACATGGAATAGGAAAAATGATATTTTCAAATGGCGATGTATATCATGGATATTGGAAATATAATAATCAACACGGAATAGGTAAAATGATATATTCAAATGGCGATTTGTATGATGGGGAATATAATAATGGTTATATTCGCGGAAAAGGAACAATGATATACTCAAACGGTGATGCTTATCATGGATACTGGCGAAATGATATACAAACCGGAATAGGTAAAATGATATATTCAAATGGTGATTTATATGATGGGGAATATAATAATGGTTATATTCACGGAAAAGGAACGATGATATACTCAAATGGAGATGTATATAATGGAAAGTGGGAATATAATGACATGGTTGAAGGAACCATAAATTACGCAAATGGAGAAATAAAACAAATCAAACTAAATATAGAAGTAATACTTCCATACTCAAATGGTGCTGAATTCTATAATAAATGGTGGAAAGATGAATTTGAAAGAAAAAATGTAGCACTTAAATAAATGTATTTACTAGTAGGTTGTGCTTAAATAAGTATATGTAATAGTAGTAGTAGCGCTTAAATAATGACCACTTCATAGAATCAAAACCAGGTAATAAATTCCAATTAAAAAAAAAGGGTATTTCACCTTTTTTTTTAATATATAAATGATGAATACAAACCATACTTTAAAATCTCAATATCCTCCTCAATCATCAGAGTCAGATTCAGATTCTGAATCTGAATCTGTATCAGAATCAGATTCTAATACCTCTTCAGAACATGACTCATTATCCGAGTCTGAGTCTGAATCCGAGTCAGATTCTAATTTCGTATCGAATAATATATTACGGTCATTCGATATTTTATTTGATGTGTCTTTATAATTATCAGTTGTTTTGTAAAAGAATACACCATCGATAATATCAATATCTTCATCAGATATTTTTTTTGCGGCTTCTTCCACAATTTTAGCTTTTGCTTCAGAATTCATGGCTTTTGCTTCTGCAATTCGAACTTTTGCTTCTGCGAGTCTTAAAGATGCTTCAAGATTTCTGGCGTTTGCGTTTAAAGTTCTTGTTTTGGCTTCAGCAATTTTGCGTGTTTTTTCTTCTTTAAGCTCTTTATTTTGTTTTTTGGCTTCTTCAGCAAGTCGGCGTTTTTCTTCTTTAAGTTCCTTGATTCGTTTTTCAGAATTAAGTACTTTTTCTTCAAATGCTTTTGCTTTTTGTTCAGCAGCCAATGCTTTTTCTTCAACTGCTTTTGCTTTTTCTTCAGCAGCCAACGCTTTTAATTCAGCCTTCCTTAATTTTGCCTCGGAAGCTCTATCCTTAGCCTCTTTAATTTGTGCCTTTTTTTTTGCGTTTTCTTCAGCAATCATAATCTTTTTTTCTTTTTTTGCTGCGATATCTTTAAGTCTTTCTTCTTTTTTTGCTTCAGCAATCCTTTTCTTTTCTTTTTTTGCTTCCTCAAGTTTTAATTTTTCATCAGCAATACGGTTTTTCGCCTTCTCAACTGTTAAAATCAACTTAACATGATTTGCAATATTTTTTTGTGGTTTCTTTTTAGCAACTATAACTACTGGTGGAGGAATAGTTACTGAGATTTCATTATTATCGACAACGATGGGTTCAGCATTAACTACTGAGGATTCATTATTATCACAAAAGGATGAATACATCTCATTTTTCATTTCAGTTTCGTTAGTTATTGACATTTAATATTTTAGTAAGTTACATTAATTAATAATGGTAAATAGTATTTCAATTTTTTATTATAGTAGTCATTTATTGTATTACTAAAAATTTAATGAGATAACCTACGAAAGATAAAAGGATTGCTCCAGTACTGAACGGAGAGTTATTCATCGAATTAAATATTAAACAACAATCATCGCAATATATCAATAACAAATATATTATACTACATACACTAAATAATTTTAAATAAGACTTGGTGTGTTAAAATAACCAAAAATTAATATAATTTTAATAAATAATATGAAAATTTGGTACACAGGAATCGGGTGCAACAACAGCGAGGTTCACACAGAAACTGAATTCTTAAATATAATGAATTCTTTATTTACAAATAGAAAATGGGGTGGTGAATCCAAAATAATATTCGATTATCAACTTCAATTTAAAGATTATAATTTACCTCTTGATTTTGCGTCTTTTACATTATCGGATTGGGTTGAGTATTCTGGTGCGGAGTATATAATCAATATGTAATCCTTATAATGAACCAAATAAATAATCCCACTTAAATTTCTTCATGAAAATGTAATTTAAATTTATTGGTTAAATACTTATTCAAAATAATTCCTTGCTGAATTTATAATATAAATCGGAAATAGTTTATATTATATGTTTGTTCCTATTTTTCAATCATAAATTGGGAAATATTTAATTTCCCTATTCGGGAATAATTGAGTTCAATGAATTTGAATGATTTAATTGTAAATTATTTTGTTCTATTTGTAAATTATTATGATTTGATACCAATTCATCATGTGCGACTTGTAAATTAGTATGATTTGATACCAATTCATCGTGTGCGACTTGTAAATTATTATGACTGGCTTCTAATTCATTATGTGCGACTTGTAAATTAGTATGATTTGATACAAGTTCTTCATGTGCGACTTGTAAATTATTATGACTTGCTTCTAATTCATTATGTGCGACTTGTAAATTAGTATGATTGGTTTCTAATTCGCTATGAGCAAGTTGTAAATTATTATGACTCGCTTCTAATTCATTAAGGGCAGATTGTAAAGTATTAATTTGACTAAATAAAAAGTCATCGTGTTCTTTTTGTAATTTATTATGTTCATCTTGTAACTCATTATGTGAAACTTGTAACTCATTATGTGAAACTTGTAACTCATTATGTAAAACTTGTAAATTATTATGAGTTGTTTCTAATTCGCTATGGGCAACTTGTAACTCATTATGTGTATATTGTAATTTAGTATGACTTATTACTAATTCGTCATGATCATTTTTTAAATTATTATGGTTTATTAATAAATCATTATGGGCATCTTGTAATTTATTATGATTTGTTACTAAATCATTATGTGTTTGTAGTAATTGACTAGTTACTAATTGTAAAGCATTAAATTGATTTAATAAAATTTGTTTAGCGGTATTAAGTTTATTCATTTATATAATATAATAGTATATTATAAATTATTTATTATATACTATTAAAGTTAGATTGGATTACATACGAAATTATGAGTAAAGTTAAAAAGAACCACAATATAAAATTATGTTTCCATATAGTAAATAATGAATTATATTTTTGAATCTATTATTGTAGGTATATACAGTTGTCTTATATATGTAATAATAAATAAATTTATAAATAATGTGTACACACTGTTATTTTTGTCTGGATTTATTAAACATTTATTCGGGTATTTATTAAATATTCATACTTTATATTGTAATTATGGTTATGCGTGTAATAACCACGCACCGAAAAGTGCGTTATTTACCAATTATTTGTGGATAGAAAGTATAATTGAAGGATTCTTGTATTTATTTTTGGGAGTGATATTTACTCAATTCATAACGAATAAAATACTCGTTTTATTTTTAATTGGTGTATTATTACATTTAATATTTGAGAAACTAAAAATTCATTATATATTTTGTAAAACAAGATGTATTTAGTTATAATATAAGTATAATATAATGAATACACCGATAAAATCCGCAAGGAAATGCATTACTAAATTACAATCACAAGCATATAAAAAGTTTAATAAAAGTTTAATTATTGATACAAATCAAAGTGAAATTATAAATTTATTTATAAATACACATGGTTCAATTAAAACTCCTTTGATTGAACAAAACGCAGGCAATAATACAATTTTAAATAGAGTTATATTCGCATCATCTGGATGTGTCGCGTTTTCAAGTACAATTGGTAATCTTAAATTTATAAATAAACTAATAAGAAATATAAATAGCAATTCATTTTTTAATGACGAATGTATATCTACGGATGATTTAAAAAGTTTTAATGATATGGTATTCGAATCAGAAAAAGAAACTTCAGGAACAAATACAAGATATATGGAAGCATTACCAGAAGTATTTGAGATGGATATTAGTTGTAATAGACCATACCCAAAATTTTTAAAACATTCTCTTGAATTACAAGAAGGGATAAATATAAATAATAAATATTATGATAAAATATTCACTCCCTTTGGATTACTTACTGAAGAAGGACAATTTGGGTCGGGTATTTTTTTATTAAGTGATTTTAATTATTCAGGTGAGTATGATTTTAAAAAAGAAATCGAAACCGAACTGTTAATTGACGCAAAAAGACAATTTAAAAATGATAATTTTAAAGATTATGATGAATTCGATGATGATGATGTTGAAATATTACAAGATACTTATAATTATTTATTAAAAGATGAAAATCAAACAAACAAAATATATAATATATTAAAGCAAAAACCATCTCAACAACGCGTAGAGCATATCATACCTAAAGGAACAAATCTAATGGAGCATCCACTATTTATTGAATATATACAGAACATGAATCATAGAAGAGAATTAATTTTTATTTTTAATAGTATGAAAGAAAAAATTCAGGTATTAGAATATGTATTGTTATCTGAGATAGTATCATTTTTTAAATTAAAAAATAATGAAGTTAAATTATTTAATATTATCGACACGAGTTGCGAAGTATTACAAAATTTATCAAGTAATCGTGAAAGAAGATGCTTACTTAGAGATATATCAAAATCAAGTATTAGAGGTGGTCTTAGAAAATATAACAAAAAATATAACAAAACTAAAAAATATAACAAAAACAAAAAGTACACCAAAAAATATAACAAAAACAAATATATTAAAGGGTACCGATTAAATAAAACAAAATGACTACAATTATTCAATTAATTATTAATATACTTGAAATTATATATATATATTATTTTTTTGGTGAATTAGAATCCCAAATTAAATTTTGGGTAAAAAAACAACAAGAATTAGAAATACAAAATGATGCTTCATCAACTCGTCTTTTAGATTTATTGGAATCAAATAATGAATTACACGAACAATTAGTTGAATTAATTAATGAATTAGAACAACAAGTTAATGATTGCGTAAAAAAACAACAAATAATTGAATGCGTCAATGATAATTTATCGAATAAGAATAAACTTATGGAATTATTTGAATATAAAGATACGGTAGAACATCAACTTATTGATTTAGAAAATAAAATAAATATACAGGATAAGAATTTGAATGATAATATTAATGAATTACACGAAAAACACAAACTATTATTTAAATCCCATGATTTTATAAATACATCACAAAAAGAATTAAGTTCTAAATTAATAAATACCAAAAATTATTTTAAATCTGAAATAAATAAAACAAATAATTTAATTTATGAACAACATAAAGTAATGATGAATGATATTAATATAAATATGTCGAATTTATTAAACTGTATTCCAAATAATGGTATTTAAAAACTTTAAAAATAAAATTGAAATGACAATTTATTTATTTATTATGATAAAAAAATAAATAAATAAATAAAGATGATGCGAATATTTGAATTTTGTCCAAGAAACACAGACAATGATTCAGAATCAAGTGATATAGAAACTGAATGTGCGGATAATCACGAAATTCAAATATTTGATGAACCCTCTATAAAAAACAGAGTTACATTTTCAGAAAATAATGATGTGTACATTATACCAAATAATGATACTTATTATAATGAAAAATGCGTTTTGTGGTGGTCTCAAGATGATCTAACTAACGCAAAAAAATCATCCTATAAAGAAATAATACAATTCACAAATTTAAATCCGAATATACATTTTAATATAGCACGAAAAGCGATTTATCAGTCGAAGGTATATTTTGAATTAATAATTTATTATCATGACTAATTACAATTTATAAACCTATCAAAAACAACAAAACAAAATAACAAAACAAAATAACAAAAAAATGTTTTTATAATACATGAATTTTAAACTTATACAAAAAAAACAAAAAAAAAATTCTACTGAATTTTTAATTGGTCGGTTTGGAAACCATTTTTTTTATTCGATGGTATTACATATTATATCACAACAAAATAACTTATTGTCAACTTATAAAGAGTATAATAATATGAATAAACTAGGAATTAATTTATTTGTAGGAACCAAAACATATGATAAAGTCATGTATGTTACTGATTCTAATTTTCATAATTTTTTATTTAATCCTGTCAATTCAAATGTTATTTTAGATGGGTACTTCCAAACAAAAGAGTTTGCTTTATATTTATATGATTATGTTAGACAAGATATTAAAAAAAATAAAATTATAGAACATAATATATACAAAAATAGATATCAACATAATAACGATGCTTTTATTCATGTTAGATTAGGTGATATTTTAAACAGTTATAATGAACCATATCAATATTATGATACTGTTCTGTCAAGTATTAATTTTGATAAAGGATATATATCAAGTGATTCTATAAATGATTCTATATGTAAAGAGTTAATAAATAAATATAATTTAGAGATTATTAATTTTGATATTATTTCAACAATAATGTTTGGATCAACATGCAGAAATGTTATATTATCCAAAGGAACCTTCTCGTGGTTAATTGGAATATTATCATTTTATTCAAATGTATACTATCCTTCATCAAAACAAATATGGAGTGGAGATATTTTAGTCATTCCAGAATGGAATGAGATAAATTATAATATAATATAAATATATATGACGGTTAAAAAATGTGTTTCTGGGTGTAAAGGTCTTGCTACTACAATATGCGAACGTGCACCCAAATGTTCTTATGTAAATGGACAAACCCGTAAATATTGTCGTTTAGGTTCCAAAAATAAAATGGGAAAACCTCCAAGATGTACTGTTACAAAACGCATACACAAATCAAAAATAAAAATTGAAGCTGCGAAAAAAATAGCCAATTTTTTAAAGGAAAAAACACGCAAAATTATTAAAGAAAAAACACCAACCCCAATTAAAGAAAAAACACCAACCCCAATTAAAGAAAAAACACCAACCCCAATTAAAGAAAAAACACCAACCCCAATTAAAGAAAAAACACCAACCCCAATTAAAAAGAAAACACCATCTAAAGTTATCGGTAGATTCATGCTAAAAACTGGAGATAAAAGAAAATTAACGTATTTAAAAGCTATTTGTTCTGATTCAGGAGTATGTATTGCGTTTGGACAAAATAGTAAAAAAATCATTGATTATTTCGACGGATTTACAAACTTTAATTATGTAAAAGCACCAATTGTGCGTATCGGGGCACCATCAGAAAACGGGTTTGTTAAACAAATAGAGTATGAAAAACAAGGATATAGTGCTTATGCCGTTTTAAAATCATCTGCTAAACCTGATGGTGATAATTTAGTTTATGAATATTTAGTCGGTGAATTCATTAATAAAGCAAATAAATTATTTCCTTGTTTTATTGAAACTTACGGATTATATTATTATAAAGACGATGCTTCTTGGAAACATTCAAGAGATACAACTAATATGAATACAAATATATTGAAAGATTCACTTGAATTACAAACAACCATATATGATTATAAAAAAATGTGTCAAGAATCTAAATTTGCGGCTGTTTTAATTCAGCATTTAAAAGGTGTAAGCACTTTAGATGATACTATACGTAGAAATAACGGTTTTATAATTTATGATTTATTATATGTTTTATATCAAATATATATGCCATTATCTAAATTAAAAGCATCATTTACTCATTACGATTTACACTCGAATAATGTGTTGTTATATGAACCAATCAAAGGGAAATATATAGAATATTATTATCATTTAGAAAATAATCAAGTTGTTAATTTTAAATCACCTTATCTCGTAAAATTAATTGATTATGGAAGGTCATATTTCAATCCTGGAACAGCAAGTTTAAATCCAACAGAGATTTATAACAATTTATGTGGTGAACCGGCGTGCAATAGTAAACCACCCATGTTTAAACACGATTGTGGGTCTAAGTATGGATTTGCGTGGTTTGACCCATCAAAAAAGCTTGATAAGCATGACTATTATATTAATACTATGACTCATAATCAAAGTCACGATTTAAGAATATTAAAATTTTTAACTACTTTAACTGTGTCTAACAAATTTAAACGATATATTGACCCACGCCTTGAGGTTATTACAAATAAATTAGCAATATTAATAAATATGGTTGAATATGGTAAGGGATTAAAAAAAAATGAACAATGGTATGGCGCAAAAGAAACAACCACTTCAGGATTACCTTCAAAAATAAATAATGTTTCAGATGCCGAACAAGCATTAAGAACTCTTATTCTAACAAGTGTAGAGACACGATCGTTAAATAATATGAAATATAAACCAGAAAATAAAATAGGTAGTATTCACGTTTATACTGATGGTACACCTTTGAAATATGAACCAGTTTAAGTTTATAAATATAATATTATTTCGTTACAACTTATATTATGTGGTATGTTTATTTACTTGTATCTACGAATAATTCAACATATATAGGAGCAACAATAAACTTGGAACATAGACTTAGACAACATAACGGTGAAATTAAAGGAGGAGCTGTTGCTACAAGTATAAAAGTAAAAGCAGGTGAAGTTTGGAAACGTGTGTGTCATATTTCTGGCTTTCCATCTTGGCCTGCTGCTCTTCAATTTGAGTGGAGATGGAAACAATTGTCTCGAAAATTATCACAAAAAATGTTTCCATTAGAAAGGCGTATTCAGGCTTTAATCCAATTATTAAAATTAGAAAAACCAACTACAAAATCATTACCATATTCAGAATGGACAACCCAACCAAAGGTTGATTTTGAAATTGATGAAGCCTTAAATTTATATAATAAATATAATGTAAGTTGAGTGTATTAAATGAATGTAAAAATATATATTAATGGAATTTAGGTTTAATAATTTAAAAAATATTAACACAACGAGATATTTAGATGATTGTAATTTTGGTAATCACTTTTTTTATTCAATGGCATTACATACTATATCACAAACAAATAATTTATTGTCATCTTATAAAGAATACAAAACTATTACTGATTTAGGAATTGAATTATTTATTGGAACACGAATATATACAAAAAATCTCGTAATAAATGATGAGAATTTTTTTAATTTATTATTTGTACCAATTCAACCTAGTAAAAATATTATTTTAAACTCATACTTTCAAACAAAAGAGTTCGCATTATATTTATATGACTATTTTAATGAAGATATTCAAAAAAATAGAATTATAAGTCATAACATATATAAAAATAGGTATCAACATAATAATGACATCTTTATTCATATTAAAATATTAGATTTAATTTTTGTAAAGGATCCATTCGAATATTATGATAAAATATTGTCGACAAATATATTTGATAATGGGTATATATCTTCCGATAATATAACAAACCCATTATGCCAACGGTTAATTAATAAATATAACTTAATTCATATTAATTATGATATCGTTGAAACCATAATGTTTGGGTCAACATGTAATAAAGTAATATTATCAAAGGGAGCGACATCATGGTTAATTGGTATATTGGCTTTTTACTCAACTGTATATTACCCACAATCATCGAGAAATTTTAAAAGCAATATTTTTGATATTCCAGAATGGGTTGAAATAGATACTTCAAAAAACTAGAATAAAAGACAAGTTTTTTATTTTTTATAGAAATATCATTTTCTTTTCTGTCCGTATAATTTACTAAAACTAATGTTATAAATTTATAATTAGATTTACAATAAGTATGTCGACATAATTCATATAACTATTTAATGAATAAATTAAGTGGTCAATTAAATCTTTATTTGTAGATTCTAATATTTCATCAATATATCCAAAAATAATATTTAATCTTTTTTCTGTCCATATATGATTTAAATGTTTGTAAATATCTTGTTTAATTTTTCCACCCGGAGATTCAAAAGTAGATAATATATTTATTGGGTCAAACTCATCTGTTTCAATAAATGAAATCACGACATTTTTTAATTGGTCAATATTATAAACAATTTCGTTGCCTTGATATGTTTTCTTCAACTTTTCAAAAGTCTCCAAAATCTTATTAAATAAATGAATGAATTTTGGTTTATTATTATTAGATAAATAAAATTTACACCCAAAAATAATTGGAAAGAATAAAATATTAATGTCATTTTTAGAATCACGATATATAGTTCTAACTGTACCTTGAAACATACCTGAATTTTGAATAATTAATTTATTATTTAATATTGATATTTTGGTTCCTACTGGTTTATAAGCACAAATAAATAATTTTATTATAATGGTTAATGGATCAATTGTATCATTCTTATATTTTCCCCATATATCTTTTATCATATCCATTTATAATATGATTCAGTATAATTTAAGTTAATATAAAACTAACCACATTAAGAGTTTAATATATTTATATATTATATACAATGTCATGTTTTAGTTCTTGTTATAATCCAGTTCCAACAAGGGAATGGTCTAGATTTCAAAACAGTTGTTCTTTAAATAATACAACTATTTCTCCATTAGTAACCAGCGCAGCCGCAAATAATTACAAGGGGAATATTTTACAATACAAGAACAATTCATCAAATTTGACCAAAAAACAAATTTATACACAAATGGCAAAAGGAAAATGGACTAATCGAAATACTACATGGGCAACACAATCCGATGTATATACGAACCCTAATACGAATGACTTAATAAGAGTGAATAAAACCTTGATTTGTAATGGCAGAAATAATTTATGTAATCCAACGAGTAATTCAGGTGTTCCAGGTCCTATTATAAATATATGTTATGATGATACACAACAAACATATTATCCAAAAACACGATTAACATATTTAGCAGGTTCAAATAAATGGCCTGTTAATTATAAAAATATAATTGCCGCAAATCAAACATGTGAGTCATCATAACCTATTCATAATATATCTATCCAATACTAAATTTTCTCGAAATAAATGGATTTTATCCTTTATCAATACTTCAATTTCATTGTCATATTTTTTTATTTGTATTTTATAGTTTTCTTCCATTTCTAGTTTTTCTTTTCGTAATTTATCAATTGATTCGCTCATGTTTAATTCATTCTTTATTTTGGTATAATCACAAATCATTAAATAATCTAAATAAATATAAGGATTTATAACTTGTATAATATTATTCTCAACGAGAGATATATAATCTATATAATTTGGCAATAAATAAACCCCTGAGTTTACTTTTGTTACCAATTCCATAGAAATAGCAGGATTAAAAATCAATGAAAAACATAATTTTTCGTTATTATCCATATCAGTTAAATAAAAATCTATAATTGAAATATCATTCTCAATTAAATCATTTTTGAATGGATCTAAATTTGAAACTTTAATTATTAAATTGGTATTTGTATAAAATGTGTATGATATACAATAATTATGATTTAGATATACTAATTTGGTGTTTAGATAACTGTAATAAATTAAAATATTTTTATTTATTTTTTTAAGGAATTTTTCAATAGATATCATTTGAGGATAATCATTTAATTTATTTAAAAAAATAATGTCATCTTTTTTTTTCATCTTTTCAAATGTGATATCATAATTAAATATATCGTCATTTTCACACAATACCATCTTTATTGATTAATATTAATCAATATTTAAATATTTATGTTGATATTATATTATTCCATTTTTTATATCAAGTATGACAAATACTTTACTATTTTAATACGGGCATCATATTTAATTTATTTATTATTTGGTCCATTTTTACAATTTCGTCCGTTTGGTTTTGTATAAGATGTTTAGCAAATGAAACAACCTCATAATTATTTGATTTTTCTAAAATTTTATTACTTGTAAGTAATGCCATTGAATGATGCTCAATCATTTCTTTTAGATATTGAGTATCGTAAATAAATACTTGATTTTTATATAAATATATACACAATAATGACGACAAACCTAAAAATATATATAATTTTGTGCTTATAATATTATATGTCATGTCATGCATCAATACCTCTAAAATACCCATACTTAACCCCATCATAATTGAAACATATAATTTACCCAAATTATATGTTATTTGAGCGTAATTATTTGTCATAACAAGACTCATTATAAAATATTGAATTAAGAAACTACCGACAATCATTATGACAAGTGAATGAATCATACGCATTTTATAATATGTATTTTTATTTTATTTCTTGTCATTTTTCATAGTTTTTACTGTTTTTTTTAGGTTTTTAGTTTTTTTAAAGCGTCTAGTTTTGGCTGTTCTAGACTGAGATTTGTTAATAAAATCAAATATTTCACGCTTTTGTTGATTTATCATAAGAATGATATTTTGATAAAAATTTCGGAATTTAAGTTTCATTTTTAACATATCATCGATACAAACCCACTTAATTTCTTCCTTTTCGAATATTCTATATGATTTTATCACCTTTGGGTCCAGTTTTTTCTGTAAAAACCTCTGGTTATTGTTATAATAATAAGGTAATAATGGTTCATAATTATATGGAATAATGTGTGTTCTATACATGCCATATTTTTTATTCGGGTTAATATAATCAATATTATAAGTTCCGTTTTTTTTTATCATTTTTTTAATATCAGCACTTGACCCTATAAATCCAGTAAGTTCTTCTGTACCTTCACGAATTGATGTTTGAACCAAAGATTCATTATTATCGGTTCCGCCTCCAAAATCTGCCCATCCAGGACTCGTATCTTCATATTTATTTTCTTTTCCAAATAAAAAATAAAGTTTGTTATTATGAATTGCGGTAGGCAATAATCCGGCACCCATAATTATATATTATACAACTATTTAAAAATAAACCGGGGTTTTATTTGTATGACTAATAATTTATATAAACTTCACGATTGGATAAAAATAGATAATCTTATTTGGTATTGGTTATCTAGTAATCCAAATGCTATACACTTATTGGAACAAAACCCAAATAAAATTAATTGGAATATGCTATCTAGTAACCCGAACGCAATACATTTATTAGAACAAAATCAAAATAAAATAGATTGGTTTAATTTATCTCAAAATATTAATGCGTTGACATTATTAGAACAAAACCAAACACTAATTAATTGGAGTTTAGTTTCTGAAAACCCGTGCGCATTACCATTATTAAAACGAACCCCTGATAAAATAGATTGGGTTCTATTATGTAATAATCACAATCTTGAAGCAATACCTTTATTGGAAAAAAACATGGACAAGATTAATTGGGTATGGTTATCACGCAATCCATGGGCAATACAGTTATTAGAACAAAACCAGTGTAAAATCCATTGGGAAAGTCTCTCCGGAAATCCGGGAGCAATACATTTATTAGAACGAAACCCAGATAAAATTAATTGGAAACTTATTTCTGGAAATCCGGGAGCAATACATTTATTAGAACGCAATCCCGATAAAATTAATTGGAATATGTTATCTACTAATCCAAAAGCAATACATTTATTAGAAAAAAATATAAATAAAATAGATTGGAATAATCTATCCGAAAATATAGGCGCAATCCATCTATTAAATAATCATTATCCTATTGATAATATTAAACAATTATATAAATTAGCTTCGAATCCAAGTATATTTACAACTAATTATGAGTTTCTTAAAAAACGAATGGTTGATACAGGTATTGCTGAAGGTATTATTATGAACAGGTTTAATCCTAAAAATATGAATAAATTTGTAGACTGGGGCTACGAGGAATTTGAAGATATATGATTTATAAAACAACTTAATAACTTTTTATATGTGTATACAACTCAATACACATATGATTATACCAAGTGATGAACAAATGAATATTATAAATAATATAAAATTAGAATATAACGGAAATGTTGACGCTGTTGCTGGATCTGGAAAAACCACAACAGTTATTTCCTTAGCTCACTTTATAAATACCAAAAATATTATACAAGTGACATATAATTCAGAATTAAAACGAGAAGTTAATGAAAAAAAAATAAAATATAGTGAAATCATGATGTTAGATAAATTAACTATTTATACTTATCATTCTTTTGCGTTTAAATATTACTCTGAAGATGCGAAAACAGATATGGGTATTTATAAAATAGTGAATGATAACCTACAACCTAAAAGGAATCTTCCATTAATAGATATTTTAGTTTGTGATGAAATACAAGACATGAATGATTTATATTATAGATTCATAAATAAAGTGTTGTCAGATATTCACAAACAAGTCCAAATACTTATTTTGGGAGATAAATATCAAGGTCTTTATGAGTTTAAAGGCGCGGATACAAGGTATTTAACACACGGTTCAAAATTATGGTCATGTTCACCTTATGAATTTAAAAACATGAACTTAACTACTTCTTATAGAGTAACTACACAAATTGCCCAATTTGTAAATAAAGTTATGTTAGGAGAAGACAGGATTCACGCAATTAAAAAAGGACCTAAAGTATTATATATTAAACGCCAAGACTGTTTTCAAGTATATAAAACAATAGGTCGAAAACTTATTTCAATGATTGAATCCGGATACGCAAATCCAGATGACATTTTTGTTCTTGCGCCATCTGTTAAATCTAAATTCTTTAAAAAAATAGAAAATATGTTAGTTGAAAATAATATTCCGTGCTATGTTCCTATGAGTGAAAATAGTACAATTACACATGATGTTATCAAAAATAAAGTTATATTTTCGTCATTTCATCAATCTAAAGGACGAGAAAGAAAAGTAGCTGTCATATATGGATTTGATAAAAGTTATTTTGATTTTTATAGTCGTGATGTTCCAAATGATTGTTGTCCTTCAACTCTTTATGTCGCAGCAACACGAGCAACAGATACCTTAATTGTAATTGAATCTTCTGAAACATTACCCTTTTTAAAATATACTCATAATGAATTATGTAGATGTGATTTCGTTGATTTTGAAGGTATACCATTAGGTTTAGAAACTTTTAATACACAACCAGATATAAAACAAAATATTATACCAATTCATAAAACATCACCTACTGAATTAATTAAATTCTTAAATGAAGATGTATTAATTAAAATATCGGAAATTATGGATCATGATTTATACACAATTGATGAATTATCATATCCATTAAATATTATTAATAACGAACACTATACACATTCAAATTATTATGGCGTTCAATTATCTGAAGAAGTATTTGATATTAACGGGTTAGTTATTCCTTCATTATATGAAGAGAGAAATAATGGGAATCATACAAATACAATTAAAGATTATGTCCACCAAAAAATAAAAACAGCAAGTTCTTTTTATAAATCAAAATTGTCGACAATCAATTTTAAAAATACCTCTTTGGAAGAACAACTACTATTGACCAACATTTATAAATCTTTTAAGGAACAATTATTATTTAAAGTTGCTCAAATACAACATTATAACTGGTTATCTCAAGAAAATATCGATTCTATTTTTTCAAATATGGATAAACATATTCATGAACCAACCAAATTAAAATATGAGGTTACTATTGTATCCAATAACTTCCACACTAAAAAAGAAAAAGAGCGTGAAATTGAAATATACCGATTGATTGATGAATTCACAGAACAACACCTTGGTATTGAATTCGGGGTAATTCGGTTTGAAGCTATTGTAGATGCTCTATCAGATACAACTATTTGGGAATTTAAATGTGTTGAAGAAATAACTACAGAACACAAATTACAATTACTAATTTATGCATGGTTATGGAAAATGACACATACTGAAACTAAATTGTTTAAATTGATGAATATTCGAACAGGTGAAGTCCAAACTTTAAATGCTTATTCGACCTTATTAGATGATATTATATTATTGATTATTCAGTCAAAATTCCAAAAACCTATCGTAAAAACAGACGAAGAATTCATTGAGAATTGTAAAAATATTATTCTTAGTTCAAATCATGAAGACACCAAAACAGATGAAGATACAAAAACAGATGAAGATGACCCTAATGATTCTGATTATGTTTATGAAGATAGCGATGAGGATGATTTAGATTTTATGAGATTCTAAAAATTATGTTGGTTTTTTTAATCTTTTCTTTCTCTACAAAAATTCTCAAAAGTTTATTTAGGTTTTTAAAAATGGACAAAAATAAATGTCCATTTTTGAATAGGGAACATGGAGTTTCATTAATTTTGTTTTTGTGACTGAAAAAATAATTATGGTGTGGGTATATAAACAACATAAAATGTTTTGTTATGATAAATTTATAAAATATTACTATTTTTTATTTTATACATTTTAAAGACATTTTTATAAATGCTAACAAATGCTAACAAAACGGCGACAAAAGTCGCAGAAAAATCGCAATGATTAACTTGTGACGAGTTATGATATCGCGATGCGTATTGGATACATAATTATTGAGACGCAACAACCAAAATGCTAACAAATGCTAACAAAATGGCGACAAAAGTCGCCAAACCATAGATGATGGTATTATTTATAAGGTAAATAAAAAAAAATGTGTTATCGTTTTAAATCTGTATTTGATGAAGGACGAAGTCTTTCGCAATCTTTTCTTTCTCTACAAAAAACTCAAAAGTTTATTTAGGTTTTTAAAAATGGACAAAAATAAATGTCCATTTTTAAATAGGGGACTTGGAGTTTCTCAAAACATGTTTTAGTGGCTGAATAAATATTTATGGTGTGGGCATATAAACAATATAATATATTTTGTTATGATAAATTTATAAAATATTACTATTTTATACATTTTATACCTTTCTCATTCAAAACGCCCATATTTTCTTATAAAATATACCTTATTTTGTATATAACATTTGTGTATGGTAAGTTGACCTATTCGGTTT
>Ga0209596_1000438_pt1 | contig 38661 bp, 37 predicted proteins | sample M_130807_MF_Meta_FD_187314 | JGI IMG/M metagenome (GOLD analysis project Ga0209596, IMG submission 187314) | Freshwater microbial communities from Lake Montjoie, Canada to study carbon cycling - M_130807_MF_MetaG (SPAdes) (version 2) | ecosystem: Environmental > Aquatic > Freshwater > Lake... | reverse complement strand
CGCCTCTTTCGCGAACACTTCCCCAGCGTTATGTACCACGGACTACGCGTCTACCCCGGATGCCGCGAAATTCTCGAAGGGCTCCGGGCGCGCGGAGTGCGGACCGCGGTTTACACCAATAAGGATGACGCGAATTCTAAGAAAATCATGGAGCACCTGGAGTTAAGCCATCTCTTTGACGGTATCTACGGGACGAACGTCCATCCTTGGCGCAAGCCTCAGCCGGAGTTTACGCAATTCGTCCTTTCTTCCCTAAAAGCCAAAATCGGTACCACGGTCATGGTGGGAGATTCGCCTTTCGATATCGCAGCCGCGCGGAATGGCGGACTCGCCGCCATCCATTGCGTCACCACGGGCAGCCATACCGCCGAAGAGCTCCAGCCTTACAACCCCGATACGATTCATGCCGGACTCAACGAGCTGGCCCGGGAGGCCTTCCGACTCGCATGATTTTGTTTCGCCCCAAAGGTACCGGAGTGATTGGCTGAACCATGGCGCCCCCGCGGGAATCTGATCGAGGTCCAGAAATTGCGCTCTCCGGCGTGGTTGAGCGCATCCTATGGCTGGACGAGGAGACGCACTTCACCATCGCCGAACTGGTGGCGGAAAATAACGACAAGACGATCATCTTAGGCAATATGACGGGGTTGCAGTGCGGCGAGACGGTCGATCTCCTAGGCTTCTGGGAGCGACACCCTTCGCATGGTCCGCAACTGCGCGTCAAATCATTCAGCTCGCGCCTACCCTCCTCCGTGCATGGTATCCGCAAATACCTCGGGAGCGGCCTGATCAAAGGCATCGGCAAGACTTACGCCGATAAGATCGTCGCGAAATTCGGCGTGCGTACTTTTGAGATTATTTCGAACATGTCGGGACGCCTGCGGGAAGTTGAAGGCATCGGCCCTGGGCGCGCCAAATCCATCAAGGCTGCGTGGGAAGAGCAGAAAGCCCTGCGCGAGGTGATGGTCTTCTTGCAAACTTACGGCGTTACCAATTCCATCTGCTTGCGCATCGTCAAAGCTTACGGCGAAGAGGCAAAAAAAGTCGTGACCGCCGAGCCCTATCGCGTCTGTCGCGAAGTCGAAGGCGTCGGCTTCAAGACCGCGGATAAAATCGCCCGTAACTTGGGCCTGCCCACGGCTGGTCCGCAACGCGTCGACGCGGGGATCTTGCACACGCTCGAAGAACTTGAAGGCGAAGGCCACAGCGCTTTCCCGGACGAAGGTTTGCTCGAAAAATCGACGGCTTTGCTCGAAGTAGATCGGGCCGTCGTTCAGGACCGCATGCGGCGACTCATCGAAGAAAACGCCGTGGGCATCCTCGATTATCGTGGCGTTCGGCTCGTGCAGTTACGTCCGCAAGAAAACGCCGAGAAATCCATCGCGGCTTCGATTCGCCGGATTATCGGCGGCGACAGCGGGTTGCCCGCAATCCAAGCGGAAAAAGCGATTGAATGGGCGCAAGGCCGGGCTGGGTTTACCTTCTCGGAAGCCCAAGCCACAGGCGTCCTGATGGCGCTTAAAAATAAAGTATCCGTGCTCACGGGCGGGCCCGGTACGGGTAAAACCACGATCCTGAAAGCACTGTGCGACATTCTTTCCGCTAAGCGCACCCGCATGATGCTCGGCGCCCCGACGGGACGTGCCGCCAAAAGGATGTCCGAAGCGACGGGCGTGCCCGCCGCCACCATTCATCGGCTTCTTAAATTCGATCATGCGGCCGGCGGCTTCACCTCCAATGCCGACAATCCCTTGGCCGCGGATTTTGTCATCGTCGACGAATCCAGCATGCTTGATACCAAACTTGCCGCCGCCCTTTTGCGGGCCGTGCCATCGACCGCCCACCTCTTGCTCGTCGGCGACGTTAATCAGCTCCCCTCGGTCGGTGCGGGTAATGTCTTAGGCGATCTCATCGAATCGGGTAGCGCCGCCGTCACCCGACTGGATACGGTCTTCCGGCAAGGGGCGCGGAGCGGCATCGTGACCGTGGCCCATGGCATCTTGCACGCCGATACGACTCCGCCCACGCCAGTGGAAGATCCGACGAAATTAGATTTCTCGGATGACATTCATTTCGTCAAAGTGGAAGACCCCGAAGCCTGCGTGGCGATGGTCACCCGAATCTGCTGCGACATCCTGCCCAAAGCGCTTCGCCTCGACCCGTTACGTGACATCCAAGTCCTGGCCCCGATGCACAAAGGGACTGGCGGCATCCAGGCTTACAACCAAGCCCTGCAAGTCCGCCTCCGCGGACCGGACGCCAAACCCGGACGGATTTCGCCGGGCGACAAGGTGATTCAGACCCGCAATAATTATGATAAGTTAGTCTATAACGGTGATTTCGGAGTCGTCCTCGGCCAAAACGAAGCCGGCACCTTGCTGGTCGATTTTGACGGCACCCGCGTCGAGCTGGAACGCGGCGAGCAATCCGATCTGCAGTTGGCCTACGCGGTGAGCATTCATAAATCTCAAGGTTCAGAGTTTCCCGCCGTCGTCGTGCCGCTGCTCCGCCAACACAGCATCATGTTGGCCCGTAATCTGATTTATACCGCGGTGACCCGGGGGCGCAAACAAGTCATCCTCGTGGGCGACCCCACGGCGTACGCGATGGCGGTGCGAAACGCGTCGGATTCCCGCCGCATCACGGGCTTGTTGCCGCGTTTAAAAGACAACCTTTAGATCCGGACGCGCATCGTGCCGCGCGTGACGCCGAGTTGGTTCAGGACCTTGAGGTCGTTCCAAAGTGCCGTGCCCTCGAGCTCGCCCTTAAGTAGGGCCTGATACTTTTCCAAAGTGCGCGTGACCGTGACAGCATCTTCGTCGACGAATTCGACGCGGAAGCGGCGGACGCCGAGCGCCAGCAACTGGTTGACGTATTCGGCGCCGGTCTGGGCGCGGGAATTGAAGAGCGTATTTCGGCAGCCGGCATCGGCCTTGAGGATATGTTCAGCGCCGACGCGGTCGCGTAATTTTACGCGGTGCTTCTCGCAAGGCCGGCCGCAATCCCGGTAATCCTTTCCCTTGGAAAGGAAGGCGCAGAAAACACAATGCTCCATATGGAACATAGGCATATGTTGGTGAATCGTGACTTCGAACCAGGCGGGCGGGGCCGACTGCATCAAGGCCGCGACCTGATTGGCATCGAGATCATAAGAGGCCGTCAAACCCTCTAAGCTATAATTTTGCATCAACCATTCCGCCGTAAGCCCATTGGCGACATTCAGCGAGAAGTCTCCGCGACGACGCTGCCCCGCGAAGGCACGAAAGTTATCGTGATTACGGACGAGATAACCATCCGCTTGGGAGGAGAGCATGATTTCACTCAGACGATCTTCGCCTTGCTTATGCACGCGCGGACCCATCACCCAAAATTCTACCTTCTTGCCAGTTTCTTGTTCGAAGGCCCGCACTCGGGTGACAGCGTCGCGAAACTTTTTTGGGTCTTCAAATTCGGCATAAATCACCCGAGCGCCCCAAGCCAAGGCGGGCTCCAATTGTTCTGGCTCACGAATCACCACCACGATTTCCGACACCTTATTCATCGTGGTTTCAGCCGTGGTCACCACCTTGGTTGCGGTCTCTTCATAAGGTAGCAGGGCCCAGCGACGAGGCTGCCGACGCAAAGCTGTGATCCGGTCGGAAAGGTCGCGTCGAAGGCGATTAAGCTCACTCATCGGAACAATCAAGGCGCCCTCAAGGTCGGCCTCGAGTGCACCCAGCTCAAAGGAAGTATCGCCTAAGCGCCCCAATTGTTCGCGTAAAGAGGAGACGTCCATCGGACGCTTTTCGGCGATCGCACAGGGCATCGATGATTCAGCTGTCACCACATGGCCTTCGGTATCGCTAAACTCGACGCGCAAAGGCTGCGCGATGCGCCCGATGACGCGGATATCTATCGGGCGCCGATAATTTGCCTTCTCCCGATCCCAGGACGCATGCAGCTGCTTGTCTAAGTCTTGATCCTTAGTTTTCCAAAGCAGAGCGCCCGGAAGCACGCGGGCCCAATCCATCGCTCCCGCCCGATCAAAGCGGACGAAAGTCAGACCGCCGCGAGCGGGTTCGATTCCGTGGACGAAACCACCCTCTTCGCGCTCGGCCGGCTTACCTTGGTCAAACACGACGCCGTCGCCAGGCTTCAAAGCATCTTCCAATTTAAGCGTCACTCCCGGAGGTGCCACATCGATCACCGTACCCAAGAAAGCACCGCGTTTCTTACCGAAACGAGCGTGCACCAACTGTTGGTTATCGATGCCGCGAAGCCATCCCGTATGGAGACCGCGAGAAAAAGTCATCTGCATGGCATAGTCCTCTTCTTGACGTACCTGTTGCGCAGCCAGATCGGCATCGGCGCCCCGCTCAAATGCATCCCAAGCGGCATCAACGGCCCGTCGATAGGCCTTGGTAATCGCGGCCACATATTCCGGAGACTTGAGGCGTCCTTCGATTTTCAGCGAACGGATACCGGCGCGAATCAGATCAGGGACGACTTCGATGCCTGCCAGATCTTGCGGCGAAAGCAGGTAGGCCTTGTCGCCCAGCGGTTGCAGGACTCCGTCCACGATTAATTCATAGGGCAGACGACAGGCTTGGGCGCATTCGCCGCGATTCGCAGAGCGACCGCCGAGAGATTCGCTGGTCAGGCATTGTCCGGAGTAGGCCACGCAGAGAGCGCCATGGACGAAAACTTCGAGGTCGAGCGGAGTACCCTTGGTGGCCTGCTCTGCCTGTAACTTCTGCATCTCGGGAATGGAAACTTCACGGCCGAGCACGGCAAGCGAGGCGCCTAAGTCACGGGCGTAATCGAGCCCCGCCGCACTTGTTACCGTCATCTGCGTTGAAGCGTGAATGGGGAAGTCAGGAGAAATCCGGCGGATCAGACGGCAGATACCCGGATCCTGTACGATAGCGGCATCGACCCCGGCGGCGACGATGGAGCGGAGCGTCCGGGCGGCCTCGGCCAATTCGTCCGGAAAAATAAGGGTATTAAAAGTCACATACCCCTTCACCCCCCGCGAATGCAGGTAAGCCATGAGCTCAGGTAAATCGGCTTCCTCAAAATTCTTGGCCCGGACGCGGGCGTTAAAGCGACCAACCCCGAAGAAAATGGCGTCAGCCCCGTTCTCGACGGCCGCCCGGGCACAATTCCACTCACCAGCGGGTGCCAGAACCTCGGGTTTGAGTTTGGGATGGGTTAGGCCGGAAGGAGACACACCCCTAGCAAGGCACAGACCTACCCGCCCTGCAAAGAACAATTAGGACAAATCCAACAATCCGCCTTAGAGCGGCTCCGTTTAGCTTCCTTTGTTGCTCCCCCCTTCCCAGATAGTTTGATGAGGGCATGGCCGACAAACTCGAAGAAATCTTCCAAATGCAAAAAGCGCTCAACCAGCGTATTGGCGTCGAAACCGCCGGCATGACCGAGGAAGAAAAAATCAAATGGATTCTCAACTACCTCCGCGCGATGCAGCAAGAAATGGCCGAGTTGACCGATTCTGTGCCCTGGAAGTGGTGGGCCAAATACCAGAAGTTCGACGAACAGAATGCCCGCGTCGAAGTCATCGACCTCTTCCACTTTCTGATATCTATCGCCCAAGTCTTAGGGATGTCGGCCGAAGACGTTTACCAAGCTTACCTCAAAAAGAACGCCGTGAACCACCAACGCCAAGATTCCGGTTACGTGAAGAAAGACGAGAACGACTCACGCCACATCTGAGCCCCATGAAAAACCAAAGTTTCCAACGTCGGCCGGGCTTTACGCTCATTGAACTTCTGATGGTGACGGCAATCATCGGCATCCTCGCCGGGGCAACCTTCGGGCTTTTTAAGGCCGCCAGTACTGCCCGCACCAAAGCGAAGGCGAAAGGCGAAATGCAGGGTATGATCATGGCCGCCGAGAATTTTAAAAAGAACTACGGTGACTACCCTTGTGCGCAAAGTGGCACGACGGACGACTATCGAATCGATTTCTACGACCAAATCATGGGAAGAAAAGTCCTGAAAAGTTCGCCCATCAACACCGGCGGCTCCTCCCTCAAGCTATTGAATTATAACGACGGTACATTACCAGGGAGCGGTAACCGAAAACAGAAGCCCTTCCTGACCATGGGCGATGTCCCTTCGAACGATGACACCAAGTTCAGCGACCTGTCCGCACGACTCGAATTCCGCGACCCTTGGGATAATCCCTTTGATTATCGCTACCGGATTCTTAACGGCAGTAGCTCGATCACAGACCCGAGCACGGGAAAATTAAACCCTCCCTATGCCAACTGGAAATCTTCCAATTTCTTGCTGGTGAGTTGCGGCGGGAATTATGCCGAACCTACGGGCTCCGCACCCACCCTGGATGAATACTGGGATCCGAGCGCCGTCGCCGCTAGCACCATGGAGAAATGCGGCATGATCCCGGCTTCTTACTTTGATCAACCTTCGGCCACGGGACCTTACCGGGCCGACAATATCGTCAACTGGCAGAACAATTAAGCGGCGAAGCGGGCCGGAGTACTCGAGCCAAGCCCGCACAGAGCACCCACGCAATCGCGGCGGTGACCACGGTATGTGAAATGAAATGTTCACCTCGGGCGATCTGATAAAGCCCCATCCCTCCGCCAAAGACACTGGCCAGGGCGAGGCCGATACGACGAGGGCGAAATTCTGCCCAGGCAAAATAAATAGAAAGCAAAGCAAAGCCGCCACTGGCATGTCCAGCCGGGAAAGCGTGACTGGGGTATCCTAGAGGCTTGGCATCAAAAAGCAAAAGATGAGGGAAGCTGGACGGCACGCCATACATCGCCAGATCACTCGGGGTCGCCATCTGTGTAATCGAACGCAGTTGCGTACATACTATTGGAACGACGGCCATGCAGGCTAACAAGTATAACGCGCGTCGACGTCCCAACCAGACGGGGAAATACGCGGGCAACGCCGCCGCCGCTAAGAGAACCAATGCCCAGATAATAATCAGCGCCTTGGGCCCACTATAGGCAAGGGTATGAAAAAAGCCTGAGTCTTTGGGAATCAGCCAAGCCGAACCGTTCCAAAAAATAGCCTGAAAGCCAAGATCGACCGACTCGCCGCCCGTACCGTGAAAACCGAAGAAGCCGACCAAGGCGACCAAGGTCGCACACGGCCAGAAGACGCTCGGACGGTCAGCGACTTGGGTTGGCGAGGCCACCTTGGTTAAAGAGTTCATCGGTACCTTGATAATAGAAAATGGCTTCGTCCACCGCATCTGGACGGAGTTCCTTCAACGGAACTAAAGCACCCGTCGCGAGATCAGCCTGATATTGGACTACCTGTTTCACGGGCTTGAGCACGGTCAATAAGCCGTCTTCTCGCAGCACGGCTACCTTTTGATAGTTACTGATAAAAGCACGCGGCTGGTATGTCGGACTAAAAATATCCGAACCCACGAAGCGGGCCACATAGGTTGCGTGCAACAAGCCTAGCACCGTAGGGGCAAGGTCGACTTGACTCATCATCTTGTCTTCCCGGCGAGGGGCGACCAGACCCGGAGCCCAGATAAAGAGCGGGATTTCATATTTTCTGATCTCGAGATCACGTTTGCCGGCGACGGAAGCACAGTGGTCGGCCACGACGATGAAGATCGTATCCTTGAACCAAGGCTTGGATTCGGCCGCCTTAAGAAAAGCGCCGATTGCGTAATCTGTATAGGCCACGCCCCCCTCCCGCCCCACGAGCTTGGCATCAATCTTCCCGGCCGGCCACGTGTAGGGCCGATGGTTTGAAGTCGTCATCACGAAATGGTGAAAAGGCTTTTGGGAGGCAAAGGCCTTATCCGCCTCATGTAAGGACCAGTTAAAAGCGTCTTCATCGCAGGCGCCCCAAGCATTACCAAAAGTCATCTTCTCTCCGGCCTTCAAGGCCACCGGTTGATCCACGATACGATAGCCGTTATTCTCGAAGAAATAATTCATATTATCGAAGAAGCCATCGCCCCCGTAAATGAAAGCATTGTCGTACCCTTGGGCGGCAAGGACTGAACCTAAGGTCGTAAGATCTTCGCACTTGGCGCGACGCAAAACCGATTGCCCAGGAATGGGAGGGATGGCCAGCGTGAGCGCCTCCATGCCGCGGACCGTCCGCGTGCCGCTGGCGTAGCAATGGCGAAACCAAAGGGACTCTTGGGCGATTCGATCCAAGACCGGCGTCAAACGCTGCTCCGCATAGGGACTCTGACCGTAGCAGCTCAGGTATTCCGCGCTCAAACTCTCGACCGTGATCTGGATGACATTGAGCCGACGGCCTGGTCCGGGTGCGGCGATAATATGTCGTTTGACGCCCTTCGACTCATCCTTCGCTAGGGGGACACCCTGTCGGGCGAGCTGTGCACGCAGGCCGGCAACCGCCTCTGGGCGGGACGGGTAAAAGCGCTGCCATTCCAATTGATTGGCCCAAAACGCCGCCAAAAAAGCGTATTCTCCATTCTTCGCTAATTCCGCATCATAGTTATTGGCCCAGCTTGGCTGCGGTTCGCCCATGTGACGCAAGCCGGCCGTAATGCGTTCGCCCATCGAAGTTGCGACGCGAGAGGATGCCTTCAAGTCTCGCCGACCGGCCGTGTAGGCGAGGGCTAAGCAAAGGAACAACGGCAGCAAAAGCCCGACCCAGGAGCGCCATCGCGGCGACATATCCGTCTGGGCGCCTTCCTGCCATCGCTTCCACCATCCTGTCTTAATCCAGGCAAAAACGATAACCCCCACGGCCAGTAAGATCCCCGTAACGATGGCAGCCATCGGGTAGGACTCTTTGATATTTTTGACGACCTCTTGCGTGTAGACCAAATAATCAACCGCGATAAAATTAAAGCGGACGCCAAATTCTTCCCAAAATAAAACCTCCGAGACCTTCCAGAAAACGAACAGGGAGCAGCCGAAGACCCAAGCCAAGTAAAGCGGAGCCCGGAGCCAGGAGCGGGCCCAGGCCCAAGAGGGCCAGCAAGCGGACAACAAACCAAAGGGCAACGTCAAGAGCGAGGCCATCAAGACATCAAAAAAGAACCCGATGACCAAAGCGCCAACGGTTGAAAGACCCCAAGACACCGCGGAAGCAGAAAAGATCAGAAGCCCTAAACGGAGGATTGTACCCAGAATCAGGTAACTCGCAGCCAAGAGCAAAGTACCGCCTTGGCGCGAACCGAGAACTCGGGAGAAAGCAGCTTTCACTCCATGGAGTTCGCCTCAAAACGCTGGTCAGGGCGAGAACATTAAGCCGATGAGCTACCCCAGGTGGTCAAGCTTCCGGCACTTCATCCACGCCGGAGCCACCCCAAGGGTGACATCGCCCGATCCGCTTCAAACCGAGCCAAGCTCCCTTAAAAAAACCAAAGCGTTGCAGGCTAGTAGCCGCATAACAGGAACAGGTGGGGTGAAATCGGCACCCGGACCCTGGTACGACCCGGTGCAAAGGAACGGAAATAAATCGCTGGTAAAAGCCGACCCCTTTCAGTGCCAAACGGGTAACGAATGATAGGCTCTTGGAGTTCATTCCACCTGACGTGCGGCCTGCGCGACCAGTTTGGTTGCAGCCAACGCATAGGCCGCCTTCAAGTCGGCAAACCGACGACGGAGCATCCCAGGCCGAATCACCAAGACAATCTCCCACCCCGGAGGGAAAGCAGCGGCATCAGCCCGGAATAACTCTCGGGCCAGACGCTTGGCCCGGTTACGATTGACGGCCAAAGGAATGGATTTCTTAGCTGCGATGACCGCAAAACGTGCGGGGACATCGCTCTTAGTGTGACGAAAATTCAAAAGAAAAGGCCCGCAATCGAGTCGCGAGCCTTGTTGGCGGAGACGCGTGAAATCGGCCGAGGCACGAATTCTACGCTCCCGCGGGAGACGCATGAGAATTAGGAGGCGCCGAGGCGCTTGCGACCAATGCTGCGGCGATTAGCCAAGACCTTGCGGCCACCCGGGGTCTTGGAACGGGCGCGGAAACCGCATTTACGAGCGCGGGAAATCTTAGACGGACGGTAGGTGGGATGCATGGCTTTAAAGGAAACAGCCAAGGCTACCCCGCCGAGCCTGTCAAGCACCACGCTTCCCGGCTTGGCAGAAGCCAAACTAAGGGAAAGATGGGGGTATGAGCCCTGAAAAAGGTAAACTTAGGCCCACGCCACCTCGGGCCTACCTAAATCCAGAGTTTATGCACAGCCCGCAGGCCCGGACGATTCGCGTCATGGCGGAGCTGATGGAGCCCTACCAACGCTTTAAAAAGTATGGGGTGCGCAATACCGTGGTGATGTTCGGCTCCGCTCGCACACTGCCACCAGAAAAAGCCCAAGCGCAGCTCGAAGAAGTAAAAGCAATGATCGCCCGCGGTGAATGCTCGGGTGCCGAATGCGCCGGCCGTCTTCGCGTCGCCGAAATCAATTTGCGCAGCTCCGCCTACTTTGAGGCCTGCCGACAGCTCTCCTACGAGATGACCAAGTGGTCGATGTCGCTCCCGGAGTGGCAACGCTTTCTGATCTGTTCTGGCGGCGGTCCTGGCATCATGGAAGCCGCCAACATGGGCGCTCATCAAGCCGGCGGAAAATCGGTCGGCCTCGGCATCGCCCTACCCTTCGAGCAGGAACATAATCCTTATATCACCCCCGAGCTCGACCTGGAATTCCACTACTTCTTCGTCCGCAAATACTGGTTCCTTTATCTCGCCAAAGCACTCGTCGCTTTTCCCGGAGGCTTCGGTACCTTTGACGAACTTTTTGAGATGCTCACTCTCGTCCAGACAGGTAAGACTAAGAAGCGTATCCCCGTTTTACTTTTCGGTTCAGCCTTCTGGAAGAGCGTCCTGAATGTCGAAGTTTTCCACGAATGGGGCATGGTTTCTCCCGAAGACCGCGACCTTTATCGTCACGTCGATTCGGTGGAAGAAGCCCGCGACCTCCTCATTAGCATCATCACGGAGCAATATTTGAAGTCGGACAATATTGGACATGACTGAAGCCCAAGCGATCGCCATTGCTTGGACGACCCTCCCGCAACGCGAAGAGGCCGAACGTCTCGCCAGCGAGGCCGTTGGCGCAGGCTTGGCGGCATGTGCGCAGGTGGACGGCCCCATCCGCTCGCATTTCACTTGGGAAGGACGCACCCAGGTCGAAGACGAATTCCGCATAACCTTTAAATTTGCCGTGGCGCAAGGACCCCACCTCGAAGCATGGGTACACGCCCGACATCCTTACGCCCTACCGCAGTGGATTGTCATCGAAGCCGCCCATGTTTCCCCGGCCTACCGGGCATGGATTCTGGGAGTTCGGTAATTTATGGACCGCACTACTGTCGAAGCCCTGCTTTATTTCGTTCTCGGTGCCTGCGTGCTCGCAGCTTGGGTAGGCGAATATCGCCAGCGACGTATAAAGAACAGCGGCGAACTCTTTTGGCCTGGCACAGAATCGGCCCCCTGGGCGGCATACTTCGTCGCCGCCGCCGGGGCGCTGCTGATTACCATCGCCGAAGCGAACGTCGAAGTCCGCTACGAAATCACCGATCAGCAATCCGTCCTACCGGCGATCTCTATCCTGGCCTTGATCGGCGCCTCTATCATCGAAGAAGTCGTGTTCCGCGGCTTCACCGCCCCTTCGCACCTTACGGGACCGAAACTACTCGGCGTGATCTTCGTGGGCTCCCTTATTTTCGCCCTGATTCATGATTTTGATTTAAAAAGCGCCAGCGGACGTAGCAGCACAATCTTCGCCTTCCTGACCTCGGTCTGGCTTTACCTCGCACGGTTTAATCCGCTGAACCCAAGCCGTTCCTTATTGCCCTGTTTTATAGCTCATACCGTGCGTAATCTGGCAGTCTTTGGGATTAAATGGAGCGAAGGGTTCATAAGTTAAAACTTTCGAGGGTAAAAAGGTAAATCCGTTGCAACCCATGTACGGTTTTAGTGTTATGAATTTACCCCTATGCTAACCCCAGAAAGCCAGAGCCGTCGTGATTTTTTAAAACTCTCTGCTTTGGCCGGCATCGGCGGAATCAGCGCGGCTTCGACCGCCGAGGCTAAACCTGACCCCGCTCAGTTAACCCATCTGACCGCCGACACGATCGGTAAGATGCGTCCGCGGCCCGCTGGCAATAAACCCGTCTGGGATCTTAACACCCGGCCCATCGGAAAAGTGCGCATCGGCGTCATCGGTCTCAATCGCGGTAGCGCCCACGTTAAATCAGGGAGCTTACTCCCGTTCGTCGAAGTTGTCGCGTTATGCGATATCCTAGATGACCGCGCCCAGGCCCAGGCAGAGATTGTCTTTAAGAACACCGGCAAACGTCCGGCGATTTACAGTGGCGACGAAAATGTCTGGGAGAAGATGGTCGACCGGGATGACATCGATGTCGTCTATGTCGCCACGCCCTGGGAATGGCACAAGCCGATGGCAGTCCGGGCAATGTCGCTCGGTAAACATGCCTTTGTCGAAGTCAATTCTGGCGTCACCGTCGACGAATGCTGGGAACTCGTCGATGCCTCGGAGAAATATCAACGGCACTGCCCCATCTTGGAGAACTGCGCCTACGGCGAAGAAGAACTCTTCGTGCTTAACCTGGCCCGGCAAGGCTTCTTCGGTGAGCTCAAGCATGCCGAGTGTGCTTACATCCACGACCAACGCCATTCGGGCACCTACACTTTCCTGGACAAGCAACGCGAATGGCGCCGCAACTACGCCACCTTCATGCAGGGCAACGTTTATCCAACCCATGGCCTGGGTACCGTCTCGCAATACCTTGGCGTCGGCCGGGGTGATGCTTTCAAATATGCGGTCTCGGTCTCATCTCCAGAATTCGGCCTTTCGCAGTTACGCGAGAAGACCCAGCCGAATCGCGACCGGGCGCAGGATCAGAAGTTCGTCTGCGGCGATATGAACACCACCATCATCAAGACCGTACTCGGCCGGACCGTCGTGGTCCAACACGACAACACCAGTCCGCGGCCTTATACCCGTGGCAATATGCTCAGCGGCACCCAGGCCACTTTCTGCGGCTACCCCAACCGTCTCGCCATCGACGAGGATAACAAACATCCGATACTCGACCCGAAGGAGAAACGAAATAGCCATAGCTGGACTTACGAAGGCGATAAGCTCACAAAATTCATGCAGGCCAACGCCCACCCGCTAATCAAAAAAGCGGGGACCGACGCCAAAAAAGTCGGCGGACACGGCGGCATGGACCATCTGATGAACTACCGGTTTCTGGACTGCATCCGCCAAGGCATCACGCCCGACCTGACGGTCTATGATGCAGCCTCTTGGTCATGCCTCATGGATCTCTCTGACCGCTCTGTTCGCGACGGCAGCCTGCCCATCGCCTATCCGGATTTCACCCGCGGCGGCTGGCAGACTTTGAAGCCCCTACCCCTCGTCTCTTAACGACCCTACAAGACACTTCCCATGAACCTTCCCGAAAATCCCAATCGCCGCGACTTTCTTAAACTCGGTGCCCTCGCCAGCCTCGGTCTCGGACTCAGCGCTGTCCCCTCGGCAGAAGCCAAGCCCGATCCCCGCGACCTCAAACTCCTCGACGCCCACGACATCTCCGCGACGCGTCCCCGCCCGGCGGGCAACAAGCCTGTCTGGGATCTGACGACGAAGCCCCTCGAGAAGGTCCGCGTCGCCGTCATTGGCCTTAATCGCGGGCGCTCCCACGTAAACTCTGCGGCCAACATCCCGTTTGCAGAAGTCGTCGCCGTCTGCGACATCGTGGAAGCTCGCGCCAAAGGTGCGGCCGCGAGCGTCAAGAAAATCACTGGCAAAGAACCGGCGATGTATTTCGGCGACGAGAACGCCTGGGAGAAGATGCTCGAGCGCGACGATATCGACGTCGTCTTCGTCGCCACTCCTTGGGAATGGCACGTACCGATGGCCCTCAAGGTCATGGAAAAGGGTAAGCATGCTTTCATCGAAGTCTCTCCTGCTGTCACCGTCGACCAGTGCTGGCAGCTCGTAGATATGGCCGAGAAAACCCAGCGTCATTGCTCAATTATCGAGAATTGCTGCTACGGCGAAGAAGAGCTTTTCGTCCTTAATCTGGCCCGCCAAGGCTTCTTCGGCGATCTCAAGCATGCCGAGTGCGCTTATATCCATAACCTCGGCGGCGGGGTGCTTTGGAGCTTGGGCAGCGAAGGCGATTGGCGCCGCGACTACCACCGTTTCATGGACGGTAACCTGTACCCCACGCACGGCCTCGGCCCGGTGGCGCAATATCTAAATATCGGACGCGGCGATGCCTTCAAATTCGTGGTCTCCGTCTCCTCCCCGGAATTCAACCTCACGCAGTATCGCGACAAGCACCAGCCTAATAACGGCCAGCACAAGGATGAGAAGTTCGTCTGCGGCGACATGAACACCTCCATCATCAAGACACAGCTCGGACGCACCATCATGATTCAGCACGACGTCGTAAGCCCGCGCCCGTATACGCGTATCAACGCTCTGTGCGGCACGGAGGCGACATTCTTCGGCTACCCCGCCCGTCTGGCAATCGACGCAGATAACAAACATCCGATGCTTGATCCGAAAGAAAAACGCAGCAGCCATGCATGGACCTACGAGAAAGAGAAGCTCACCAATTTCATGAAAGAAAATCAACACCCGCTGATTAAAAAGATTGGCGAACTCGGCAAGAAGGTCGGCGGTCACGGCGGCATGGATTTCGTCATGGCCTACCGCATGCTCGACTGCGTGCGACAGGGCATCACGCCGGACATGACCGTTTACGACGCCGCGGACTGGTCGAGCATCCTCGAGATTTCCGCCCGCTCTGTGAAAGAAGGTAGTATGCCGATCCAGTGCCCCGATTTCACCCGCGGCGGCTGGCAGACCATCGCTCCCTTGGGGATAGTCTCCTAAGCCCGCAAGGACGCTTGCCCTATAACCGCGCCTCGGGAAGACTGCGCCCCATGGGACCGCCGTCTGACCTTGCCGCCTGGATTGCGGGCATCACCACCCGCTCGGGAGTCGAAACCGAAAGGGCGGCCGCGGCCTTTGCCCAGTTACTACCCCGGGATACCGTCCTGGCTCTCGAGGGCAATTTGGGCGTCGGCAAAACCACCTTCGTGCGAGGGCTAGTACGAGGTTTCGGCGTCCGGGGGAACATCACCAGCCCGTCCTTCGCCTTACTCAACGTGCACGAAGGAGATCGCCAGATTTTCCATGTCGATGCCTATCGCCTGAAAGATCCGGCGAGCTTCGATGAATTACTAATCTGGGATGTCGCCCAATCGCCCTGGAACGTAGTCGTCGAATGGCCGGAAAAAGTGGCCAGCCGGCTGCCGAAGGACTTATGGAAAATAAAAGCCTCCATCCTAGCGGACGGAGGCCATCATTTTCAACTGACCAGCAAAGTCGCCTAAGCGACCTTACTTGTCGAAGCGCTTGCGCTCGTTTTCCGTGAGGTAACGCTTGCGCATGCGGATGAAGTTCGGGGTCACTTCGACCAATTCATCGGTCTCAATATATTCGAGGCAGGCTTCAAGGGACATCTGACGCATCGGCTTGATGCGAGCCGAGTCATCCGAACCCGAAGCGCGGACGTTAGAGAGCTTCTTATTGATGACCAAGTTGATTTCGAGGTCATTGTCTTTGCAATGCTCGCCGACAATCTGGCCCATATAGATCTCGTCGGTTGGCTTCACGAAGAAGTCACCACGGTCGTACAGACGGTCGAGGGAGTAAGCCGTGACGGCGCCTCCTTCTCCACCGATCATCACGCCAGCCGAGCGGTGAGGGGCTTCGCCTTTGACAGGCTCATAACCGAGAAGGTTATGGTACATGACGGCATCGCCACGCGTGGTGGTGAGCATCAAGGTGCGCAGACCGAAAAGAGAACGGGAAGGAATCTTAAATTCCATGTGAATCCAGCCGCTGGTGCCGGCCTTGGCATCCATCGTCTGTAGTTCACCGCGACGGCTCAAGACAAGCGCCATGACATCGCTCTGCGAGGCCTCCGGACAATCGACAGCTAAAGTTTCGACGGGTTCGCACTGCACCCCTTCAATCTGCTTCATAATCACCGTGGGCTTACCTACGGAGAGTTCGTAGCCTTCGCGACGCATCGTCTCGATCAGCACGCCAAGGTGCATCAACCCACGACCTGAAACCTGGAAGGCATCCGCTCCGGCTTCGCGTTCGACGCGCAAGGCCACGTTCTTTTCAAGTTCCTTGATGAGACGTTCGCCGACCTGACGGCCGGTGACGAATTTACCATCGCGTCCAGCAAAAGGAGAATCGTTGACGCGGAAGGCCATGGTCACGGTGGGCTCGTCGACACTGACGGGAGGCATCGGACGCGGATCTTCTTGGTCCGTGATCGTGGCACCGATCTCGACGTGATCCAGACCGATGACTGCGCAGATATCGCCGGCCAGGACTTCCTGGGACTTGACGCGACCGAGGGCTTCAAAGACTTCGACCTCCAGGACGCGCTGCTTGAACTGTTCACCATTACGGGTGACCATCATGACCGGCATACCGGGGGCAATCTTACCAGCGGTAACGCGGCCGACAGCGATACGACCGACGTAGTCCGAGTAAAGCATAGCCGTCACCATAATCTGGAGCGGGTTGGCGAGGGCCTCGACACGGGACTTAAAGCCGGCGGCGGCACCGCGAGAGGAACCTTCGGCGTAGGGCTCGGGGATCTTGTCGACGATGGTGTAGAAGAGGTCCATCAGGTCCTTGGGGCGCTTACCCTCGACAGTTTTCGCCCGATCCAACGTACCCCAGCCTTCGCGACCGGATGCATAAATGATTGGGAAATCGAGAGCCGATTCCGGCGCGTCGAGGGCGACGAGTAAGTCGAAGACTTCGTCAACGACGGCATCCGGACGGGCCGATGATTTATCGATCTTATTAATAACGACAATCGGCTTGAGTCCGAGGGCGAGCGCCTTGGAAAGTACGAAGCGAGTTTGCGGCATCGGACCTTCGAAAGAGTCGACAACGAGGAGGCAACCATCAGCCATATTGAGCACGCGTTCGACTTCGCCACCGAAGTCGGCGTGGCCCGGGGTGTCGATCAGGTTGATCTTGTATTCTTGCTGGTTACGTGGGTCGACCCACTTGATCGCGCAATTCTTGGCGGTGATCGTGATGCCACGTTCACGCTCGAGGTCACCCGAATCCATGATGAGGCCATGTTGGCCACCGGCGAGTTTATCAAGGTCCTCAGCCCGGAACATACCGGACTGGTAAAGGAGGCGGTCGGTCAGGGTAGTTTTACCATGGTCGACGTGAGCAATGACTGCGATGTTGCGGAGATGCATCTGTAAAGGTCTTACGCATAGGAAAATCCCCCTTGGCGCAAGGGGAATAAGGTTATCCGCCCATATTATTGGGGGATGGGGTCACGGACGTCTCCGAACCCTTGTCAGGCTAGGCCATCCCGCACCAGCAGGGCTTCGGGATCGAGGTCGCGGCCCATAAAATCACGAAAAAGCTCCTCGGCCGGCTCGGAATTGCCTTTTGAGAGTATTTTAGCCCTCAATTCTCGACCCACCTGAGGATTAAGCACCCCCTCCTTCAGGAAGCGGGTAAAAGCATCTGCCTCGAGCGCTTCCGCCCATTTATAAGAATAATAGCCCGCGGCATAGCCCGTAGCTTCGGAGAACAGGTGGTTGAACCGACGCGTCATGGCGGGCCCACGACGGGTCGAGCGGGCCTGCCAAGGCGCAAAATCCTCGTTCCAATGGGCATCCAAATCGCGCCCCATGAGCTCTTCGGCACGAATATGCAAATCAAGGTCGAGCTTGGAAAAGGCGAGCTGGCGCATGCAGGTAGAGGCCATGCGGAAATTCGCGGCCGCAGCAAGCTGCGCGAGCAGCTCCGCCGGCAAGGGGGTGCCGGTGACATGGTGGCGGGCGAAGAGCGCCAACGATTCTTCCTCCCAACACCAGTTTTCTAAGATCTGCGAAGGGAGTTCGACGAAATCCCAAGCAACGCGCACGCCGGCCAGGGATTCGACTTCGACCTCTCCTAGCAAATGGTGAAGCAAGTGGCCGAATTCATGGAAAACCGTCGTGACTTCGTCGTGGGTCAGTAGGGCCTGCTGACCCGTGACGGGCGGCGTGAAATTGCCGCACATCAAACCGAGGTGGGGGGCAAACGAACCGTCAGCCCGCGGCCCACCCGTCCGGAAAAAATTCATCCACGCGCCACCCCGCTTCGATTCACGCGGAAACCAATCTGTATAAAATGAGCCGAGATGACGAGCGCCATCACGCACTTCATAAAAGCGTACTTCCGGATGCCAAACCTCCACCGGGGCGCCCTCCACCCTCGGAGACGCGGCTATGACGACGGAACGCACTCCGCTCACTGGATCAATCGAGAAGGTATCTCGTGCCACCACTTGAATCCCGAATAAACCGCCAAAGAGCTTGAACATTCCCGCGATGACGCCGTCGACGGGGAACCAAGGCCGTAAAGCCTCGTCGTCGAAACCATGGCGCTCACGCCGCATCTTTTCGGAGAAATAACTAAACTCCCAGGGGTGTAACGGCCGCACCACCTCACCGGACTTAGTCGCGCGGTATTGCTCGAGTTCGATGACTTCGGCTTCGAACTTAGGTCGGATACGCTGGCCGATATCTTCGATGAATTTCAGGGCATTGGCACCCGTACGAGCCATCCGACGAGCGGTCGTGAAATCCGCGAAGTGTAATTTGCCCAAGAGTCGGGCCTTCTCGTGTCGGAGCGCCAGAATCTCGCCTACTAATGCCGTGTTATCCCATTTATCTTTTAGGCCGACCTGACCGAGTCCTTCCCAGCAAAGCTGACGCAAATTATCGTCATCCGCATACTGGAGAATCGGAAAAACGGACGGGGCCTGCAAAGTGAAACGCCACGATTCGGGGCGGTTCTTGGCGATCGCCGATTGCTTGGCCGCGGCGAGAGCGCTGGCGGGCAAACCGGCGAGACGCTTCTCATCATCGAGGAATAATTCCCAATCGTTCGTCGAATCGAGGACGTTCTCCGAATACTTCTGAGTCTTCTCCGCCAAGGCGGCATTAATGGCCGCGAGCCGATCTTTTTTGTCGGCAGGCAAGTCCGCCCCGTTCTCCTCGAAGTCCGCCAGCGTCTCTTTGAGGAAGCGAAGCCGGACGCCCTTGAGCGCCTTGGCCTCGGTGGTATTCGCATAGCCCTTAAGCACAGCCCAGAGAGCCGGATCGAGAGTTAAAGAAGTAAAGAACGCCGTCACCTCTGGCATCAAAGCGTTATAAACTTTTCGTAATTCAGGCGAATTAAGCACTGAATCTAAATGTGAAACCAAACCCCAAGCTCGCGAAAGTTCACGCGTCGCCGACTCTAAGCCCAATAAAACCTGCGCGTAAGTAAGCTGTTCGGGTTTGAGGACCTTGATTGCCTCCACGGACAGACGAGCGCGACGAAGACCTTCGCGAATATCGGCCTCCACGCTCGGCGGGGTCAAACGGCTCCAGGCGAAAAGGAACTCATCGTCAAGAAAAGGGTGCACCCCAGAAAGTTGCCTATAAAACAGGTGCCTTTCAAGGTCGGGTGCGGCTTAAAAGTAATTAAATTCGGGCACGTCGTGCCTCGGGCTTGCGAAAAGGCCCCAGGCCGACAAGCGTCCAGGCATGAGCAAACCGGAGGCAATCCCCGTCGTGGGCATCGAAGTCATCCCCACTAAAGGCGGGACGGCGGTTTTCCTCATAACCGAGAACAAAGCGATGGTGATTCAGGTCGACCCGTCAGTGGGCGAGGCCTTGCAGGGGGCCCTCAGCGGCAAAACCATTGATCGGCCTCAATCTCACGACCTGATGCTGCACCTGCTCCTCGGGCTCGACGCCGTGGTTGTGCACGTGATCATCGTGGATGTCAAAGACGGGGTTTTCTTTGCCCGCATCCTCGTCGGGCAAGACGGGCCCGTGGCGCGCAAGGTCGCCGAAGTCGACGCTCGCCCGAGCGACGCCTTAGTCCTGGCCGTCAAAGCCAAACGTCCGGTCTTCATCGCCAAAGCCGTCCTGGATGCGTGTGATGATATGACCGAGATGCTCACCCGCCTGCGTAAGCAAGCTTGAGCACGCCCTTACCATCGCTCGTCGTCGCGGGTACCCGACCCTCGGTGCTCGCACCGATGCAAGACGTCACCACCACGGGCTTCATGCGCGTGATTGGCCGAAGGGGCGTGCCCGATTGGTTCGTCACCGAATACTTTCGCGTGCACGAAACCTCGACGCTGGAAAAGCATATCGCCGATTCCATCCTGAATAACGGCACGGGACGTCCGGTCTTCGCGCAACTCATCGGCGAAGACACCCCGCACATTCTTCGCACGATACGAGAGCTCGGCAAATTGCCCATTGCTGGCATCGACCTCAACATGGGTTGTCCGGCACCCAAAGTCTACCGCAAGAACGTCGGCGGAGGGTTACTGCGCGATCCGGCTAAGATTGATGAAATCCTCGGAGCCATGCGCCAAGAAATCGCGGGGCGCTTTACCGTCAAGATGCGGATCGGTTTCGACAGCCTCGAACGGTTCGATGAAATCCTGGCGATCGTTGCCAAACATAAAGTCGACCTCCTGACCGTGCATGGACGGACCGTCAAAGGACTGTATTGGTCCGAGGTCGATTATGCGGCGATTACGCGCGCCGTAAAAGCCGTACCCTGCCCGGTGATAGCCAACGGCGACGTCATCAATGCATCCAAAGCCCAACGTTTGATCAATGAAACGGGGGCATGGGGCATGATGATGGGACGGCACGCCATTCGTAATCCGTGGATCTTCCGGCAATGGCGCGAAGTCCAACAAGGCCTCCCGATGTTCATTCCCAGCCTCCTGGACGTAAGGGTTTACGTTCAGGAGCTGGCCGAGGAATGCTGCGACGTCACTCGCCCGGCGGAAAAACAAGCTGGGCGTTTAAAAAAATTCCTTAATTTCGTCGGACTGGCCGTCGATAACGAAGGCCAATTCCTGCACGACATGCGCCGAACCGAGACGATGACTGAGCTGATGAAATGTTGTGATCAATACCTTCTCGGGGAAAAGGCAACCCGGCCCTACCCTGACGAGCCCCATCGCGGACTCATTGCCCGCCCCACTCGGGAGACCCAACAGACCTGCGAGCTTTAAGAAGCCTGATCAGACCGCACGCCGGCCCGAAGACGACGATCACGCGCCAGGATAAAGAGGAGCGGGCCACCCACGACCAGCAGGGACCAAAGGCCTAGGACCAAAGCCCAGAACCCGCCCAATGAACAATAGCAGGCCTGCTTCTTGCGTAATACGTAATACCAAGGGAGACAGAGCGCTAAACCTACGGCGGAACCGGCAATCGATTTACCTACAAATTTTTCCACCGCATCGGCCTGGCCGCGCGCCCGATGTAATAAGATCGGGATCCAGATTAGCCACGACAGCACCCAGACGCTCAGTACACCCAGGGTGCAACCCGTCGAGTTAAAAGTTTTCGGATTGGCCTTGGGCGAAAAATAATAAAAATCAATCGAGGCAAAAAGGGGGATGGCGATGAACAGGCCGCCTAAAAAAGCCGCCGCCATGATGCGAGGTCCGAGCGCCGTCTTTTCCGTCGAATGCGTCGGTAGATGGATGGGTACCAAGAGCAAACAAGCCTGCATGAAAGCGAGGCCCCAAAGAACCAGCGGCCAGAAGAAATCCTTGAATTCGTCGGCCTTGAGCAATGACAGCGCAAAAAAGTTATCTGGTCCGATATCTTTAAAATTCCAGCTCACCACCCCGACAATCAACCACAGGAGCAGGTTAAAAAAGAAGGCCAAGGGTATCGAAAAAAGGAAGGCCTTAAGGAATCGGAGCATGGCTGGGGCGGGGGTTACTCCCAGCCTAGGCCATGGAGTCTTTAAATCCACGATAAAGAGGGTAACCTGGAACCACCCGCACCTTGACTCCCTGCAATTGCCCCTAAACTTATAAGGTATGATCAATCTCACCGAAGCCGCTGCCGGGCAGGTCCGCGTCCTCAAGCAACAGGCTAATCCTGAGTCTGTTTTGCGCGTGCTCGTCGAGACCGGGGGTTGCTCTGGCTTTGAATATGGTATGTCCTTTGATGTTCGGAAAGACGGCGACCTGGAATTCGAGAGCCAAGGCCTTAAAATCCTGATCGATCCCACCAGCCACGCCTACCTCGACGGCTCCACGGTACACTTTGATGACGGCTTGCATGGCAAAGGTTTTGAAGTTCGTAACCCTAACGCCAGCAGCACCTGCGGCTGCGGAAAATCCTTCAGTTAAGACCATGAACGAGAAAACCTTGAAAACCTGGCTCCTCTGCTTCTGCGCCCTGACCGCCGTTTTCACCGTTGGGTCCGCCCGGACCGCCGACGCCGCAAAGAATGTGGTCGCCCCCTCTCCCGAAACAAAGCCCATGAAAGAATCCGCCAAAGTCAAAATCCCCCAGGTGCTCGTCACCCTTGATGACGGCAAAGGCGGCCTGACCAAGCCCCAGCTCGTCGAGCGCGTCGTAAAGACCGATAAGGAATGGGCCGCGCAACTCACGCCGGAGCAGTATCGCATCACGCGCGCGAAAGGCACAGAACGGGCTTTTTGCGGCACCCTCTTGGACAACCATAAGAACGGCACTTATCACTGCCTCTGTTGCGACCTCCCACTTTTCTCCTCTGATTCAAAATTTAATTCTGGTACCGGCTGGCCGAGCTTCTTCCAGCCTGTTTCCAAGGAGAACGTCGCGACCATCGTGGATAATGCCTACGGCATGACGCGGACGGAAATCCTCTGCGCCCGCTGCGACTGCCATCTCGGACATGTCTTCGAAGACGGCCCCAAGCCCACCGGCCTGCGTTACTGCCTAAATTCGGAATCCCTTAAATTCAAAGAGCGCCCAGCCGAAAGGAAGTAATCAGCCTTCTGGACTGATTACTTCTTCTTCGATTTAGCGCGAGGGGCCACCTTCTTGGCTGGGGTGGCCTTCTTTTTGACGGAAGGCTTAGCCTTCGGCGCTTTCTTTTTGACGCTAACGCGAGGCTTCACGGACGCCTTAGCCTTTTTAGAAACGGCGACGGGTTTCTTCTTCGCCGCGACCGGCTTCTTCTTCGCCTTTACAGCGGTCTTTGGGGCCGACTTAGCCTTCTTGGTGGCTGATTTCTTGGCCTTAACCGGGGCCTTCTTGGCCTTAGAGAGCTTCTTGGCCAGATGAGACGAGGCCGTATCCTCCTCGACCAAAACAGGGGGCTGCGGACGCTCCGAAGGACTTCCCTTCACTGCCTTCCAAAGCTGCATACGCAAATCCTCTAATCCTTCGTGAGAGTAACACGAAATCGGAATCACGAGATCTTTGATGCGCGCTTTGAATTCCTTGAGCATCTCGACGGATGCCGGAAGGTCCATCTTGTTGGCGACGATCAGACGCGGCTTAGCGGCAAGGATCTTAGAATAGAGGCGTAATTCCTTTTCCAAGATACGGTGGTCATCCCAGGGCTTACGATTTTCGCTGCCGGCCATGTCGATGATGAAGACCAACAAAGCACAGCGTTCGATATGCCGCAGGAATTGGTGGCCAAGACCGCGGTTATCATGGGCCCCTTCAATTAAACCTGGAATATCGGCCATGACGATGCGACCGAAGACATGCGGGTATTCGATGACCCCGACATTGACGTGCAAAGTCGTGAAAGGATAAGGCGCCATCTTCGGCCGGGCCGCCGTGAGCAAATTAGTCAGCGAGGACTTACCGGCATTCGGATAACCCACGAGACCGATGTCGGCGATTGTCTTCAGCACGATGCGGAAGGAACCTTCTTCACCGGGATAACCAGGGGTCGTGCGACGAGGCGCTTGGTTGACCGAACTTTTGAAATTCATATTACCCTGACCGCCCTTACCGCCCGCGAGCAAGATGACCCGTTCACCATGTTCGGTCAGTTCGGCGACCAAGCGATTAGTGCCCTCTTCAAGGATCTGCGTACCCGGAGGTACGGGCAGGATAAGATCGACCCCATCTGGACCAGCACATTGGCGGCCCATACCAGGCGTGCCATTAGGAGCCCGACGATGAGGCTGCCAGCGGTAGGCCTGTAAATCGCCTTGGTTACGGTCGCAAAGAAAAACGACATCGCCACCCTTGCCGCCGTTACCGCCGTCGGGTCCGCCCTTCGGGATGAACTTCTCGCGACGGAAGCTAACGCAGCCATGGCCGCCGTCACCCGACTTCAAAATGACCTTGGCTTCGTCGATAAACATAAGCCGAAGGTTGAGACGACCCGAGCGGGGGTCGAGCAGGAAACTATTAACTTAAGCTTTCAAAGCCCGCGTGAACGACGTAACCAGCGTTCCAACGGGGCAAAGAAGATGAGATCGGCCAATAGACCGACCAGCACGACGACGGTCATGACGCCCATGACTTGATCCATCCTGAGGAGCTCGCGGCCGGCATGGAGCAGCGAGCCCAAACCGAAGCCGGTCAGGATGACCACGAAGATTTCGGCCGCCATCAGCGAACGCCAGGCGAAGGCCCAGCCCTGCTTCATGCCGCTGAGGACGCCCGGAAGTGCCGCCGGCAGAATAACTCGTAACCAAAGATGCCAGCCCTTGGAGCCCATCGTCATGGCTGCGCGGAGATACAGCGGTTGGACGTTTAAGACGGATTCCTGAACCGCGATGACCACGGCCCAAATCGTCCCCATCACTACCACGAATAAAAGGGCTGATTCCTCCTGCCCAAACCAGAGTAATGCCAGCGGTACCCAGCACACGGAAGGCAGGGTCTGCAGGCCGAGGGCGAGGACCCCGAGCGTATCCCGAATCCAGCGGACGCGGGCACAGAGCGCGCCGAGCGGCACGCCTAGGGCCGCCCCGATGGCAAAACCGATGATCAGACGGCGCATCGTCACCCAAGTGGCTGAAAGCAATTCACCATTGAGCAACGAGTCCCAAAACCAATGCAGGATCTGCGAAGGAGCGGGCACTAACACGTCGTTGACGTGTCCGACGCGGACAAACCATTCCCAGCCGCCGAGAAAAGTAACGGCGACCAAAGTGGGGATGACAAAGCGGGGAAGTTTCATGCGAGGCCCTCTTGCGAGCGCGAAAGGTGGGAAGAAAGCGCATCGGTCACTTCGGCGGCGAGCGAGGCTAGTTCAGGGTCATTGATGCGGCGTGGCCGAGGGAGATTGATATCAAAAATCTGCCGGACCCTTCCGGGGTTAGGCGAAAGCAAAACCACCCGGTCACCCAAGCAAACCGCCTCACGGATATTATGGGTCACCAACACGATTGTCTTCTTCCGCTTGGTGAAGATATCTTGAATATCACGGTAGAGCTGATCGCGCGTCAGAGCGTCTAAAGCTGAAAATGGCTCATCCATCAGCAGCACCCGAGGATTCGGAGCGAGCGAGCGAGCGAGGGCCACGCGTTGGCGCATGCCACCGGATAATTCATGTGGGCGAGCTTTCTCCTTATCCGCCAAGCCGACGAGCGAAAGGTAGTAGCGGGCCGATTCCAGCCGTTCGGCTTCCGTCAGATCAGGCTTTAACCGTAAACCGAACATCACGTTTTCCAAGGCGTTCAACCAAGGGAAGAGTGCGTCTTGCTGGAACATGACCAACCGATCACGACCCGGCGAGCGTACCGGTTCCTCACCTAAGCGAATCGCCCCTTCATCCACTTGATCGAGGCCGGCCAGTAAACTGAGCAAAGTGGATTTTCCGCAACCTGACGGACCGACTAAGACCAGAAATTCCCCTTCTTTGACGTCGAGCGTGATGTCATCGAGCGCCGTGACGCAACCGGCAGCGCCATTGAATCGTTTCGTAACATTACGGAGCGTCAGGGCGGCCGAAGGATGGGTCTTATAGGAAGCGGGATTCATGGGTTACCTGACGAAAGGATTGCGGGGTGGAAGGGGAAACGTGGCAAGGTTAGTCGTTATTTTCCCCGAGACGGCGGCGAGGGGTCGGGCACCAACGACTCCAAGAGCGGATCGAGCGGAGCCGTCCCGGCCAGCAAGCCGGAGTCCTGCGAATCTTTAAGGGAACGGGCAAAAAAATCCTTGAGACGGACGACTCGGGCCGAACTTTCTTCGCGAGCCTCTAAGCGGACTCGACCCAAAGAAGCAGCCATTAGACTTTCCGAAGGGGGCGCGGAATGGGTTTCCGCCCCCAGCCCTAAGCGCACGGCTTGGGCGTAGCGGACCGGGTCAGTAAGGAGCTCGTCTCGCAATAAATAATAGGACTGCACAAAAGCACGGACCGCCGGACCGCGCTGTTCCAAGACTTTCCGGGAAGTTGCCAACACGGTCACGACCGCATCGGGCCGCTCGAGGAGGATTTCGCCCCCGAACTCCGTCGTCAGGCGCGTGACCCAAGGCTCGACCGTCCAGGCGCCCGCAATTTTACCTTGGGAAAAAAGCATGGCCATGTCCGCGCTACTAGCAGGAATGATCTGCACATCCCCGCCGCTCAGCATCACTTTAAGCCCTGCCCCACGAAGCCAAGCGCGGGCTTCAATGTCCTGGGTGTTGCCGAGTTGCGGTGTCACCAGCCGAAGACCGCGAAAATTCTCCGCGGTCTTTAATCCAAGACCTTTACGCACCACCAGGGCGCTGCCACCCCGGGCGACGGAGGCCAGGACACGAATCTCCGCCCCCTTGGTTCGGATATGAGCGTTCAGGACTGGGGATGGCCCGACAAAAGCCACATCGACCGATCCGACCAGTAAAGCCTCCATCGCCGAAGGCCCGGCGTTAAAGGATCGCCATTCGATTTTTATACCCGGCGGCAAGTGAGTTTGAAACCAGTCAGATTTTTCGCGCTCCCACTGGCGTGCGACCAATGCCGGGGCATGCGTCAAATTAGGAAAGTAGCCGACCTTCAAAGTCACGGCCTCTTGAGCCGCGGCCGTCAGGAGCGGAGCCAAAAGTAAGAGGATAAGGCAGAAAAGTCGCATCAATCTAAAAGTTGATATTATTACTTATGATTAAATGATTATGCCAAAAAGGAAATACAAATCTAGATAGTGTACCTAACCCATTCATGAGCAGATATTTATATTAATTAATGAAAAAATCTGTCACAAACCAGAGGCTGGCGGAAACGACCACCACGGTGGCAAACCATCCCAAAAGGTTAATCCACCGGGGGGAAACATAATTACCCATAAAGGCGGAGTCACCGGTCATTCTAACCAAAGGCCAGCAGGCAAAGCCGAGCTGCAAACTAAGAATCACCTGACTCCACAATAAGAGGGATTCCACCCTGCCCTCTCCGGATAATCCTAACACTACTAAAGCGGGCAGCAGCGCAGCCAGACGGGTGGCAATGCGGACGACCCAGCCGACGGTTTTGATCTTAAGGAAACCTTCGAGCACGATTTGACCGGCCAAAGTACCGGTAATGGTCGCGCTTTGACCAGAGGACAAAAGGGCCAAGGCGAACAGCGTGCCCGCGATCGTCGAACCAAGCACACCATCTAGCAAGCGATGCGCTTCACGGATATCCGTCACTACTTCGGGTCGACCGTGGAAAGCGGAGGCACTGAGCACGAGCAAACCAGCGTTAACGAAGAAGGCAAAAGTCAGGGCGATGGTGGAATCTAAAGTTGCGAACCGAATGGCCTCCTTTTTCGACGCCTCCGTCAGCCCGAAAGACCTCGTCCCGACGATTGAGGAATGCAGATAGAGATTATGCGGCATCACGGTGGCGCCGATAATGCCAAGGGCGATAAAGAGCATGCCCGGGCGCGCAAACACTTCCGTCGTCGGAATAAAACCCTGCAGCAACTCCGCCACCACGGGTTGGGCTAGAAAGAGTTCCACTCCGATGCAGGCGGCAGTGGTAAAAACAAGAACGGCGACAAAAGCCTCTAACCATCGATAGCCCAACCGCGTCAAGGCCAGCAAGATCAAGACATCAAGGGCCGTAATGATTGCTCCGAAAAAAAGCGGGATACCGAAAAGGATCTGCAGCGCGATGGCGGAGCCAAGCAGTTCGGCTAGGTCGCACGCAATGATGCCAAGTTGAGCTGAGGCCCAGAGGAATTTACCGACGAAGGGAGAGTAGCGCTGGCGGCAGGCCTGTGCGAGGTCGAGCCCCGTCGCGACATTCAAACGGACGCACAGATGCTGGAAAAGCACCGCCATTAAATTGGAAAGCAAGATGACCCAGAGGAGCGAGTAACCGTAGCGAGAACCGCCGGCCAGATCCGTCGCCCAATTCCCTGGGTCCATATAGCCCACGGCGACCAAAAACCCCGGCCCCACAAATGCAAGAAAACGACGAAAAGCTGAGAAGCGGGACGCTTGGCGGGCTTGGGTCAGTTCATCTGTCTTCATCACCATTGAGCATCGCCGACCCCCTCACCCTGTCAACCCGCCGCCTTCGCGAAGGAAACGCCGGCCAAGACCGACCATCCCACCGTCCGCCAGACATGCGAGCGGATCAGCTCGGCGAGAGCTGGCGACGAAGGCCCTTCATTTTGAAGCCGCCCATGGCACGGCACGGACCAAGCGGCCGTCAGCACCCAACACACGAGCACGAGGCCGAGGCCAAAGCCACCGCCGGCGACGATAGTCAGCCAGACATGCCCGCCCAGTTGGGCGAGCAACAGAGGCCCGACGACCCAGCCGACCCGACGGGTATAAGCCTCATGCGCCTCGGCGAAGCCTTCGGCCCGCCAGCGAGCGAAGTCGGGATAAGTACAGAGCAGGATCAGCCACGAGACCGCGGCCATAGCGACATCGATGCACGCCACACCGGATTGGATTAAACGAAGGTCCATGAGGGTACCGAAGTGGGTTTTTCCCTTTGCACAACTCGGCGAGACGTTAAACCCAAGTCATGCCCCGCCTCTTCATCAGCCTGTTCCTTGGCGCCTTGCTCGCGCTCGTCCCGGTCGCCGCGCAGGAGACTCCGCCCAACTTTGTCATTCTCCTCGCCGATGACCTCGGCATCAATGACCTGGGCTGTTTTGGCCGAAAGGATCAGAACACCCCTAACCTCGACAAACTCGCCGCTGGCGGAGCCCGTTTCACCTCGGCCTATGCAGCCGCCTCGGTCTGCTCCGCTTCCCGGGCCGCCCTCCTCACAGGCCAGAGCCCTGCGCGCCTGAACATCACCACCTTCCTGCCTGGCCGTTCAGATCGCGCTTCGCACCGCCTGATGGCACCGATTCTTAATAATAATCTTCCTGTCGGTGTGCAGACCATCGCCGAGCTACTTAAAGCCAAAGGGTACGCGACGGGCGCCGTCGGCAAATGGCACCTCGGCGGCAAAGGTCACCAGCCCACGGATCACGGCTTCGATGAATATTTCGCGGGCAAAGCGAACCCTGGAGCCGAGTCACCCATGGGCGGAAAAGGCGAGCTCGGCCATGCGGACTACGCGGTGAAATTCATCGAGCGCAACAAAGCCAAACCATTCTTCCTCTACCTGGCCTTCGACAATCCGCATATCCCGCTGGCCGCTCCGGCCAAAGGTATCGAAGCAAATGCAAAGGCCTTTCACCCAACCTACGCTGCGCTGGTAGAGTCCTTGGACATGGCCTGCGGACGAGTCCTGCAGAAACTCGAGGAGGCTGGCCTGGCTAAAAATACCGTGGTGATTTTTGCTTCCGACAACGGCGGCGTCCACGTCTCCGAACTAAAGGAAAGCCCGCCTACCTTCAACGCGCCGTCGCGCGCCGGTAAAGGCTTTCTTTACGAAGGAGGCCTCCGCACACCCCTAATCATCCGCTACCCTGGACATCTCGCGTCCAAAGTAATTGCGGCGCCAGTAGTGCTGGGCGATCTCACGTCCACATTCTGCGCTCTCGCGAAAATCACGCCTCCCTCCATCCAGGATTTCCAAGATCTTTCGCCGGTCCTTTTCAACAGCAAACCGCAGACGGATACGCGCGTTCTTTGCTGGCATCAGCCTCACTACATGAATCAAGGCAGTCAACCAGGAGGCGTGATTCGGGAAGGCGACTGGAAACTGATCGAGTTCTACGAGACGGGACGCATGGAATTATTTAATCTAGCCAAAGACCCCAGCGAAACCTTGGATCTGGCCGCCGAAGAGCCAGCCCGCGTGGCCGCGATGCGCGGCAAGCTGGAAGCCTGGCGCCGGAGTGTCGGAGCGAAGCCGATGGTCGCTAATCCTCAATTCAATCGAAGTCTCTGGGATGAGTGCTTCGTCAAACTCGATCCAACGCTGATCAAAGCGGCCGCCACTTCCGAGGCAATGCGCCCGCTCCAAGCCGATTGGCGTAAGGTCATGAACGATGCCAGCACTGAAGGGGGTAATGCGCTCATCTACTTGGAAGCCAAAGACGCCCAGGTGAAGGCAACAAAGATGCATTACGAAGACCTGCCGCAGAAGGATACCCTGGGCTTCTGGGTGAATGTTGAAGATACCGCTTCGTGGAAATTCGTGGCCCCGCTGGCCGGCAAGTATCGCGTCACGGTCCTGCAAGGCTGTGGCAAGGGCAACGGTGGCTCAACTGTCTCGGTCGAAACAGGCGCCAGCAAATGCGAGTTCACGGTCGAGGAGACGGGCCACTTCCAGCGCTTCGTACCACGTGAAATCGGCCAGGTCGAATTGACGGCCGGCGACAACACCTTGACGATTCGTCCGCTTAAGAAAGCAAAGTCCGCGATTATGGACCTACGCCGCGTTATCCTCGAACGCATCGACCAGCCCGGCCCAATGCGCAGCGCCTTTATGAAACAGCCCGCAGTCAAGACGATCAGCCTCGCGGCCTTCCTGCCTTATCCTGAGACGGAGTGAATCGTCAAAGGCTAGCCAGCAGCGCACGAAGTTCTTCCTCGGGCTCCTCGTGTCCTTGGGCAACGGCGAGCGCAAGGGCTTCGTCTAAAACGGCTTTGGCTTCGGCTCGAAGGTCGGAAGCGAGGTAGCATTTTCCAAGGAGAATGCGCGGCATCATCCAATCCGACTTTGAATTCGCAGCGATACGCAGGTGCTCCAGTGCACCCCTATGATCTCCTTCGTTCAGCAAAGCTTGACCGAGTGAAAAACGAAAGAGCGGGTTGGCGGAATCGGCTGCCACATGCACCCGAAAAGTATCAGAGCGGGAAGCCATCTTTTATCGCTTCGCTTTCTTGACCGATGGGCGCAGAAGCGGATGATCGGCCTGTCGGAAAATCACCAGGGATAAACCTGGCAGACGGACTTCGAGGGAGTGCTCACGTCCGTGGCACGGAATCTTTTCGGAATCCACGCCGCCGAGATTACCAAGGCCTTTACCAGCATAGTGTTTGGAGTCCGTATTCAAGGCCTCTTCCCATCGCCCAGCCTTAGGCACGCCGAAACGATACGTCCGCTCGACTGGGGTGAAGTTACCCACCACGACCCAGTGGCAGGCCGAGCTCTTGCGTTCGAAAACCAAGACGCTCTGGGCGCCATCTTCCGCATTAATCCAAGCAAAACTATCCGGATTCAACTCGTTCTCCGCCAAAGCGACGTCACCGACATAGAGGTGATTAAGGTCACGGACGAGGCTTTGTAAGCCGGCGTGTAAGGGGTATGCGAGCAGATGCCAATCGAGGGATTGGTCATATTTCCATTCTGCGAACTGGCCGAATTCGCAGCCCATGAAAAGGGTCTTCTTGCCAGGCCAAGCCCACTGCAAAGCCAGCAGACAGCGGAGATTGGCGGCCTTGGCCTCATGGTCGCCGGCACCCATCTTATTGATCAGCGAGCCCTTGCCGTGGACGACTTCGTCGTGCGAAAAAGCCTGCATAAACGATTCGGACCATTGGTAGAGCATCCCGAACGTCAGCTTATCGTGGTTGAACTTGCGGAATAAAGGGTCTTGGCGGAAATAAGAAAGCGTGTCGTGCATCCAGCCCATGTTCCATTTGAAGTCGAAGCCCAGACCACCGTCTGCCACGGCCTTGGTGACTCCGGGGAACGACGTCGACTCCTCCGCAATCAACACCACGCCAGGTTGATAAAGATGAATGAGAGAATTTACGTGACGCAGAAACTCGATGGCCTCGATATTTTCGCGACCTCCGTGACGGTTTGGAATCCACTCGCCGGCTTTGCGGGAATAATCGAGGTACAACATCGAAGCCACCGCATCGACGCGCAAGCCGTCGACGTGAAAACGTTCCAACCAGGAAAGAGCGGAGGAAGTCAGGAAGCCACGGACTTCGTGTCGGCCGTAATTAAAGATGAGCGTGCCCCAGTCCTGATGTTCACCGAGGCGCGGATCAGCGTGCTCATAAAGATGCGTACCATCGAAGCGGGCCAAGGCGAAAAAATCGCGGGGGAAATGAGCGGGCACCCAATCGACGATTACACCGACGCCGGCTTGGTGGAGCGTGTCGACCATCAGCATGAAATCCAACGGGGAGCCGAAACGGTGCGTGGGTGCAAAAAAGCCCGTCACCTGATAGCCCCAGGAGCCGTCGAAAGGGTGCTCGGACGGGGGCATTAGCTCCACGTGGGTGAAACCGAGCTGATTACAATATTCGGCCAATTGAACCCCGAGTTCGCGGTAGTTTAGGACTCGTCCGCCCTCTTCGGGTACGCGCCGCCAAGACGCCAAGTGGACTTCATAGACGGACATCGGCTGGCGGCGCAGGTCGGCCCGCTTCCGGGCCTCCATCCATTCGGCATCATGCCAGACATAGGCGGAGAGGTCGCACACGATCGCCGCATGATTGGGCGAAGGCTCAAAATGTAAGCCGTAGGGATCCGTTTTAAGGAAAGGCGTCGCATCATACGGACCCACGATTTCATATTTGTAGCGGGCGCCGGCCGCGAGGCCGGGAAGAAAAAGCTCCCAGATTCCGGATGCCCCCAGGGCCCGCATTGGATGGGAACGTCCGTTCCAGAGGTTATGATCGCCGACCACCGAAACCCGGCGAGCGGAGGGGGCCCAAACTAAAAACGAGACCCCGACGACACCGTCGATTGTCCGCACATGAGAACCGAACTTATAGTGGGCCCCATGATCATCTCCCTTACCGATGAGGAAGAGATCTTGCTCGGAGATTGTCGGTAAAAAACGGTAAGGGTCTTCGGCGTCGAGCAAGGTGCCATCCACGTAGGCGACCTGGAAATGGTAGTGAAAATCGGCGGCTCCAATCAGTTCTAACTCAAAAATCCCTGCCTCGTGTAGTCGCACCATGGCGACACCCTGCTTACTCTGGGCCTTAAAAAGCTCGCACCGCACTGCCCCAGGAAAGAGCGCCCGGACGACGCAACCCCCACCGGCCGTGGCATGGAGGCCTAAAAATCGGTGCGGCGAGGTCTCGGTGGCATCCGCCAGGGCGGTCAACTCGGCTGGACTGATGCGCATAGGAGGACAATCTACGCTCCACCAAGGTCGGCAAGCGCTCATTGCCCGAAAATACTTGAGGGAAGCCCCAGAGCGACAAGTCTCCGAAGGATGCCTGGCCGTCGTTTCTGGATTCTTGCCGCAAGCCTTGGGCTCGCACTGACTACGTATGCCGTCGAGGAAACGTCGGCCGCCCAGAAGGCCATCAACCAGATGCCTAATATCGTAGGCGACGACTTGGGATTTGAGGAAAACGGCAAAGTCTTCGTGGCAACCCATGCGCGCCTCGAAAGCCGCGATACTGTGCTGTGGGCAAATAAGATTCGCATTGATTATCGAACGGGCGTCATCACGGCCGAAGGGGATGTCATCTACGCGACCAAGGCACTGCGCGTCATCGGAGAGAAAGTTGTCATCGACCCGAAGACCGACACCACCATCGCCACTAACGTTCGCTTCGGAAAGAGTCCGATCTACTTTACCGCAGAGGAATTAAAAATCGTCAAAGGCGATAAGTCCATGAAGGGCGTCCGGATGTGGAATAACGAACCTTCGGAATGGGGGATGCACTTGAATATCAGTGAAGCTAACTATTCCGAAAAAGACAATTGGCTGACAATGCGTAACGTGAAGCCGCACCTCGCCGGCATGCCGTTCTTCGTGCTGCCTTACTACGGTCAAGAAGGCTATAAAGACATCCCGTATGATATCTACCTGAGCATGGGTAACGAGGATAACAAAGGCTTCTTCGTCCGCACGACGGCCCTCGCGCGCCAAACCCCTTCGCTCTGGGTCGGTGGCTTATTTGATTACTATACCAAATCCGGCTTCCTTTACGGACCGGCGTTACGTTACGATAACGCCAAGGTGGCCAACGGAGATACCGTCTGGAAAGGCCGTTTTCAGGCTGGCTTCATTAATGATCGCAGCGAGCTGCTCCTGGATACCTTTGGGCGATTACCGGAACGAAATCGCGACTTTATTATGGGAGAAATTAACGGTCGCACTTCGGGTGGAATTGAAATCGCCGGTCAACTTTTCGCGCAAAGCGACCCGGACTTCATTCGCGACTTTCGGCCTAATCTTTTAGATCGCACGGGCCTACCTCAGGCTAATTTCGAGATCTGCGCCCCGCTCGCCAGTGGCTACCTTTCGGCCAAAGTCGTCGCCAAAGTGGATAACTACCAGGATATCGTTCAGAAGTATCCGGAAGTCAGATTCGACTTGCCGCAAAATTCCTTGGGCGACTCCGGCCTGACGCAGCGAAGCTTCGTGACCGCTGGCTATCTTTCCGAACGCCCTTCGGCGATCATCCCCCAGCCGGTAAATCAGACGAACTGGTCGACGGGTCGTATCGACGCTTACTACGGAGTAACTTATCCCATCACCCTCCAGGACTGGCTGACCTTCAAGCCCGTCGCCGGCGTCCGCACCACTGGATGGTCTTCGAGCTTAGACCATTCGGGCAGCGCTTCAAAAGTCATCGGACAGGCTGGCTTCGATCTCGAAGGATTGGTTACGGGCTCTTGGGATTTAGTCGCCGACAAGTGGGGTATCAACGGAATGAGGCACACTCTCCGACCCATCATCCAATTCCGCGCCCTGCCAGGTGCGGACCGCGGTATCGGGCAACTCCCCATCGCGGAGCGAGCCACGGCCATTTCGGTCTTGAATGAAGTCGACTTGGCAGATCGAGCGGATGCCGCCTCGACGACCGACACCGAAGTGGTCCGCTTTGGGCTCCGCAACACCCTGGCAACCCGCGACACCCAGCTCGGAACCCGCGACCTATTGCGGGCAGACTTTTACACCGATTGGCACAAGGGGGCAACTGAGGCCGAGACTGGACGTAGCGATTTCCTCACGCACATCACCCTGACTCCGGCATCGTGGGTGACCATTGATTCGTTCATGCGTCTACCCAACGGGCGCAGCACCCCCCTGGAATCCAACCAAAGCATCGCCTTTAATTCCGGAGATTTCTGGCGAACATCCGTGAGCTGGGTCGAACTCAGCGAAGTAACCCCGACACGCCAGTTGGTGTTCACGGGTCAGATCAGCCTTAACTCGGTTTATTCGGCCTTCGTCACGTCCAATTACGACGCGATTACCAAGCGCTCGATTTACCAAAGCATCGGCCTGATTCAGAAAATCGGCAATTCATGGGAGCTCGAATATGGCTTCCAAAAGAGAGTTTCCGACCGAGGCGACAGCGCATTGGGCTTCCTCCTGCGGGCTCGCTTGTTCAAATTCTAAGCCCATGGAAAACACTGGCGAAGCCCCTGTCATCCCGGAGGACGGTATCTTACCGCCAGCGGACTTACCCATCCGCCTCGATGTCTTCGAAGGCCCTCTCGATTTACTGCTATTCTTAATCCGAAAAAACGAAATCGATATTTACGATATTCCGATCGAGAAAGTCACCCGGCAATATCTAGAAATCTTACGTACCCAGGAAAAGGATAACCTGGAGTTGGCGGGAGATTTCTTCGTCATGGCCGCCACGCTGATGTATATCAAGAGCCGGATGCTTTTGCCGGTGGAAAGTCGCCCGGAAGAAGAGATCTCGCCCAGCGACGAAGGCCAGGATCCGCGCTGGGCTCTGGTTCAACAACTCATCCAGTATAAACGCGTCAAAGAAACGGCGGCCATCATCCGCGGCTTGGCGGATGAACGCCAAGGCCTGCTTGCCCGTTACGTCACCCAACCTCAAGGTGAAGACGCCGTCGTCCGCCCCGTGGCGCCGGCTGACCGGATTGAGCTTTGGAATACCTTTAATTTGGTCCTCCGTCGGCTAGCGGAACGGATTCAGCCTGGAAATATCGCGCTCGAAATCGTCACGGTTTCTGACCGGATGGAAAATATCCTAAAGCGGCTCGAGACCGAGACCACGTTCGCTTTTACCAGCTTACTACCCGAACGACCGACCGTAGGCTTCTTGGTTGCGACCTTTTTAGCCTGCCTCGAATTAGCCCGACTGGGATCGTTGAGACTGGAACAAGACGCATCTTTTGCAGAGATTAACTGTAGCAAGGCCCAACCGGCCGCCGCGCCTCATGCGGGCGAAGCCCTCGAGGGTGGCTCAGAATTCGATAACTCGACTGCACCCGCCGAATAAGCTCTGGACTTGAAATTGAATCCAAGCCGCCAACCTACCAGCCATGGCTAAGATTAAGCGAACTGCTAACCACCTCTTAGGCATAGGCCTAGACAGTAAAGATACCCACAAACGAATCACGCAAGGTGAGGGTTTCAATCTCGTCGGCGGATCGGCCGAGACCCACGAAAAAATGACCGAGACGGTGATTAAAACGGTCGAAGATCTGGGCCGCCGCGGCCGAACAATCACCGAAGCCCATCCGGAAGAAATCGCCGAGCTTTTGCGCAAGCATAACCCGGGGTCTTGACTCTTAAAAACTACACTGGCTGATTGACTCACCTCTTTTCTAAGACTTCATTACCTTCCCTTAGATGAGCACCGAACTGCCCCCGCCCCCGCCTCCTCCTCCTGAAGGCGACAACTCAGCTCCTCAAGCCCCTAAGCTTAAGTTGGCAAAACCTGTGGCGGCGATCCCCCCACCTCCACCTGCTCCCTCCGCTGCTCCGGCCGCAGCCCCCGTAGGCGCAGCCGCACCGGCCGCCGCAGCCCCTCGACCTTCTCCGAGCTTCAATCCTGGAAAAGATCGCGGCATCACCAAGACCGAAGGCCTCGTCGACGTCGTCACGCTCGTCGCTGCCGGCGTGGCCGTTTTCTTCTTAGCTGCCGAACTCTTCACCAAGTCCAAAGGTTAAGTTATTTCATGGCCTCCGAACTCATTACTAATCTCGATACCACCAACTTCGACTCGACCATCAAAGCGTCGACCGTTCCGGTGCTGGTAGACTTCTGGGCCACCTGGTGCGGGCCCTGCAAGCAGTTAGGCCCTGTCCTCGATCAGCTTGCCACCGAAATGGGGGCAGCAGTCCAGATCTGCAAAGTGGACGTGGATAGCAACCCGGCCTTGGCGCAAAACCTTGGCGTCACTTCCATCCCTGCCCTCTTTCTTTTTAAGAACGGTGTCGTGGTAGACAAAATCGTCGGAGCTCGCCCTAAGGGAGATATCGCCGCCTTCATCAAGAAGCATTCGGCCTAAGTCCTGCAGCGGCGTTCACTGTCACCCGTCCAAAAAAAGACCCGGAAAATTCCGGGTCTTTTTTTGGAAATTTTTCGAGACTTACTTTGTTTCTAACGGATGGGCCTCAAGTAACTCCTTAGCCGCGTATTGTCCCCGGGCGCCGATGGCCTTCCGGACTTCGGCCACCTTGGTATCCATGACCGGTTCAGCCGAATTACCCCAGGCCGAACGGACATAGGTGGCGATATTGGCGATTTGGGCATCCTTCAAAGTGGCACCGACGTTAGGCATATTGCCGTTATATTTGGCGCCCTTGATTTCGATTTCGCCGACGAGCCCAACGAGGATGGCCTTGATGATACGTTCATCCGCACCAGCCACCCAGGGCGAGCCGACCAGTGGAGGGAAAGCCCCAGGGACGCCAAGGCCGGTAGGCTGGTGACAAGCGGCACAAATAACCAAGAAGAGCTTCTCGCCCTTCGCGGCATCAGGCTCAAAAATCTTGGGGCCGGTATCCGCCACCACCTTAGGGGCATCGAGATCGAAAACCCCCGGCGAAAATTGGCCAGAATTACGGGTCAAATAAAGACCCGCCCAGAAGCCGAATCCGCAAAATAGGAAAACGATGAAAATCGGGGTCAGGGAGAAACCCTGGGCCGGCTCATCCTTATCCCGAGAAAGCTGCGAGTGAAGCTCGACCAATCGTCCGTCGGTCAGCCCGTCGGAGGGATGGCCAGGAGGGCCCGGGCGAGGGCGGTTACGGTCTGGTTGACGGTTACGGTCGTTCATGGGTTCACTGCTTTAATTTGGCTTCAGGGGAGGCGTAGTCCTGACGAAGGGACTTAAGGTACGCGACGAGGGCAACGGCACGCTCGGTGGGCCGCGCCTTTTTACCATCAGCGGAAAGGACGTAAAGATAGGCGAAGTCAGGCTTCTGGAGCGAATAGCCAGCCGAGTGCGGATCGCGCAACAGGGTATGGATATCATCATCAGACTTAGCCCGGGCACCAAAGTTAGCCAGATCAGGACCCAGGCGACGTTCGCCGAGCAAGACTTGGGGCTGCAGGACGTAATCGCGGGCCACAGACGGGCGTGAACCCCAACCCCGCGCGATATCGCTGCCTTGACCCGCTGGACGCACTTGCTGCGTATGGCAGGCAACGCAACCGAGCTCACGGTAAACCGCCCGACCTTGAATGGCCAAACCAGGCTCACGAGCAGGAAACAAAGGTCCGCCCTCTTCTGCCGGCGCACGAGAGAGTGAACCCAGTTGTATTTGGCTACCCAGCAATAAGC
>Ga0209596_1000437_pt1 | contig 38691 bp, 46 predicted proteins | sample M_130807_MF_Meta_FD_187314 | JGI IMG/M metagenome (GOLD analysis project Ga0209596, IMG submission 187314) | Freshwater microbial communities from Lake Montjoie, Canada to study carbon cycling - M_130807_MF_MetaG (SPAdes) (version 2) | ecosystem: Environmental > Aquatic > Freshwater > Lake... | reverse complement strand
CGCTTTCGGGTCGCCGGCCTCTACTTGGGGCCAGATTGCGCCCATCGCGACGCTGAGCCGATCCTGCGATTCGGCGACGTGGTCAACACAAGCGCGGGCGACCTCGGCGCGAGAATCCTGTAGTGCGCGGGAGATCAAAAGTTTAACGTAACATTTCGAGATCCCCAGCTCGGCGGCGATATCGCGCGGCAATTTGCCGGCGAGCCGCAAGGACCAGACCTTGGCACGATAGTCAACCCGTTGATGTCGCGTGAATCCCATAGGGGGCAAGATACGCCCGCCCCCTGCCCCTTGTCAACGGTGGCGCCCTAGCCTTCCTGCCCCATCCTGAGCGATACCAGGGGCAGGCCTGAGCCGAACGCAATACACCTGCGATCTTAGTGAAGCGGAAACGGCCCAGCCCCGAACCGCTGGACGCGGAACGGGCGAGCTTGCGAACCGCTGGCCCCTCTCCCTTCCTGCTAGTCACCTCGGGGCCGCGCAAATTCCACTGAACAAAATTTAGGGCGTCAAATGTTCACCTGAAATTTGTTCAGTGGTTTTGCCATCCCGAGCGCGCCGACCCCCTGAACAAAAATTAGGTGAAAATTTGTTCAGTGGAATGGGAGGGAGCAGGGCCGGACGCAAAACCCACTGAACAAAAATTAGGTGAAAATTTGTTCAGTAGAATTTTGACGCGCCCCCTCCCTTACCGCCTGCCCCCCGTTTGATAGCCTGAGCCTATCGGTCCCGCTCTCCCGTTCGATAGCCTGAGCCTATCGCCCGCACGCCTTCGGGCCAGCTCGCCGGCCTGCCCCGCTGGACAACGCGCCAGGGCGACGGGACCCCATCCCGAGGAATCGGATTAGCCCTTGCGCCCTTGCCCCTTTGATCTTCCTGCAAAAAATCGACGGGAGCGGGCGAAGCCTCACGCGGGCGCGCGCGAGGGCCAGCGGGGGCCACGGCCTCCCTCGGGCCACCTGGCCAGCCCTCCCTCACTCTCCGCCAACCTCCCTCCGCAAAATTCGGCAGGGTCGCGCGATAGGCAAAAACTATCAAAACCCGCGATCCCGTCCAACCCCATGAAATCACTACAAAATCCCGCCCTTTTCCACAGGATAACGCTTCGACTTTGATCGAAACGAGTAAAAAGACCGACCGGTCGGTTTTTTTTGAAATGTTCGGGCGTCCAGCTCGCTCCGCTTCGCCCTCCCCTCTCCCCTCGGCTTCCTCGGCTTTCCTCGCTTCCCCTTCCTCGTTTCGCTTCGCTTCCTCGCTCCCCGCTCGCCCTGGCCCTTACTTGATCGGTTACTTGCTCGCCCCGCTCGCCCATCCTGAAAAAAAGCGACAAAAAAAGCGACAAGGCGAAGATCGAACCGGCCTCAGCGACCCCATCCCCAAAAAATCAAAAAAATGCGACACGGCGAAGATCGAACCGGCGCCAGGCTGGGCCACACTCGCCGAAGGGACCGCGGCCCGTAGCGTTTGGCAATCCTGAGCCATCGCCAGGGGGTCCAGCCTCGCGCGCGCGCGCTTCTAGCAGTAAGATCTTTCTGATCTGATCTTGATCTAGGGAAGGGAAAGGAAGGGAAAGGGAAAGGGAAAGGAAAGGGAAGGGAAGGGGGGAGACTACTAGAGGGGGGTTAGGAAAGGTTAGGTTAGGGATAGTGTAAGGGTAGGAAAGGAAAGGGCTTTTAGCCTGATCTTGATCTAGGTGTTTTGTTTTGTTTTTTGAGAGGTAGAAAGGTGAGGTGTTCAATCAAGCGGGCGCGCGTGTAGCGGGCGTGCATACGCGCGCGAGGGGCGACCGGCTCAGGCTGGGCCAGCGGAGAGAGGGGGCGGGACGGGCCTAGCAGGGGCAGAAAGTGGCCAAATCCGCGAGGGAAGGGGCAGGCCGCTAGACGTGTAGCGGAGAGGGTAGCGCCCCCGCCTTTTCGGGCCGTTTCTGCGAAGGTTCGGAATGGGCCGCGCATTTCCGCGCATTTCCGCGCATAACCGCGCATTTCCGCCCATAACGGGGGGAGGCTGGGCCAGCTTGTGACGCTCGGCGCCGGCTATTCGGGGAGCGTCGCCCGAAATTCGGGGAGCAATTCGGGGGGCTCAGGTTCGATCTTCCTGCCCCGAAAAGCCGCGGGCGATTGTGGCCAGGCGGGGGGCAGGTGGCCAGAATTGACAACGGATCAAGGGCTTGCGGCCCGTCAACCTTTCTTGCGATTGTGTCAACGGGGGCGTTGACAACGGGGGCGGATTGCGTTTAGAGTAACGGGGCGAGCAAGGGTTAGGATTCTGGCCCGCGATACACAACCGGCCCAGCGTGGCCACAATCGGAGGTCGAAAATGCGACAGGAAAAGCGACAGGGAAAGATCGAAGGATCAAGGGGGGCGAGATGAGCGCCGCAAAGATCCGCCTAGTGGCGATCGGCTTGAAGGCCCAAGATCTCGCAAACGCCGCGGGGATTCACAAGCAAGCCCTGAGCCGGTGGCTCGGCGCGCCCGAAACCCTGAACGTGAAAACCCTTCGGAAGCTCGCCGCCCTTTTGCATTGCCCAGCGGAGGCCCTGCTAGATCGGACGGGAAGGGCGCCGCTGGACTACCCCGCCCCGCCGCCGGACTTTCTCGCTTTGATCGAAGCGAACCGCGCCGCCTTCGGGAAGGGCGGGGATTTTTCAAAATTTGAGATTCACCAGGGCTAAGGCCCGCAGAGAGAGAGGGTTAGAAAATGGAAGGGATTACAAATTCAGAAAGGGCGGCCGCGGCCTGCCCCCAACGTTGGCTTTTGCGTTACGGGCTTGGGTTGCGCCCCGTCGCATATGCTCGCCCGCTTTACCTTGGATCGCTTGTGCATTCGGGGCTAGAAGCCCTTTTCACAGCCTGGGCCACGCCGAACGCCGACGCTGAGCCGCTAGCCATCGCCCTTGCGGCGGTAGAATCCGCGAAGGCCGCCGAGCTGGACGCCCGCGGGATTGTCGCCCTCGGCTTCCTGAGCCCTTACGCGGATCCGGCCACGCTGGACGCCCTAGACGCCGACACGGCGACCGCCTGCGCCCTTGTGACCGGCTACGCGGAGCAATGGCAAGGCCTAGGGGATTGGGCCATCCTCGCAAACGAAATTGCCTTTTCGGAAGCGATCCGACTTCCTGAGAATCCCAAGCGCCGATCTAAATGGCGCGTGGCGGGGAAGATTGACAAGGTGGCCCGAATCGGGGGCCGGATCTGGATTATCGAACATAAGACCTCGGCCGTCAATCTCGCCGAATGGGCCGAAAAAAACCGGCGGAATCCTCAGGGATTGACCTATGCGGTGGCCCTCGCCGAGAAATTCCCGCGCGAGGAAATCGCGGGGGTAATTTACGATCTGATCCAATCCAAGCCGCCGAAGCCCGCCGATTCGCTTGCCATCCTGAAAAGCGGAACAGCCCTTGCCAAGGTCGCCGGCCTTCCCTGGACAACGGCCGCGGAATTTGAAAAGGCGATCGCCGCGATAACGCCCGAGGGGCGGGACCCGCTGGACGGGGCGGAATGGTATTGCGAAGCCCTCGCCGGCCTTCGGGAGCGGGACGCTAGCGGTTTCTGGTATCGCCGTGAGGCCGTCCCTTTCGAGCCTTTGCAGGTCGCCCGCGTCAACGCCGAGCTTTACCAGGCGGCGCAAACGATCGGCGAATGGCGCAAATCAATCGACAAGGCGGCAGGGGAAGGGGGGCAGATTGCACCCGAAGCCATCCCCGCCTTTCTCGCCGCGAAGGCCTCGCAATGGCCGCGGGAAGCGTCGCTATGTTACCAATTCAATCGCCTTTGCGCCTATGCGTCAGTTTGCGCCGAGGGGAGCGCCGAGGCCGTCGCCGGCTTCGCGATTACGGGCGCGGCGGGCGGTCACGATGAATTATCCACCGACAACGGCGCCACCGGCGCCCACAACCTGAGGAATTAAAAATGAAGATAGGAACAGCGCGAGAAAGCTACGATCGGAAGCCCTTTCTGAAAATTGCCCTAACGGGCGCCAGCGGGGCAGGCAAAACGGATTGGGCCGCAAGGTCGCCCCGCCCCTTGATCCTGCTAACAGAGGTTCAGGCCTTCCCTTCCATCGTTGTCGCGAATCCCGAAGCGGTTTGCGTCCAGATCGAAAAATGGCAGGATTTCCGCGAAGCCTGGGCCGCGATTACTACGGGCCGGCCTTGCGAGATTGAAACGGAAGCCGGCGAGATTCAGCCCGCGCTTGCGGTAAAGCTCGGGGGGCAGGAATTCACGATCCAAACCGTGATTCTCGACACAATGACCGATCTTCAGCGGTTAATGTTCGCGAGCATGATCGGCGCCGACGCGGGCCGAATTGACCGGCTGGATTTCGCCACGGCCTCGAATAACCTTTCGATCGATAAGCATGGCATTTTGATCGCGGCCGCCGAGGAGATTTTTCGTCAACAACGGGCCATCCCCTGCAATACGATCTTCCTAACCCTTTCGACGCAAAAGGAAGATGAGACAGGCGCGCGCCAAACTTTGCCAATGCTAACGGGCTCGAAATTGCCCTATGCAATGGGGCAATACTTTAACGCCGCGGGCCTCGCTCAAGTTCGCCGAACCGACAACGGGGGCATTCAACACGTAATCCGCTGGGTGAGCCCGAGCGCCGCGGCCATTTGCAAGCCAGGGCCAGGCTGGCCCGCCACGATTACTAACAGCCGAACCGCAGGGGAGACAACGCTAGGATCCTTGCTCCGCTTTACCTTCCCCGATCTTCCCGTAGCGGCCTGCCCCACGGATTCGGCGAGCTTTGTAACAGCCTCGGCGAGCGTAGCCGCTGAGCCCATCCCCGTTTCATTTTCCGCGCCGGCGGCCCAGCCCGTCGCCGTCGTTTCCCCGTCCCGCCCTCGGCGGGCGTAAGGCTACCAAATGGCAATTTTCGATCCCTCGCAATTTAAGCCCGACAATCTCACGCTGGAAAATTTCCCGCTGGGCCGTCACGTTGTTTTCATTTCCGACGCTAAGCCGCACACCTCGAAAAGCGGAACCCAGGCGATCGAAATTGATTTCTACATTCACGATCCGGCGAGCCCGCACAAAGGCCGCTCCCTTCGTTTCTCGAAATTCTGGACTTCGGAAAAGGCCCTGCCCCGCTTGGCTAATTTGTGCCGCGCCTGCGCCACGCCCGTCGCCGCGTTTGACCTGAGCGATCCGGCCGCAATCGAAGGCGCCCTACTCGATCAGATCCTGAGTATCGAAGCGAAGGCCAAAACCGAAACCTACCAGGGCGAAACCCGCACGCGGATCGAAGCCGATCGATTCCAGCGGATTAGCGCCGAGGAAGCCCGCCGCCTTCGCGAGGAATACGGGCCGACAATGCTCCCCCCGATTACGGGCGACGAAAGCCCGAGCAAGCCGAAGGGCGAGGGATTCGGCGACGATGATATTCCTTTCTAAATAGACCATCCCGCGGGACCTCCGCGCCGCCCTCCCCTACTAGGCGCGGCGCGGCGGCCCTGCTAGCGCGCCCCCCTTCCTGAGCTTTTAACCGGACACAAAATGCACGCGGATACGCCCGCCGAATTCCTCGCGAGGAATCGGATCCAGCATAAGATATCAGGAAGCGAGGCCGTTCTAGATTGCCCCCTTTGCGGCAAGCCTGGACACCTTTATTTGAATTTGCGGACCTTTCTTTTTCATTGTAAAAAATGCGACGGGCGAGGAAACGAACGGCGATTAAAAACGGCCCTCGGGCTTCAATTTGACCTTGTGACCCCTACGGGGGACGACGTTGACACCATCGCCACGCGCCAGCTTGCCGCCGACTTGGCCGCGGCCCGCCCGAAAGGGGACGTTGAAACGTGGCGCGATAACCTGCAAACGCACCCGCTCGCCGAGGTGGCGCGGGGGTATCTACTACGGCGAGGCCTGCCCCTGCCCCTATGCCATCGCTACGGGCTCGGCTGGGCCGCTGAGCCGGACGGGAGCGCCCCTAGCAGGCCGCGCCGCGTGGCGCCCGCTGAGCCTTGCGGGCCAGGCTGGATTACGATCCCCGCCTTTACACGCTGGACGCTCGAGGGGCCGGCCTTGGATTCAGCGGCTTGCGTCAAATTGCGATCGGTCCCGCCTGCCCCTCGGGCCTTTCGGCGGCTTGTCGGCGGGGATTCTGTTTTATTTGCGCCGAACGGGATCAAGCCCGAGGAAACGATCCTAATCGTTGGCGGGGAAATTGACGCGCTTTCGTGCGTTGTCGCCGGCTGGGCCAACGTTATTTCGCCGACAACGGGGGAAACAGCCTGGGCCGATTCGGCGACGGCCCAGCTTGAAGCCTGCGAAGATATTTGCATTGTTTTCGATTCAGACGAAGCCGGCAGGAAGGGCGCCCGAATGCTCGCCGACAAATTAGGATCGCGCCGTTGTCGGATCGGAGCGTGGCCCGCGGGGGCTAAGGATGCAAATGAAGCCCTTTGCAAATTCGGCGAGGCCTTCCGCCCCGCTGAGATCGTCACAGCGGCGAAGGCCGCGGGCGTGGACGAAATCGTGAGGGTTCGGGACCTTCGCGGGGAATTCCTCGCCGAGCTTACGGGGGCCAGCCCGCGCGGCATATCTTCGGGATGGGCCGCGCTGGACGGTTTGATCGGAGGCATTCGGGAAGGCGAGGTTACTTTGATAACCGGCGACACCGGATCGGGAAAATCCACCTTTGCTAGCGCGCTGGCCCTGAATCTTGCCAAGGCGGGGCTAGGTGTATTTTTTGCGCCTTTCGAGCTAGGGGCGCGGCGCCAGGTGGCAAAATGGGTAAGGCAAACCGCGGGCGCCCCGCCGGACACGCTGAGCCGCGGCGAGGTAGAAACGGCGCTAGACAAATTAGAATCCCTCCCGATCTGGATTCTGAAAAGATACGGATCAATTTCAATTGAAGCGGTAAAAAATACCGTAGGGTTTTGCGTCGCCCGCCTCGGCGTGAAGATAATCGTTTTAGACCATTTGCATTTCATGATCAAAGAGGGACCCGAGGAACGCGCCGAGCTGGACGGAATGTTAAAAGCCCTCGCGCAAATCGCCGTTGACACGCGGGCCAGCATTTTCGTTTTGGCCCATCCCCGACAGATTCCAAATTCAGGCGAGAAAAACGCGGATAATAGAATCGTTCAGCTTTCTGATTTGAAAGGCTCGGCGGGCCTTAAACAACATTCCGATAATGTTTGGAGCGTTTGGCGCCCGCGCAAATTCGATCGCGCTGAGGAAGGGGAAGCGGAAGGCCTGAGTAAGGCGATCGTTTATATTCTAAAGTGTCGCGACGATTACGGGCGCGAGGGCCGCGCCGCATTTTGTTACAGCGTCGCCGGCGCCACCTTTTCGGCGGCCCCGCAAACGTTCGGGGAAGGGGCAGGAAGCGGGGGGAAGGCGCCCGCCGCGATAGACCCCGCCACCATACCCGAGCGCGGCCCCGTAGGGGCAAGGCGCCGGCTTAAATTGACACCCGCGGCGGCAATTCCTGCCCCGCATTGGAGCGAGAGGGAGGGCTAGAAATGGAAAAGGTATTTTTTGGAATTGACCCAGGGAAGCGGGGAGCCATCGCGGGCGTCAACGTCGCCGGCGAGATCGTCGCGCTGGCCCGATTCAGCGAAGCGGAAACCGACGGGCGGATCGCTTTGATAATCGGCGACACCTTAGCCGCGTTTCCCGAGGCCCATATCTGCGCCACGATCGAAAAGGTAGGGGCTATGCCTGGGCAGGGCGTTACATCAATGTTTTCGTTTGGCCGCGCTTACGGCGAGGCCGTCGGCGCCTTGATCCTTTGCCGCGCCCGCCTGCAATTCGTGAGGCCTCAGGCTTGGCAAAAAGACCTGAGCTTGACGAGCTACGGGGGCGACAAGGCTGGACACAAGCGAGCCCTTAAACAGGCCGCCGAAGCTTTCTTTTCGCGCCGCTTCACGCTTGACGAATGCGACGCCGTTTTGATCGCGGAATGGTCCCGCCGCTTCGGGAGGTTTGAAAATGTTTGAAATTCTGAATAGCGCCACAATTGCCGCCGCTCGCCGTAGGGGCGGGCGCCTGAGGAATCAGGGAGGGGAGCGCCGGACTTGTCCACCGGCGCCCCCTTGCGACCCTTCCCGAGCTTGTGCGGGGGCCTTCCTGCTAGTGGCCCAGCCTGCGCCTAGCCTTGCGAGCCCTTGGCTTGATTTCGCTTTGTGCGGGCTCGCCGTTTCGCTTTTCGTTTCGACGGCCTGGATTATCGGAAGCCGCGAAATCAGCGGGGAAAACGAACGGGAGCGCGAGCGAACCCGTCAAATAAAGGAGGGAAAGAAAAATGAGCAATGAATTTCAATTGAAGCCATCCCCGCCCGCGGGGAATATTCCCGATAGTGACACCTGGGCCACGCCCGCCTGGATCGTTGAATGGGTAAGAGAGCAAGCCGGCTGGCCCGCGTTTGATTTCGATCCCGCTTGCGTCCCAGCTACCGCGAAGGCGCCCGATTACATCTGCCCCGATACAGGGGACGGATTATGGGATCCGTGGCGCGGGTCCACCGTTTGGCTTAATCCGCCCTATTCAAAACAGGCCCTTTGGTTGGCCCGAGCGGCGAGGGAATGCAGGCTAGAAGGGCGGCGCGTCGCCGCGCTAGTTATGCCTTCATTTGATTCAATATATTGGAGGCCGACCGTCTGGCAGGAAGCCGCAGAAATTTACATGATCGAAGGGCGGATCGCATTTGAAATGGACGGCGAGCCGCGGCCAGGGGGGAACGTTCGATCGTGCATAGTAATTTACGATCCGGCGCTGAGCATAGGCGCGAACGGCCCGCGCGTTAAATACCTGCGCCCGATTCCGAAGGGGGGCGAATGAAAAGATTTGAAATAAAAAACGCAGATTGCCGCGAGGTAATGCGAGGGCTCGCCGAGAATTCGATCGATTCAATTGTGACCGATCCCCCCTACGGTTTAGAATTCATGGGCAAGGGATGGGATCGCGGCGTCCCAGGGGTTGAATTCTGGACGGAGGCGCTGAGGGTATTAAAGCCAGGCGGCTACCTGCTAGCCTTCGGCGGAACGCGCACGTTTCACAGATTGACGGTCGCGATTGAAGATTCAGGTTTTGATATTCGCGATTGCCTGAACTGGATTTACGGATCGGGATTTCCGAAATCCCATAATATTAGCAAGGCGATCGATAAGGCCGCGGGCGCCGATCGGGAGATAATCGGGCGAAAAGATACCCGTTCGACATACGATGATTTTAATAGGAAAAGCTCATTGAATAATGAGGGTTCAGGTTATGGCAGTATCAAAGGCGGGGAATTCAATTTGACCGCTTCCGCCACGCCTGAGGCCGCAAAATGGGAAGGCTGGGGAACCGCGCTTAAGCCGGCTTGGGAACCGATTATTTTAGCCCGCAAACCCCTACGCGGGACCGTGGCCCAGAATGTTCTAGAATTCGGAACGGGCGGCCTGAATATCGACGGGAGCAGAATTGAAGGCGAGCCGACGCCGTTACAAACTTGGAAAAACTGGTCCGGATTCGGGGAGCAAAATCGGGGAGAATATAAAATAAAAAGTAATACGGCCGGCCGCTGGCCCGCAAACGTAATTCACGACGGAAGCGAGGAAGCGATCGCGGGGTTTCCGCAAACGACAAGCGGTCAATTGAAACCCCATCATTTTTCGAGGGCCAGCGCCGCGGATTGTTTGAACGGTTCAAATCAGGCGCGCCATCCTCGCGCTGAATTCGGCGGGGATACAGGATCGGCGGCCCGTTTCTTTTACTGCGCTAAGGCGAGCAAGGCCGATCGCGACGAAGGCAATAACCATCCTACGGTTAAACCCTCGGCCCTAATGCGCCACCTTGTGCGACTTGTGACCCAGCCGGACGGGCTGATCCTTGATCCCTTTTCGGGCTCGGGCTCCACCGGCAAAGCCGCCCTGCTAGAAGGCTTCCGATTCCTCGGCGCCGAGCTTGATCCCGAATATGCGGAGATCGCCCGCGCCCGTTGTCTCGCCGCTGAGGTCGCTACCGCTAACGCTGAGCCCGAACCCGAACCGCACGCCCAACTTTCAATTTTCGAGGAGGGTTAGAAAATGCGCGAAATATCCGACGAAACCAAAAGGCAGAATTACCAACGCGCCGAGGCCGTAGCAATGCGGCGGATTATCGCCGAGCGAGGTTACACCCTCGCGATCGGCTGGACGGTCCCAACCCTAACGGAAGCGGAGCGAGCTCTAGACCTCGCCGCGCTCGCCGAGATTGAAAACAAAGATCGATCCCGCCCCTACACCTTTACAGGAAAGGGCCTGGGCGACGTGAAACCCGCGAAACAAAAAGGCGAAGCCGGCAGGAAAGCCGAATATAAAAATCTAACCCTAGACGAAATTCAGGAAAGGGAGCGCGAGCGAAACCGCCGGCGCCACGATAAGGCCCGAGGCAAGGCCGCCACACCTGCGCCCGCTAAGGCCCAGCCCGCGCCCCTTCCTGAGCCCGAGGAAGCCGCCACATCCCGCGTTAAGCGCGCCGGCCTCGCCGTTCCGCTTTCCTACCAGGCTAAGGCGGAAGCCATCGCCGAGATCGCGGCGCGAGCGGCGGCCCTCGCCGAGCTGGAAAAGGCAGGCAAGGGGCGAAGGGTTCGCAATTCTGAAATCCGCCCCGAAGATTGCGGCGATAAGGAAGCCGCGCGCCGCGCCAGAATGCGGCTTAGATTTGAGGCCGATCCAAAAGCCGCCGAAATCTACCGCGCGAAAAGGCGAGAATCGGATCGCATTCGCCGAGCCCGTAAGGGGGCGCCCGCCCGCCCGAACGCAAGGATCGAAATCACGAATTACGTTTCGCGCGGCAAGGGGGGCAAATGATATCAGACGCGCCAGGGATTCGAGCCATCGCGGAGCGCCTGAAATGCGACCAATTCACGCCCGAGGAAGCGGCCCTATGCATTGCAATAGGCCTAGCCCTTGCGGCCCTCGCTTGGGCCATCCTGAGCCCGAAGGGCGACGAATGAAAACCGCGATTCTTTCTAATCTTTCGCCCGCTTCCCTCGCCCTTATCTGCGCCGACTTGCCGCCGATCTGGGCCACCTGCGAAACCGACGAAGCCGCCGAATTTGATCGCTATGCCGCGGAGGTCGCCGAGCAAATGGCGCGCCTTTTACCCTACGCCGCGGAGGGCTCGCCCCTGCTAGTGCTATGCGAAGATCCGGCCTTCGCGCCGAAGCCTGCCCCATCGCCAGGGGCGGCGATCTATCGCGCCCGCTCAGGCCGAACGGGGAGCGCCCTGCTAGAAGCCCGAACCGCTGAGGCAAAGGAAGCGGAAGCGATCGTAGTCGCCGAGCTGGGCAAATGGATCAACCGCGAAATCTACGCGCAAGGCGGCGACGGGGGCGCCGATTGCTACCTCGGCGCCATCCCGCTTGACGTGAAACATTCGCCCGAAGATTCCGAAAATCGCCACCTTGAAGTTATCGAAAGGGACCTAGACGATCGCACAATTTACATTCTCGCTTGCGGCCCCTGCGCCGAATTGAAGATTTCAGGCTGGGCCACCGGCGCCGAGCTTCGGGAGCGGGGCGAATGCGTAACCTATCCCGCCGATCGGAATGGACCGCCGCGCCGCAAGTTTCGACTACATCGATCAACCCTGCGCCCCTTCGCTCGCCTGGTAGAAATCAGCGGGGAAACGAAGCGGGGGGAGCGCGTGCAAATGCCAGCCCGCCTAGCCCGAGCGATAAGCGGGGCAGGTTGGCACTATTGCGACACCATCCCCACGGCGACGCCGAGCGAGCCGCGGGCCTTCGCGCTGGTATTCACGCGGGGCCAGCCGGCCCGAGCCCTGCTAGAAGGCCTGCCCCGCTATGCACCCGCCGCCGCAGAGCTTGTCGCCCGCCTAGACGCCTTCGCGGGGAAGGGGCCAGCCTTCGCGGCCTATCCCTCGCCTTGGATTCTTGCGAGCCTGAGCCGCCGGCGCATTGTTACGCCGGCAAATCTGCAAATATTCTAGCGATCGTCCCGCTCCCGAACCGGCGCGGATCCATAATATTCGGATTCGAGGCGAATAACCCGCCGATCTATATCGTGCAAATCATCCCTAATCTTCCCGAATTCCTCGGGCGACGGTTGGAGCGCGAGCTTGGCGCGAATTTCTGCCATTTCCGCGCGCAATTCTTGCCATTCGGATCGGACGGTTTGAAATGCGAGGGAGAGAATAACTAGCAGGGCCGTTGACGCCGCCGAGCCGAGGCCCTGAAATATCCGCCAAGCCATCGGAACGCCGACAACCGCGCGGCTTGCCATCGTTTCGAGAGATTCGCGCCCGTCGCCGTTAGCCATTTTCGCCACCTGAGCGGCCGGCCTTCGCGGCGTCCCTTTCGAGCATTCGGATAACGGGGCTTTTTAATTCAACGTTACCCGCGGCAAGGCCTGAGATAACCCCGCCAAGCGCCAGCCATAGGGCCAGGGGAACAGCGGCGAGCCCGCCGGTTGCGGCGGTAGCAAGGATCGGGATAACAGCGCCGAGAATCGCGCCAGCCGCAAGGCCCGCATTGATCTTGCCTTTTGAATGCGTCAATTTAAACATTTTTCACCTGCGCCAAATAGGCCGCCGACAATGCGACGGGATCGAAAAAACCGAGCGTGCGGGGATCCGTCCAACTTTGCGATTTTGAATAAACCCCATCCCCGTCGCGGGACCCCGCTTTGTTTGTATTGCCTTCGACGGTCGCGAATCCTGCGCCATCGGGAGAGGTAACGATCCCCGTATGGCCGCGCGTCCAGCGACGCCCGCGGGCCGCTTCCGCGTCGGCGACACTAGCCGCCCGAACCCAAATCCAGCCGGCCCGCACGCGATCCCGTTCGTGAGGATAGGCGAGGAATTCCGTTCCGCGGAGCTTTGTTTGCGCGTTAAAGAAATTCGTTACCGCCGAGGCCGTGGCCCAGCGTGGCGCCTTCGCGGCGCCGCTCGCTTCCCGCACTACCCAAGCCACAAAGGCCGCACACCACGGCGAGCCTGGGGACATCCCCGCCGCCTTCAAATAGATTTCGACCTGAGACCCGCGGTTGGCGCCGCCGACTTCCCGAACATTCGCCGCGGCCTGAGCCTTGGCAATTTCGACGATTCGGGCGAGGTCCATTTGCTAGGCCTTAGCGCCAGCGGGGCGCCCGCGCTTCGGGACCTCGGCGGGGAGGGATACAGCCGGACGCGGGGCAGGAAGGGAGGCCGCCACGTTGACGGGCTCGCGCTGGGCCGTAGCGGCGCCAGAAACAGGGCTAGAAGCGGGGGCAGGCTCGGCGGGCGTGCGAAGGGAGCGGCGAAGCGTAGCCGCGAGGTCTAGGGCCGTTTGCGCCATCGCTTCCGCTTCCTCGGGCGAGAGGGTGAGATCCAGCCGAGCGCCGCCGCGGGGAAACCTCCCGAGCAAGCGCGCCCCGTCAAAGGTGAATTGCGCGCCTGGGAACAATTTAAATGCACTAGAAACGATTGATCCAATCATTTGAAATCCCTTCTAGATTAACTGAGCGAAACCCAATTCGCGCCATCGTAATAATAAAACAATCCCGTATCTTGATTATAAATTGCGACCGTGGAATCAATTGCAAAGGTTACGCCGCCCGCGGTCCCAGGGGTAGGATATTGCGCGGAATCTGAAACCGACCCGCCGAATAATACCATATTATACCCGTCCGAATACCAGACAAGGCCGCCAATTTCCGAACGGACAACGATCGAAACTTGAACCGCCACAACCTCGGCGCAAACTAACAGAAAATCGGGCGTTGTCGCCGTGACGTAAACGCCCGCCACCGGCGCGCCTGGAAACGCTGAGCCGCCGCCCCCGCCTGAGAATGCTAGAAGAAATTTCATTACGGGACCACTACGGCCTGAGCGAAGCCGCGAACCGTAAAGGCCTCGCCGCCCGCCGCCGACCAAATGGCAAGGCTAAGGCTCGCGCTCGGCTGGTCAATCTGAAATCCGTTAAGGGCCGGAATCGGGGAGCATTCGTTAGCGGTAGGATCTTCGCCGTCAACCGAAACGAAAATAGGATTTGCCGCGCTGAGATTGAAAATCTGAATAGCCGCGAAGGGAACAGCGGAGCAATCCGAGGTTACTCGCGTGCCGCCGGCGTTAGCCGTGGCGGAACCGTAAGCGACGAAGGTGGGGCCTCCCGAGGTTCCAGCCGTATCGACGATCGTGAAAATCTGCCCCGTAAGGTGGCGCGTCAACGGGCCAGGGATATTTACAACGCCCGAGGCGGTAGGGGTTACGCTTGCCATCTGTAAAGCTCCGATAGGGTAGGGGCCTGCGATACCATACCGCCGCCCAGAATTGCTAGGGGATAGTCTGCGCGTCCCATTCGATTAGAACCGCTGAGATAGTGCCGCCCGTTCCGTCTGGCCCGAATGCGAACAGCCGGATCCCAGGGGCAGGGATCAAATAGGTGGCCGTCAGGGTATCGGCCGGCGATCCGTGAGTATTTGTCGCCATCGTCACGCTTGCGGTTACGTCCAGAAAAACCAAATTCGCGGAATCTGCGCGGGAGGTAATAAGGATTTGATCGATTCCCTCGGGAATATCAGCCTCGAAAATGGCAAACGTTTGATCGGCTGGGGCGACCCAGCCGACGCCGGCCCCATCGTCATAAGCAAAAGAATAAATCATCGATCGCGAATCGCGATAAACGAAATTCTGCATTTCGACTAATTGCTGATAGCTCGCCGACGAAATCAAATCATTCAATTCAACAACGCCCAGATCGATACTACTGCAAACCGCGTTAACGCCCGCCATTAGGTCCCCCAATCAATTCGGGCCGTCATTGCGCCGAAGCCTAGAAATTGCGTTGGAAAATTAAAAATAGGCTGGCTGAAATTAGTAACAATAAATCGAACCGAAAACAGATCGCCGCTTTGCCGAATTGTTTGCCAATTATCCGGCGAATTGCCCCCGTCGCCGAGGGGCAGGCGCAAAATCAACGGGTAAAAGGTTGAGGTCAGATCCGCGATCGTTGTGGCCCCATCGTGTGACCAGGGCTGGACGCTAGTATATCCGCGCCACGCTGGATCTTCTGTGAGCAAAGCGACGCGCTTAAACCAATATTGCGACGCAATACCGCCAGACGTTCCGCCTGAGCCAACATAACTAGAAGCCGGAACCGCCAAATTATCAAATTGAATATAATCGACAACCGCGCCCGTTGTGACGTTAAATAATTCTAATTTGCAATTGAAAATAATTGGCGCTCGGTCGCCGCCTTCAATAGGGCGCTGAGAAATAACAGGGATCGACATTTCAATCGAAACTGCGCCATCGCCTTCGGTTGGCTGGACGCCGCGCGTTGATATCGAAGTTTCGCGAATTAACTCATCAGAAATAACGTTAACCGCTCGCGCCAGCGCCTTCCAAACGCCGTTATAATCGGTCCCTAATTGACGCGGCACACCTGAGCCGACTTGCGTTTGACGCAAGGCATTCAGGCGCGAGGCCTTCCAATATACATTTGCCACGTTTGAACCGATCGCCTGTAAAAACCGAAGGCTAGGATCGTTCGCCTTGTCAGGGTGATTTGCATACGGCGTGACCGCGACGCTATAAATTTCAAGAATCCCGAGCGTGGACCAATATACTTTACAGCCGCTGGGCGAATCTGTCGAAACGCTGTCGATCGAACTGTAACTATCTAATTCTGCCAAATATGCGAATTCAACAACCGGCGGATCGGCCGCTGTGCAATAGGCAAGCGCGATTGTGCAAACGGGATTCGAAGCGAGATCTTGATCCTTATCTGTCAGCCGTGAGCCAAACCGAATTGCTACAAACGGGACCGGTTTATTTATATCGGGGCAGGCAATCGCCAGATCGCCCGAGGTAGAAACTAGCATTGGAACCGTTGAGAATTCGTCAGCCGCGATAGCAGAGCTATTAATATGCCAATCCTCTGCGAAATTCTGCGTATCCCAATTGGCTTCCGATTCGAGCAATAAAAACAAATCATTCCAGCCAGGGGCCACGGCGACGCCTGAAAATAGAATTTCTTGAAAGCCAGGGGATATCGTTTGCGCGTTTGCGTTCAGCCATTCGGCGTTAGGAATAAAGCCAAGCCCTTGATTTGAAATCATCGCCACGCGCACGTTCCGCGTTGAAACGGTCCCCACGATCTGAACGTCAACCGATGGAATCGCGCCGGTCCCTACATCCGGCACGTGATACCGATACGGCCCGAAGGCGGCCCAATTTGCAAAGGCTAGTTTCGGGAAGCTCGGGCCGACACGCTCGCCGCCTGAGTAATCGGCGGGGTAGTGCCAAACGCACGTGGGGCCGCGCCATTCCATAAGGTAGCGGCTATTTTGCTCGGCGCGCTGGTATAGGGCCGCGGGAATCTGCGCCGCGGTATCGCCAGCCCGAACCGGCTCGGCGGCCGTGGAATCAATCCCGATAAAATCCTGAGCCGCCATCTAGATCCCGAAGGTTGAAACGTCGAAAAATCCAAAATCGTCGGCGCTAGGGTAGGGCGCCTGTTCAATATCCGCGAGGGTTAGAACGTCGCCCGCGCCAGGTGTAACAGAAAACGCGCTTGCGAGGGTAATCGTTGGACCTGAGACGTTCGCGATTGCCCTAACATTTGAAATCACGGCGAGCGAGGGCGACCGCAAAACCACCGCGTCGCCGGCCTGAAATGTTCTAGCGTCCGAATTGACAACGGCCCCGCTTGACGTTGGAACGTAGGGGATAGGGGCGACGTAGGTGGTAGCCTCCAAATCGAAAACCGTGGCCGTTCCGCCGGCCTTTGTTTCGCCGCTAGGGCCAAGCCGCCGCGGAGCTATCGCGAATAGAACAACCGTAACCGTCGCCGTCCAGCGGCGGGGATCGTTTGCGACCTTTACAACGTAGCCGAACCGCTCCGAGGGTGAATCTTCTACCTGCCCCGTTGACGGCGCCCGAAGGCCGCGAATTTGAAAGATCTTGAATTGCCCAGGCTCCAAATTTGCAGACATCAAAACGCGGAGATTGACGGTTTGCACGCGGTAGCGGAACAGCGCCGCGATACGGGCGATCCGTTCCGAATATCGGGCCAGATCGGAATCCGCCACGCTGAGCACATCGGCCGCGCTTTTCAGGCCTTCCGCGTCCCAATCGACGATCTGGGGATCGCGGGTGAGCTGGAAAGCCGATTGATAGGCGCCCTGCCCAAATAGGCGGATCAGATATTCGCCCGTAATTTTTCGGGCCGTTGACGCGCGGATCGAATCCACGCCGATTTCCAGATCAAACGAAACTCCGCGGCCGATCAAAACCGATTCATCGCCAACCGTTGAAACGGGAGCGCGCCCGTCGAAAAGGGATCGAACCGTCAACCGGCCTGCGGTGTCGGTTGTGAAGCTGGCGCCGAGGGGCCGCAAAATTTTAGAGGTCAGCCATCCCGCGGCGGGGAAACTGGCCCCGTCGCAAATCTGCAAAATGCCCCGCCACGTTTCGCCCTGGTAAACCGTGGCGCCAAGGGCCGCAATTTCCGCGTCGTTTATTTGATCGGCAGGGAGAGGCAGAATCCAAACCGGCGGCAATTGGCTTGAAATTGTCCCGAGGTGACACCTGAGAATATCCATCGGATTATCGGCGACGGCGCCGAGGTCGCTGGAATAGTAGGGCGAGCTTGAAACGCCCAGATCGTTAAGCGGGTAGAAATTCGGATTTGAGGAAAGGACCTCAAAAATTGTAGCGTCGCCGCTTCCCTGGGGGCCAGATATTGCGCCCAAATTATTATTGTCGCCCACTAGAAAAGCGTCCTCCGCTCCGCTTCCGACTTGAATAGGAGTGCGTTTTACCCAAACAACAATTCCAAAAATAACAATTAATCCTCCGCCAGCCGATAAAATAACGCTTTGATTTTGAACATCGCCCGACGTTAAAAGAATAACTGTGCCAGGCACGATCGGGAGAGAATCTGTGCGATATCCAATCGGATCTAGAAGCCCTCGATCAATTAAATCATAGGTGGCAATATTTGAATTAAATTGGATTCCTGAGGCGAGGGCCAGCGTATCCCGCGCCCCGATTTCGAGCGTTGTTTGATCGTTCGTCCACGTCACCCGATCCAGATAATAGGTAGATTGGACGGTTTCGGGATTCACGCCGTCAGATTGCCAGACGCAAATCTCCCGATCCTTTAAAAAGGGATTCTCTAAATAGATTCGCGAATCCGAATAGGGCGGGAGCTGGTCCGGATTCTCGCCCGCGTGATATTCAATATAGGTTCCGAAATGGCCCAGCACGCCGATCGCCCCATTCGCCGAGCGGGTGCCGCCTGGAATCTGATCCCGAATTGTAATTGTGCCAGCGCCTAAATCTATTTCCCGCACGCGGAAGGCTTCGCGCCCCCAATATATAATTGAATCTGCGACAATCCCCGAAATTGCCAGCTCAGCGGCGTCAACGTAGATAATCGTTTGCGTTGGCCCCAATTGCGCCAGCGCGTAACAAACCGGCCGCGCCGAATTAACGGCGAAATAGGCGGCGGCCTCCACCTGAGCCGGCGGGATCACAATTTCGAGATCAAGCGATCCCTGCTGGGGGTCGCCCCGAACGGGCGAGACACCTTGATCCGCCACATCGATCAAGGGGATCCCGTTATCGCGGGCGATAAGAACGCGGTAAGGGAGCAATACCGAGCCCGCTAAGGGCCTGATGTCGCCGGTTGCGAGGGGTAGGGGCAGGATTGAACTAGTCCCCGCTTGCCCTAGGCCTGCAAAGGTAACAGCGAGGCCGACCGTTTCGCGCGTTATTGTGGCCATCTAGTAAGGGCTCCCGCCGAATAGGCCGCCCGAATAAAGGAAGGCGAGCCGGAGATCTCGCCGACCTCCCGCCGCCCCCGTAATCGAAACCGTAGGGGCTCGCAAACCGCGGATCGGGTCCATCCCTTCGGGGCATTCGGGGCCGGCGTGAATCCTGAGGGCGCCAACGTATTCGCCCGAAACCGCTTGATCGCCGATAATAAATGGGACGCCCAAAACCGACAAGCTCCACCATCCCCCAGGGTAATCCAGCGCGCAATAGGGGGCGCCCGTAGCCACGCCGATCGCGGCGGCCCAAGCCGGCTTAGCGGTTCGATAGTATTGCATACGGGCGCCGTGGACGCCGATCGTTCCGTCCAGATACAAGGTCCACCAAACGGGGAGCGTGGCGGGGCTGGGGGACATATTCACCACGGCGATCGAACCGTCAGCCGTAAGGGGCGAAAAGGAAACCTGCGCCGGCGACGGGAGCAAGCCGAGATCGTTAGCCCGAACCTGAGGAAACCAGGTAGCCGCGGGGAAAAACTGAGATAAAAGCCTTTCATCTCCCGAAACGTTAACGCTAGCCAGATCCCAATTAAGACCTAGAAATTGTATCCCATCAATTCCAAAGCCAGAGGATGGAAAATAAAATTGATTTCCCGAGGCCTGCAAATATGCCGTGAAACCCTTTGCGTTATTTGCCGCGGTAACGGTCCAACTCCACGTTCCGAAGGCCGCGAGAAATGCCGCAGGAAGGCCCGAGGGTAAGGAAGTCGCATAAGCATTTAAGGTCGCCGCAAAGGCCGTTCCGAAATCATCTGAGCCCCCGCCGCGAACGTAATACAGCCCGCCCCCGTAAACCCAAGGGGGGATTGTGTAATTCACAGCATTAGGAACATCGCGAATTGTAATTGAAAACGTCTGCGCCGGAATTTGAGCGGCGAAATAGGGCGTGAATACCTGAGCGGAAATAGCCATTAGAACCCCGAACCGCCGCGCGAACCGACGAAAGATAGCCGGCCTTGCATTGTGCGAATAGAAGCGGCGTCATTTGTTACGATCGTAACATTCTGCCGGCCGCCCTCGAAATATGCGAAATCTCCGCCCTCGCCCTGGGCCTCGCCCGCTGAGGTGTAAATAGTTTTCCCGTTATTACTCGGGCGCTGAGGGCGATCGGTTTTACTGAATAGCATAGAAGCGAGCCCGATAACCGCCACAATCGCGCCGACAACCGGCCCGAAAGACGATCCAGCCTGCGCCCCCGCGCCTGCTATCTGAGCGCCTGAACTAACAGCGGAAGCGGCCGTGGCGGCATTTGAAGCCGAGGTGGCGACGGAACTAGCCGCCTGGCTCGCCGCGGCGGCGGTATTCGCCGACACAGTCGCCACAGAACTAGCCGTGGCCGCGGCCCCCTGCGCCGTCTGAACGGCGGAAAGCGCTTCGGTCGCCTGCATTATTTTAATAACCACGTCGATAACTTGGCGCATTTTGTCGATCACGCCATCCTGAATTCCGCCCAGCGTGGCGAATGCGTCGCCGAGGTCTAGAACCGCGCTAGAGGTTTCCGCAAATGCGGCGCTTGCCGCTTTTTGCGTTTCCGCCACCTGAGCCGTCGCGGCGGCGGCGGGGGCAGGTGTCGCCGGAGTGGCGCCCTTGCCTTCCGCCTTGTCTAAATCAATTTCTAGTTTTGCGTCCCGCTGGGCCCGATATTCGGCGCCCGTCATTTCAGGATTGGCCGCGCTAAGTTTTATCTTTTCCAGATATGCGGGCTCGGGGCGCGCCATCATGTAATTAATTTGAATTGCTTCTGAATCAGCCCATTCTTTTAATTTGTCGAAAATTGGCTTCATCATTGCCGCGGTATCTTTCGCAGATTGTTCGGCGGCTTTCTTGCTTAGTCCTTTTGATATTCCAGCGACAAAACTTGAACCCGTATTTTCGCCGGCCGTAGCGGCAAGTTTAACGCCTTCCTTTTCTAAAGCTTGGATATCCCTTTCAAGCGCGTCCAATTGAAGCTGGGTCCCTACTTCGTAAATCCCGCCCATTTCAGCCATTAGAGATTCTGCGGATTCGCGATAAGCGCGGACTTGGGCCTCCACAAGTTTAGGCCTTTCTGTAATATTTAATTCAGCCGTTCGCGCCGCAATCATCGGCTCGCGCTCCTGAACGGTTAAATTCGGATATTGATTCTGAATTTCAATTGTGGCTTTCTTAAACATCGCAAAGCTAACCATTTGATTAGCCTCGGCGCGCTTTAGTGCGACATTATCCGCAAGGGCTTTGACCTGCGCGGCTTGCTCCTCGGCCTTCGCCAACGTCTGCAAATCCTTGAGCTTCTGAATTGTATTCAGCCGCTCGGTTTCCGCGTTGACAACGGTTCGGCCGGTTAACTTATCGACCGTTTTTGTAATTTCCTCATATTGCTGTTTTACCGTTTTGATCGGCTCGACAAGCGCCACGGTCGAAAGCGCGGCTTCTTTTTGCTTGGCTATTTGAATCTTAATTCTTTCGACATTTGAATCGACCATTTCCGAGTAACCCTCGGTTGCGCCGGTTACCTCAAAAAGAAATTTCAATAACTGCCCGCTAGGCGAATAGGTTACTAATTTCTTAATCCCATCGGCGGCCAATTGCGCGGCTACGTTCAGCGATTCAAATATGGTCGCCAGCCGCCCCGCGGCTAAATACATATCATCTGTGCCGAGAATCGCGCCCGCGAATGCGCCGGCCATATCATTCGATTTTTTCGTCGCTAGCGAGAAAGCCGCTTCACCCTCCGCGCCCCAAGTTTTAAATAGGGCTTCGGAAGATTTCATAAATGCGTCGGCGACTTGTTGGACGCCCGCCAAGGCAAGCGAAGCCGCGCCCAGCGCCTTGATCGCGCCAGGACCGCCGATCCCCTGAATCATTTTACCGGCCGCAATATCTAATTCGTCGCCAACGTCTTTTAATTGTTTCGTGAGTTTTTTAGATTCGCCCGCGGCTTCGTCTATTCCTGAGCCGGCGGCCTTTGCGTTGTCGCCCAATTTCTTAGCCGCGGAGGCCGCGTCATTTGAAGCGGTAGCCGCCTGGGCCGTAGCTTGCGCCGCTGAGGTAGCCGCGCTCGCTTCCGCGGCTAGGCCCTGCGCCGCGCCTTGGCTCGCCGTTTTAAGCCCTTCCTGAGCCGAAGCGAGGCCATCAACGGATTGATCCAGCGAGGCTAGGCCCTGTTTGGCATTCGCCACGTCGGCGCGGGCCTTAATAACCAATTCTTGCTGGATCGTTGACATTACTCAGCCCCGTTGTGAAATCTTGTAATTGCCGAGGTTATTCGGGATTTTTCCATCCTAAGCGATCGCGTAATATCCCGCCACATCGGCGGCCAAATTTCCCGGGGAATCACGGCGCCCGCTTCCGCGTCGCCCTGCAAATTCAGCCATTCGATATTCTCGCCTGTTAACACCATCGCGGGGCAATGGTCTAGAGGCTCGGCGGGAAGATCGTCCCGCCCTGCTAGCCCCGCGTGCATTGCCGCGAATTGCGCCGAGGCCCAGCCGCCAGGGAAGGCGGGATCGGCCATCCTAACGGGGTTCCGCTTCGGGAGGCCTGAACAGCCGAGGAATTTAAACCGGCCGGCCCGCGTGCAATCGGCGCAATCGAATTCCTTTCCGCCTTCCGATAGAATCAGCGCGAGCCGAAAGGCGGCTAGGATTTTCCCAGCTGGGCCTCATCATACAGCCCGAAGCCGATCGCCCCGCACACCTCGCCGAGAATCTTCGGCGGCCATTCCTGCGCCAGCCATTCAATTCGAGCTTCCCGCGCCGAGGGGACCGCCTGGACGGATTCGAGCGCGCCAGCCTTCCGAATTTCTACCCGCTCCACGGCCGCCGCGAATGGGCCTTCAATTGCGGCGAAAAATTCTTCGAGGGCTTCAAATTTGCCTTGGACGGCCTGAGCGAGATCTCCGCGGGCCTTGCCATCCCAGCGGTAGAAAACCGTTAGCGAGGTTTCGGCGTCGCGGTAAATTCGGGGCGTGTAAGGGATAGGGGGGAACAGCATTAGGGGTAGTCCTAGGCAAGGCCCTTGCGGGGCATTTAAGCCCCTTTGCAGGGGCAGGGAGGGGCTAGATAATCGTGAGGGTCAGCGGCTCGGTATTCTCTACCGACTTAACAGCCATCCCCGTCAATTTCTGCCGGACGGCGACGCCGCGATCGGGCGTGCTCCCTGCGAATTGAACAAAGGGCGCGGCGACTTTGAAACCGTAGCCGGCGGTCGCCGAATATGCGGCGGGGTATGCGGTCGCCGAGGCAATCGCAAACGAACCGCCGGCGAGCGCCTGAGAATAAATGTTATAGCTGGACGTGGGCGCCCAGATCGGATCGATCGTGAAAGTAATATCACGCTTTGCGTAACCAATTCCGCCAACGCCGAGCGTCGAAAGCGCGCCATCGGTTAGAATATAATCTGCGCCGAAATCGATCGAAATTTCGGTAGACGTCACGTTAGCCGTTACGGCGCCGTTTCCGTCATTCAGCGTGAGGCCCTGGCCCGTTCCGCGGATAAACTGATTTGCGGCGACGTCCCAATTGTTACCGCTGAGATCGTCGGCGGAATCCGACCAATTAGAATTGTAAACGCCGAGGCCTTCAATCTTGAGCCGGTGAAGCCCGTCACTTTTCAGCGTGAAAGTAGCCTTTCCGATTTTACAGCCTGCGATCAAAGCCTTCAATTTCGTTCCGCCCGCGGGCGCGCCCTTCAATCCGAAATAACCGGCGAGGGTAAAACTGCAATTTGTGTTATTCGTTGTAGTGTTGATCTTCGGGGTAAGCCGAATTTCCGCTGAAGTAGTGGAATTATCTACCTCGAAAGCCGAAGCGATGATTTCGGAAATATACTTAGGGATCCGCAAATGGCCTGAGGTGGCTTCGCCGTCGCCGTAAATGGGCATTTCCATCGACCACGTGCATTTGGCCACCGTCACCTGGCCCAGATATTTCGTTCCATACATATCTTCCAGCGCCGGATTTTCCATTGAAAACCCTAGATCAATTGTCGGCGTCGCCTGAAAAACGGGGATCGCGTCGGCCTTCGTGAGGGCTTCCGCTGTTCCCTCGGCGGTTTCTAGGGCCGCGAGAATCGCGCCAAATGAGCCATTGTAACTATTGATCGAAGCCATTTTTTATACTCCCGAATTTGCAGGGGTCGCCCGCAATTGAATTACTGAAATCAAAACGATCGCGTCGGTATAGGTGTCCCCATCCCCGCCGAAATTCGGCGTAAATGCGGGCGGCTCGCTTTCGACTGAATAGCAAACCCCGAACCCGTCTGCAATTAGCGTGCGACAGGTGGCGGGGAGGTCCCGCAATAGCAGGTAGGAAACGGCGCGGCATAGGTTTAGAGCTTGCCGCTGGGCAAATTCGCGGGCCACGGTCACGCCGTAGCCGCCGGCGGTATAGGCTGAATTTTCGTCACGCCTAACCCGCACAAGGGCCGCGATCCGCTGGTCCACGAATCCCGTCGCCGAATCCATCCCTTCGAGCATTGTAGCGTTTTCACTCCAAATAAAAACGTGCGGCACTAGGGTTTCGTCTAAATTCTGAGTGTCCGGCTTTCGATTTGAATAACCGCCATCCAGCGCGAACCCGTCCAAATCAAAGGCGATCGGCTGGGCCGGTAATTCAGCCGGCACTAGATAAGCCGGCGCGGTGTCAAAATCGCCGCCTGCGCCGAATAGCTGATCCAAGGTCCCGATCGCCCCTGGGCCGCTCCCGTCGGTTCCTGAGGTCAATTGAAAAAACGCGGAAAGGGTAATCGAATCCGATCCCCACCATCCTAACGCGGGCGCGCTCACGGTTCCCGCCTAGCCGCGGCGAAGCCTGCGCGGCCCAGCCTGCCCCGCAAAACCCTTTGCATACCTCGGGCGACCTCTAGGGCCGCTGATTCATTCAATCGAATAACGGGGCGCGCCGGTGTATTCGCGGTTTTGTCCCAAGGCTGGAAAAATCCGCCCTGCGATAGGCGGGCCGCAATGCCACCTTTTCGGCCCTTCGCGCCCCAAAACATACTCAGGCCCGCGACGCCTTCGATATGGTCGCCCTTGCCCTTCCTGAATGCGTCCCGAAGGGGATCGGCGCTACCCTGCCACACTAGGATCGACGTGCCGCCGCCGGCCTTCGATTTCATTTTAGAGTAACGCGGCTCGGCGCCGTAACCGGACCAGGCGCCCGCGTAAACGTTCGCGCCCGAATTATCAAAAGCTTCCTGTGTTGAATCTTCCAGCGTGAAACGGGGATCGACTACATTTGCCGCAATACCTGGGCAGGGCGTCGGCCGGATAAAACCTTTCCAAACTAACGCCCAATCGTTTGAAATTGTAACGTCGGCTAACTGAAGCATTTTAGAAACGTTTTTCAGGCCTGGGATTTCGATCTGGATATTCATTTTAGCGCGTCCAGCTATTGATCCGGTTCAACGGGTCCCAGAATATACCGCGGGCCGCCTGCAATTGCGAGGGGCTTAGCCCTTCCGTATGCGACCGAACCGAATTCACCCCATCGATCTGGGTATAGGCGCGGAGATATTCGGAAGGGTTGACGCGGATTCGATCCAGCCGGCGGGAATATTCTTCGGACCATCCCCGCGCCTGAGCTTGATTTGCGGCCGTGGCGAGGCCGTATTGCCCCAGCGAGCCGATCGCCACTACGTTCCCCAAATTAACGTAATCGTCGGGGAAATCCGCCACTGTAATCGAAGCGGGGTCAATCCCGATCGCCCACAACATTCTGCAAACGTCACCCGATACTACATCGATCGCGTTTTCTAGGGCCACATCGTCGGCCGTTTTCAGGAATGCGATCCAGCCGGCTTTCAGCGTCGCCGTGGTAATTCCGAATTGATTTGTTGAAACGAAAGCCATTTGAACCGCCGAGCTGGAAAAGAAAAGGGGCGAGCCGCAAAGCCCGCCCCTAGCCTTCGGGCCGTTAGCCTAGCAGGCCTTAGCCGCCGTAGTTTGCGGGCGTCTGAACGGGCGTCTGGAAACAGAATCCAAGCGCCGGCTCCACGATTGCCACCTGAGCCGCCTGTGAAGCGGTATAGGCATAATCGTTAGTAGCTTCAAGAATACCCTCGCGGAGAGAGAAGGGCTTAGCCTGGTAGGTGTAAAGCGCCGACCGCGTGTAAAGCGAAGCGTTATCCTGATCGGCGACGTGGCCAACCCAAGCGAAATTAGAATTAATAAAAGCGTTACTCGCCGTCTGGCCAAACGCCGCGGAATTCTGCGAAGCGGAGAGGATCAGAACCTCCACACGGTCCACCTGAGCGCCAGGGTTAAGCGAAATCAGCTCGGCCAAAAGCTCGGCCGTCTTAGCCGGCGTGAAGCCCGAGGCAATATCTCCGCCGAGAGACTTAAAGTAAGGATTCTGTTTAAGGGCGAAAAATGCCGCCCATCCCAGAACGATCTTATTCGCCTTCTTGCCAACCTTAAGCGGCTGGGCCGTAGCCTTCGCGAGGGCCTGAACAATATCATAAGACGGATCGTCCCAATATGTTCCGGCCGCGCCCGTGGTAGTGCCGGCCCAATTCGAGCCGGTGGAGACAAGCGAAGCTAGCTTCTGTTCATGCTCCAGCATAATCGCGGTAGTCATTGCGGGGGCCGCGATCTGGCCCTCATACGACTGAATACCCTTCGGCCCCATGTTATCGCGAATAACGGTTGAAATCGTGGTCTGAGCCTCACGAATCGGGATCAGAATATCCGAATCCTGAAGGCCAACGTTGATCTGCCGGATATTCGCGCCAGGCGCCTTTACAAGCGAACGGCCGGCCACGCTAAGGCCCTGCCAATCCGTCCGAAAAAACTTGCCCTTAAATGCGGTTCCCGAAACGTCGGCGCTGATATCGCCTTCGAGATTAACCGTAGGGGCGGCCATGCGAGAAATGAAAAGGCTAGGATCGTTTGCGACGGCTTCCATTGCCTGAGGAATTGTAACGCTTGCGGTCGAGGACATTTGAAAGCCTTAGGTTGGGGCTAGAGATTCAGCGAGAAAGGGGAGAGAATTAATTAATCGACAACATTGCCGCCCAGAACATTACCGATCACAAGGTCGCCCGCGGCCGTGGTAAGCGAGGCGGTGTAATCGGTAATCTTGACGCACTGCTTTTTGGAACCCGAAGCGGTCCAAACAACGGCCGCGCCGGCGCTGTCGGAGGTCCCGATCGCGACGCCCGAAGCGGGGATCGCGCCGCCGCAAAGGATATAAGCCGGCCCGAAAGTAACGATCGAAACGGGCTCAGTCGAAACTGCCCCATCCGACTGAACTACGCCGATAAAAGGATCCGTCGCCGCCGAGCAAGCCACAACCTGGCCCGCGGTAGAATGCATTTTTACAAGCTGGCCCGCGGCAAGCGTGCCGGCCGCAGTAAAGGTCTGAGCGAAAGATCCAGGGATTGCATATTGAAGCGAGGTAGCCATTTTATTTACTCCGAAGAGAGAGGGTTAGAATCAATTAGGAAAGGCGATTTGCGGCGCGGGCCTTGTCAATTCGAGAATACATCTCCGAAACGAAAGCCTGCGTCCCCTTGCGGTGGCGGCCTTCCTTTTCAATCTCCGAGATAATATCCGCGGCGGTAATCTTCGCGGCAAGCGTCGGCGCCTTCGCGGCCGGCGCGGCAAGGCTAGAACCTGAGCGAACCGAAACGCCGGCGTAATCGCCGAGCAAGCCGGCGGCGCCAGCGGGATCGCCCTTCGCGAGGCTCAGCGCGTAGGCCCGAACGTGAGCGGGGAGCAGGGCGCCGCTTTCAACGTGGCCCTGAACGATCTGAGCGATCTTAGCCTCGCCGAGCGGGGCCACCTTGGCGGCTACGCGGCTCGCGATATCTTCGGCGGCCTTTGCCATTGTGACGGCCGCGGAGGCCGCCTTAGGGGCCATCTCGGGGGCCTCGGGGGCCTCGCCCTCGCCGTCCATTTCCTGAGCTTCCTTAAGGCCTTCGGGGGCTTCCTCGCCGCCCTCGCGATCCAGGTCGATCGCCTGCATTTCTAGAACCTTGTCAAGCTTCGCGGCGAGGCCCGCGAAGGCCTCGGCGTGAGGGGCGAGAAGCTCGCCGAGAAGGTCCCGCATTTGCGCGATCTGCGATTCGTCGAAAGCGAGGGAAACGCCGTCAACTTCCGGCTTAATTTCATAATCCATCTTTTCACCTTTTGCGAATAGACGCCGCGCAAATCCGCGGCGATAAACTGCGATCGTTTCAACGCTCGGCGATTCGGCGAATGCCTCGGGCGGCAAGCCATCCCGCGCGCTGGGGATTGATTCAAAAAATCCAACGTCCACAAGGGCCGCCGCGAACATACATTCGCCCGCGATTCGCGAACCGTCGGCAAGGGTATAATCCTGAGCCAAGGCAATTGAAAGATCCAGCCATTCGCCGCAATCGATCTGACACCATGCGCGGGGCGTCCATTCAATACAGGCCCACAAGCCGCCCTGGTAGGGGCCTGCCCCATCGCAAACGTGAACCCCGCAAATAGTGCCGGCCCTTTCGAGCGTGGCCCCCGTTTCGCTTCCCTGCAAACGCAATTCGATCGCGTGCATATAAGAAACGGGGAGGCCCTTAGCCTTCGCGCCCTTCGCTTCCTGAGCCGCGAAAAGCGATTCGGTCGCCGCGCCGATCGCCTGCAATTTGTCCAGCGTGTAAATTCTAATTTCCCCGCCGAGATCTTCCGCCTGATTCAGGGGGAGGAGCAAATGCCAGCGCGTGCGGTCCATGCATTCGGGCCGCTCGGCGCCGTAGCGGCGAAACAAACGCGCCTCGCCCGAGGGCGTCGCCCGCGATCCGCTGAGGTTCGCAAATGCGATTTGCGAAGCGTCAAACATTAGGGGCCGAAAAGGTTACAGGCGGCGACAACGTCGGTTGCGGAAATCCGCACAAGGCGAACCGTCTGCAAATGCGAAGGCGGGATCGTAGCGTCGGCGGCGTCCGAAACGATAACCGTAACATTTGAAACGCCGGTAGTAACAAGGTTCGTTGTCGCGCCTTTGTTATAAACCTGAAAATCGAAATAATCGCCAACCGCCTTCAAAACGCCGCTAGTGTCATTCGTGAGGGCCGCGAAGCTGGGAAGGGTAAGCGTGCGGCCGGTGGCGCCGGTGTTCGCGGTATAGAAGCCGCTGAGGATATTAGTAACCGTCAAAACAACGGGCGCCGCTACGGTCCCGCCATCCGTTCCGGCGCCATCGCCGAAGGCAAGCGGGGGCAGGGCCGCCGCGCCATTTCCCGCCGCATTCGCGCCACGGCCGGTGAATACGGGATCAACGATCAAGACTGAAGCCAACGGGCCGCGATTTGCCATTTTACTACCTTGGGAAGCGCCCCGCTAAGGGGCGGCGTCAATTGAATTGATCTTTTAATAGAACCGCGCCCGCTAGAATAGCAAGCGGAATTAATGCGAAACTTAGCCGAGGCCTGAGCCTTCAAACTTTCCAGGCGCCGCGGTCCCGAATTTGTAAACGTAAATACAGCGGCAAACATTACCATACGGCCCGAGCGTCGAAAGGCAGTTTTTATTAGGCGGGCGGTTTTGGATATAATCCGCCGAGCCGAATTCAAAAACCTCTCCGTCAACGGCCCTGCAATTCGAGCAAGTTACTTTGTCCATAATCGCCGAATAGGTCGCCAGCTCCACCGGCGGCCCTTCAACGCGGGCGACTTCCTCGCGGGTTAGGTTCGCCGTTTGTGTAACAGCGTTGACGGCGAGCTTTTCCCAGGTCGCAAGGGGCATTGCCAGCCCCGAAACCGCGGCGAGGGATTGCCCCCCCGTAGCCTCCACCGTGGCGGCCTCCCGAAGCCTGCGATTCAAATCATCATTGATTTGATTTGCGAGAATCGAAGCCCGAGCGGCGACAACCTGATCCAATTCAGCGGCGAAAGTTTCGGGCTCAGCCGAAGGCGTCCAATTTGATCCGGCCTGGGCCTTGATCTCGCTGAGCAATTCGCGCCGGTTAAACTGCGACCAATTCGCGAGCAAAGGCGCAAAGGCCTTTTCATATTCGGCGAGATAGTCCACGGATAGCCCCGCGATTTTGTTAACCTGCCCCGCGGCAATGAAGGGCGCGGCTAGCTTCGCAAAATCCGCCCGCTGGCGCTCCCCGATCGCGTCGGCGATCGCCGTCAACGTGGTCCCGCTCGCTTGAATTCCTGAATAGAGGCGGGACCACGCTACCGCCTTTTCTGCCCCATTCAATTCGCGGAATGTCGCGAAGGCCTGCCCATCCCTGCCGAAAACCATAACCGCGGCTTTCGCAGATTTAAGCCCCGCGGCCGCTCCCCGCATTGCGCCGGTTGGCTTAGTATCCACCTCGCCCAAGGCCTTCGCCCTGTGAATAAAAGCCGCTTCCGGCCCTGCGTCGGTCACAAGGGCCAGCCCGTCAAGCTCGCCGCTTTCGGCCCAAGGCCCGAGGGCCACACCTGCCCCCGCGCTTTCGGGGCCATCGTCCAGATCGTCGCCGGCCATTTCCTCGCCGAATTCCTGAGCCTCGGCGCTAGTGGCGATTTTCTTAACCGCTGGCGCGGCCGTAGGATTTGAAATTGTGAAATCGGAGATCGGGAAACCGATCTGAGCCTCGACCATTTTCTTCGCGGTATCTTCAGGAACGCCCGCGGCCGAAAGCAAAAGAATTGCCGAAACCGGCGCGATCGGATTCGGATTCAATTCTGTGGCTACCAAACTGCCCAAAACTTGCTGGGCCACCTGCAAGGCGCCGACTAGAAGCGGCGCGGATTTGTTTTCATTTCCAGCCATTTCCTGATCCTCGGCGCTATCTTCGGCGGTAGTAAATGGCACGCCGACCGTATCGCTCAGCGATCGAATATCGTCCGGCGTGTAAAGGGGCGAGCCATCGGGATTCACAAGCGCCCGCACGCGCCCGACACCTTCCCAAATATTCAAAACCTCGGCGTCCGATCGCGTCATTATGCCATCGATTCGCAATTCAGGAACAACGGCCAAATCCCCGATCAAAACATCGCACGCGGTTTGAATCCACGTCCGGCGACTTGATTTGATTTGCTCGGCATATCCCTGCAATTGACGCAATCTCTCCGCTTGTTGAACGTCGGCGAGGTTATAACTTCCGCCATTCTGCCCGATTTCGGAAGCGAGCGCGCCAAGGGATCGCAGAATTTCTTTGTCGAAATATTCCATCGCGGCGAGAAAGCCCGTATCTGAATCAAATTGGAGCATTTCCATTGTTACGCCTGGCGGAAGGCCCATATATGCCTGGCCCGAATAAAAGAAATCTTTAGCGGCCTGAGCGATTGAATCCGAAACGCCCTTAGCCTTCGCGCTTTCGGAATCCATTTTGAACAGCGGGAAACCATTTCCCCATTTCCGCCTATGCATAAGCGCCGAAACGAACCATTCTGTTTTGCCCTGCGACGCATACCACGCCGCGCGCAAATCGCTGAGCCCTTCCAAATTCAGGCCGATCCGCTGATTTGAAACTAGAAGCAATTTCCGCGAATCGATAACCGGCATTCCCTGAACCGTAATCCCAGGAACCGCCACGTCGGCGAGCAAGCCAGGCGAGCCCGAGGCATTTTGCACAACCCCTAGCCATCGCTCCCGCTGGTCCCAAACCCATCGCAAAACCGAGCTTTGCGCCCTATGTTCGACAAATGTTGTCCGGCGGCGCCCCTGCAAAGTGGGGTCAATTCCGAATTCGTGCAAAACGAATCCAGGGACCATCGAATAACTTTGCTCGCGGATAATCTGCGAAGGATCAATATCGGGATTATGAAACCACTCTAGATTTAGAATCTCCGCGGCGCGCTCGGTAGATTCTCGCATTGCGGCGCCGGCTTTATAACGATCTTCGGGAGACATCCCAGGCGCGGCCGCGATAGCCTCCCAATCCAGATCGGGCGCGGCGTAATATTCGGAAGCCTGCGCCACCCTTTCGACCGTGGCCCGAATCGCATTCCGCGCCACCGGATTCGATCGCGCCATCCTTTCAAATTCGCCCTGATCGTAAGTTAGGCCTCGGGCCACTAGCGGCTTAAGCTGGGTTTTGTTTTCGACCTGAGGCAATCCGCCCGCGGTAGGGGTTCCGCTTAGGCCCTGTTTATTCGGCAGATCTGCGACCTCGGCGATCAGATTCAAATATCGATCGGCCTCGCCCCTCGCCGCAAGCCTTCGCTTGACGCTGGGCGCCCGCGGGATCTCGCTTCCCATTTGCACTAGAATCGCCTCTGGCTGTATATCTTCGGGCCGGCGGATCGCGGGATTCCTGAACAGCGCCGAATCGTCAACGCCGCCGAGGTAATCCGCGGGGTTAGGAATCCGGCCCGAGCGAACGGGCGGGGCGTCAACCCGCACAAGCTCGGCGACGCGCCGCCGGCCCCGTTCGATTGTGTCCCGCGTGAATTCCCCCGCCACGCGGGCGGCCTTTTCGTAAATTCCCATTTTATATCCCTCGGCTTAGGTTCGGGCTATCCTAACGCCCGCAATCCGCCCCGTCTAGCAGGGGCGAAGCCTCGGGCCTAGTATCTCCCCGCTTGCCTTCCTGCCCATATCTTTAAAGACCATCCGAGCCGCGCCATTTCACAACCTGCGCGCCGTGGTAATCTGCCCCCTTCGGCGGGCGATACTCTCCCCCGCCTGAGATAACGGGCGCGTCCATTTGATTCAGGCCCAGCGTATGCGGCAGGCAATAGCGGGCGCCATGCACTAGGGCGTCTATTCGGCCTGGCGACCATCGGCGCGAGCCGCGCGGGGGATCTGGGTCCCAGCTCACCATTTCATCCTCTAGGCCTTCAAGCCTCCCCACGTGGCAAAACTGGCCCAGCCTGTAAAGGTTTGCGACCGGAACAGCTCGGGCCGCCTTGCTCCCCACGGCGTGAATCAGAATCACAGGGACGCGGGGATCAACCGCGGCGAGGGTTAGCCGTACCATTTCGCCGCCCTGATTTTGCTCGGCGACGATACAGCCGGCCCCTATGCGCCAGAATAGATCGATCGCCCGCCTAGCCCATTCCTCGGGGCCGTAGCGGCCTGATTCATCGGCGATCGCATATCCGATTCCACCGGCGGCCCCTACCGCCACGATCCCCGCTTCGTCGGCGTTTTCTGAATTTGAAATAGAAGGATCGATTGAAACGCATATGCGATCCATCGGCGGCGCCTGAGCCAAACGATTTCGATCGATATCGTCAAAGCTCCAAAGGGCGCCAGGGGAATCGTCCAGAAATTCACCTAGCAGGAAGCGAGCGCGGCGCCTTGTGTCCATTGCGTCAAGCTCGGCGAGATAATCGGGCGAAAGGCGGGGATTTGACGCGGGGTTGATCTGCGCCGCATAATACCAGGCCGGATTTGCAATCGGGCCGCCGCTCGGGCTTTGACCTTTTAGCCATTCCTGCGCGGTCCAATGTTTTGAGCCCGAGGGATTTAAATCGTAAAATGCTCGGGCCGGCATAATCCCTGAGCCATCCGAATATCTGCAAACCTGAGCCAAACGGGAGCGAACCAAGGGGACAACCGACCAAGGAATTTGCGACGCCTCATTTAAATAAATTGTCACAAATTCGAGGCCTAGCAATTTCTCGACACGCTCGCCCGAATCCAGCCCCGAAAAATGAATTTCGGATCCGTTAGTAAATCGGGCGATTTGATCCGATTGATTCAGCGAAACGGCGACACCTGGGAAGCGATCGCGCAATACATCGGAAAATGTCCCGAGCATAACCGACTTTCGGATCGCATTATGATTTAGACGGGCGACCAAATGCCGCGAACCGGCGGCCCGAAGCGCCCGCAATATCACGGAAAAAATCAGCATATAAGTTTTACCCGAGCGCGATCCCCCGTAAAGTAAAACGTGGCGCGGGTCCCGCTCCGCGATAGCTTCCCAGATCTCTACCTGGCGCGGCGACCATTCGAGCGATTCGGCGGAAGGCATAACGGAAGGCCTGCGAAGGGGGCGAGAAAGCGGGGCCAGCGGCCGGCCGTTCTAATCTACTGCCCCGCGCTGGCCCCCGTCAATTCCGCCCCATCCTGAGCCCTCGCCGTTTCCCTTGCGACACAATGCAAACGGGGTTAGGCCTGCCCCTACCGCTAGCCGCCGCGCCTCCCCTTCCGCCGCCGCTAGCCCTGGCCCTCGGCGGGCGGTTCCTCACCCTCTCCCGCCCGCCGAGCGGCCTCCCCCGTCCAGCCTGCAAAGGTGGCCCCGAAGATCGCCGCGCCGATCTTTCCGCTGGCCCTTCCTGAGCCCGCGCCCGTAACCTTGCGGATTGACTAGGGTTTGCAATCTAGCAAATCGTCAACGCAAAGGTTGACAGGGGAAGCGGAGCGGATACAATAGGGGGACCAAGGCGAGGCAATCCGGCCCCCGCCCGAACCTGAGGATCCGCAAATGAACACCGCCCCCGCCGCCCCTTCCGAAGCCCTCGCCGCTACGCTGGCCCGCCTTGACGCCGCGGCCGTTTATTACCTCGCCGAGGTCAACCGGCTGGACGCCGAATGCGCCGCCGCGAAGGCCGCTGGCAATACGGCCCAGCTTGACGATCTCCGCTACGATCGGACGCACGCCCTAACGCATTTCAATTTCGCCTGCGATCGCGCCGCCACGCTTCGCGCTTCCCGCTAATCCCTGCCCCCTTCCCCCTGTAAAGGATCCGACAAATGAACGCCGATCAAGCCCTCTCCCTGCAATCCCTTCTGTTGAAGCTCGCCGCGCCCCTCGGCGGCAATTGGACCCCCTCGCGCGCCACGGTTGGCGATATTTCGATCCAGGCTAACAGCCGGATCAACGGTCACGCCGTCAACGCTACCCTTACCCTTTTTGAGGGCCGCTCCCTGCATATCGCGCGCGAGATTCGGATTGAATCCGAACCCCGAACCGGCGGCGTTGATTTCCGCGGCTGGGCCTGCGCCTTGCTCGCCGATCTTGAATTTGACACCATCGCCGCCGCCTTCGATCAAATCCGCGCCGAGGTCGCCGAGGCCCAGCGCGCCGCCTCCGCTGAGATCTCCACCATTCGAGCCGCCGAAGCCGCGGCCTCCCTTAACTAACCCGCTCCCCCCCCTTCCTAAGGATCCGCAAATGAATCTTAGCCCCTTCGCCCCCGCTCCGCTCGCCGAGGAAATTCTAGATCTGAAATTCGCCATCGCCCGCGTTGACGCGGAGATCGCCACCTTTGCAGGCTGGGCCACGGTCGCCCGCGATTATCACGCCCGCGGCCTTTTGAGCCCCGAAGCCCTCGCCTTTTCCCTTGCTACCTGGGCCAAGGGCGCGGCGACTTCCGAAATGGTCGCCGGCCGCCTTCGCGGCGAGCTGGACAACCTGCAAACCCTCGCCCGCGCCCGCGCCATTGTGGCGGCCCCTCGTTTTGAATGGGTTAGCGGAATGCGATACCTTACGGAAGGCCGCGCCTATCGCCTCGCCGACGATGATTTTTTTGGGAAGATTGTTTTTCCGCCGGATCATATTCCCGATCTAGGCGACGCCCGCACGCTGGACGCCCTCCGCTGGATTGCAAAGGTTGGCCGCGAAGCCTCCCCCGCTGAAATCCTCGCCGCTTTGCAGGTGGCGCCGTGACCCGCGCCGACGCCCTCACAGAATGGGGCCGCCGCGCGGTAGTTTGCCCCCGCTTCCGCTGGGCCCCTGGTATGCTCGCGATCGTTCCGCCTGCAAACAATGGCGCCACCGGCTACTTTCAAAGGATCGCCGAAGGGAGCGGCCCCGTCAATTCGGATCGCGCCTTCCCTGACCTCGCCGATCCCGCCACCCTAGGCGCCTTGCTCGGGCTAGTGCGGGAAGCGGAGGGCGATCCCTCCCTTTTCGCAGAATGCCACCCCATCGGCGCCAGGTGGCAAATTCACAGCATTGACGGGGGGATCTTCGGCGAAGGCGAAACGGAAGCCGCGGCCCTTGTCGCCGCTTTGCAGGGGGGCGAATGAATCCCCGCCCCTGCTATCCTACCGCCGCCGAAGCCCGAGCCGTGGCCCTCACTTCGGGCCAGCTTGAAACCTGCGCCTATTCGGGCGACAATTGGGCCTTTCTTTTTGAGCGCGCCGAATTCTCGCGCCGCTGGACGGACGGGACAACATACGCCGGCGAGGTTGACGGCCGCCGCTGGGCCGTTCGTTTGCTTCGCCGATCCCCTGCGAATCTTGCCCCGCCTGAGCCTAGCGCCGAGCCTGCCCCCTATGCTATCCCGCCCCGCAATCTTCCCCCCTGCCCCTAAGGCCTGCAAATGAATTTGAAGCCCGCCCCTATCGCTGAGATTGCCGCGAACCTCGCCGCTTCCCCCGCCTTCGATTGGATCCCTGGTATGCTCGCGATCCTTCCCGAAGGCCTCGCCGTCCAGCGGGTAACAGAAACGGGGGCCATCCCTACCGCCGGCGCCATCCCCGATCTAACCGACGGGGCCACGCGCGGCGCCCTTCTAGACCTTGTGCGGGCCGCCTGGGCCGATCCTACGATCTGCCCCTACCGCGTGAGCGATCAAACTTGGGAGGTATACAGCGAAGCAAGCGAGGAGCTTGGCGACACCTGGCCCGTTACCTTTGACCATCCCGAGGAAGGCGGCGCCCTCGCCCTTGCCCTTCTCGGCGCGCGCCAGCCTGCCCCGTAATGCGTCGCATTATCCGGCCCGATACGTTGACGCCCGCCGAGGTCGCACGCTCGCAAATGCGCCTCGCCCTTCGGGAGCTTCGCGACGCGGAAGATTCACGCGCCCGCAATCCCGAACGCTACCGCCTCGCCGGCCTGAGATACGATCAAGCCGCGGCGGCCTTCCTCGCCGCTTCGGGCCTGCCCCCCGCTGGGCCTTCCGATCTTGGCGCCTGAGCCCGTAACCCTCGCCGCCCTTGTCGCCGAGGCCCGAGCCGCGGAGCAATCCGGCGACCTGCCCCGAAGCGAGCGCGCCGCCTTAGCCCTGCGCCTTGCCTTCGGCGTTTCGATCGCTGGCCCATCCCGCGCGAGCTGGACACCATACCGCGGGACCTAGCAGAAATCAGCCGCCCCGCGCCCGAAGATCCGACAACCCAGGCGCGGGACGGTTGACGGGCTTTCGCCCCCCGTAAGCCCGCCGCTACCGCTGGACGCCGAGCCCGTCAAGCGGATCGGAAGATCGAACCGCGCCGATCTTTCTGCAAACAATCTTCGGGCCTTCCTGAGCCGAACCGCGCAAACCCGCATAGATCCTTGCGATCGTCGCCCTTGCCTTCCCTTGCCTATGGTCAACGCTAGTGTTGACTTGTCACAAGATAGGGGTTAGGATAACCGGACCCAAGGGAGGCAAGCCCGCCGCCCTGCAAACCGATAGGATCCGAAATGAACAGCCCCGCCCGCACGCCCGCCAACGCTATCCACGCCGCCAAGCTCGCCGCCAACCTTGCCAAGGCCCTGGCAAAGGGCGTGGCCCTCTCCGCTTCCGCGAAGGCCCGCGAAATCAGCGCCGAGGCTACCGCCTATGCCAAGGCCGCAAAGGTCGCCGCCGACTACAGCGCGATCGTCGCCGGAACGCCCGAGGCCCAGGCGGAAGCTATCGCCAGCGCCTTCGCCTTCGCCCGCCTTGTCGGCCGCCTTGCTACCGACGCGCAAACGGAAGCCCTCGCCGCTGGCCCCCGCTAGTCGCTGGGCCAAGCCCGAAGGCGGGCGCAATCCCCGCCCGCGATTCTCTCCCCCCTGCCCCTTGCCAAGGATCCGAAAATGAACAGCCCCGCCGAACGCTTCGCCGCCAAGCTCGCCTCCCTTCCTACCGCACAACTTCGCGAGGTTATCGCCGGCCTTTACAGGGACACCCGCCCCGCCGCTTCGATCGCTTTCAATCTCGCCCTGGTAGAATTGGAAGGGCGGATCCCCGAATCTGATTTCGTGAATTTCTGCGATAGTTTCTAAAGCCTCGCGATAGTTTCGCGCCATCCCTGCCCCCTTCCTGAGGTCCCGCAATGCCCATCCCTGCCCCTCGCCCTGCCCCTACCCTCGCCGAGCTGGACGCCGCTAGCCTTGCCGCTTGCGAGATCCGCAAAGCCGCCAACGCCGCCGCCCTCGCGCACGCCGGTTTCCCCATCCGATTCCACCCGCAAGCCGCCGCGATTCTGGACGCGGTAGGAAGGGCGACGCGGGAAAAGATCGATCGCTACCTAGACGACGTGGCGGCCGCGAAACTTGCCCCCGCTCCCGTCCAGCCTGAGCCCCCGAAGGCGGGCCACCTTCCGCCCGCCTAGCAGGAAGATCGAACCGGCCCGATCTTCGCCCCATCCCGCCCGATCTTTCTGCGAAGAATTTTGCAGGGCCAGCGGAGGCGATCGCGCAAACCCGCATAGATCCTAGGCTTGCGGGGCTTGCTCCCTCTCCCGTTGTGTCAACGCTAGTGTTGACTAGTCACAAGGGAGGGGCTAAGGTAAGGGCTCCCAGGGCGAGAGCCCGCAACCGAACGGAACCCAAAATGAACCTGCCCCCCGTCAAAACCTTCCCCTCCCTCGCCGGCCTTACTCAGGACCAGATCAACGCCGAATACAAGCTAGCCCTCGAAGGCGAGGCCCGCGCCAACCTGAGCGCCCGCGAAGCCGAGGTGACGATCCGCGCCGAATTCCGCGCCGAGGTAATCGCCTGGGATCGGGCCAACGCTCGGGCTTACTTCGCACGTCAGATCGAATGCTACACAGCTTTTCGCAAGGGCGCCTAAGGCCTGCCCCGCGAAGGGCTCGGCGGCTAGGCCCGCTGGCCCATCCTGCCCCCGCCTTCCTGCCCCGCCTAGACCTTAGCCTGAGCCGCCGACACTACGATCGCGATCGGCGCCATCCCATCGCCCTCGCTCGGGCCGCCGATCTTCACCTTAGCCGCGGCGTCCAGCCCTAGCAGGCGGGCGCGCCTATCTTCGATCGCAAGATAGGTGGCGATCGCTTTCGGGTCGCCGGCCTCTACTTGGGGCCAGATTGCGCCCATCGCGACGCTGAGCCGATCCTGCGATTCGGCGACGTGGTCAACACAAGCGCGGGCGACCTCGGCGCGAGAATCCTGTAGTGCG
>Ga0209596_1000436_pt1 | contig 38768 bp, 34 predicted proteins | sample M_130807_MF_Meta_FD_187314 | JGI IMG/M metagenome (GOLD analysis project Ga0209596, IMG submission 187314) | Freshwater microbial communities from Lake Montjoie, Canada to study carbon cycling - M_130807_MF_MetaG (SPAdes) (version 2) | ecosystem: Environmental > Aquatic > Freshwater > Lake... | reverse complement strand
GGTTCCCAATGATGTGTTATTGCGGAACGCGCTTGCGTCAATCGATAATAAATTACCGCCGAGTGCTATTGCTGGTATGAGAGAACAGTTTCCAAATGCAGAAATTCCTATAGTTTGAATATTTCCTGCGATGGTCAGAGTGCTTGATATCTTTGAGCAGTTCTCGAATGCATTGTTTCCTATTGAGCTAACACTCCGTGGTATGTTTATAGTTCCTAATGATGTGTTATTTAGGAATGCGCTTATGCCAATCGACAACAAATTCCCACCAAGTGCTACTGCTGGAATTTTAAAACAATCTCTAAATGCGCTTGTTGCAATCGTCGTAATATTCCCAGCGATTGTTAGCGTGCTTGATATCTTTGCACAGTTCTCGAATGCGCTCGTTCCGATGCTGATTACACTTCGTGGAATATTAATAGTTCCTAATGACGTGTTATTTTGGAATGCCGAATTTCCTATGACCAGCACATTCCCACCCAGTGTCGCATTCGTCATATTACTGCACCCCGCAAATGCACTATCTCCGATACTCTGAATTGTATTTCCAATGGTCATTCTACCGATTCCTAGCCGATTCTCGAAAAAATTCGCAGGAATTGAAGTAACTGTATATACAGAACGTAACAAATCGGGGATGTAATAATCAAGAACTTGGTCTACGGGTCCAATGAAATCATACATATACGGATTCGGATAGGTATTCGTATCAATATTATATATAATGTTCCCTACATTGAAATACTTGTATTTAAAATAATCTATATAGTTCGATGTATCGAATGCTGGATAATCAATATAACCATAATTAATATAAGACTCTGTTGTTATACCAGAGAATGCGGTATTTGAAAAACCAGTCGCGGATGGGCCATAGTAATTTCCTTGAAAGAATACTTCTAACCCTCCTCCTCCTGAGATGCCTAACCACCCAGTAAATGCGTTATTCCCTATGCGAGTAACACTGGCTGGTATGGTTAATGAATATGGCTGAGATATGCCATAAAATGAACTATTTCCGATTATTTCGACACTTGGTGGCAGGACCAAATCGAATTGGTCTATATTTGAACAATCGTAAAATGCATAATCACCAATTGATATTATTGATGTTGCAACTGTCAAATCGAGAGTAGTGATAAATCCATTTCCCGCAAATGCATTGCCATCTATTTGCGAAACATTGTAGCTAATAGAGGTATCTGCCGATGGAACATAGTTATTAACTACACCTGGAATAGTCAAATTTGTTGTACCTGCACCTGTATCTAATCCAATAATTGCGGCATAATTCGATGGTAGAGATCTACATCTAAATCCATCATAAATGAATGGGAAATAAGCAAAAATATACGTAGCAAACTCATTGAAACTACTGTAATAGTCTAAATTATAATTAATTGTGCTCTCGGGTGTTGTTTGAAATGAAGCGTCTCCCCCCCCGTATATGTCAATCGTAGTAGGGTAAGGTCCCAAAAATGTAACTCTATTCAGGCTAGGGAATGTAGTCATTCCGATAGTATCTACAAACTCTGGTATGGTAATTTCCGTTAGCGATGCGCAATTGTTAAATGCAAAGTCATTAATTGATAATAAATTTCCTCCGAGTGCTACTGCTGGGATTTTATTACAACCTTCAAATGCGCCAGCGTCAATCGTTTCAATATTTCCTGTAATTGTTAGAGCGCTTGTTATATTGCTACAGTTTACGAACGCATAACTTCCAATGTAGGTAACACTTGGCGGGATGTTTAATGTTCCTAATGATGTGCAATTTAGAAATGCTTCTAGTTCAATCGATAATAAATTCCCACCAAGTGCTACTGCCGGTATTTTTGAACAATTGTTAAATGCGCCTGCGTAAATAATTTCAATATTCCCTGCGATTGTCAGCGTGCTCGTTATACTTTTACAACCCTGAAATGCATTAGTATTGATGATGGTAACGCTGGGTGGGATGTTTAATGTTCCTAATGTTGTGCAACCACTAAATGATGTTGTTCCAATCGATAATAAATTGCCACCCAGTGCTACTGCTGGGATTTTTGAACAACTGTTAAATGCGCTTGTTTCAATCGCTTGGATATTCCCAGCGATTGTCAGTGTGCTTGTTATACTATTGCAACCATTAAATGCGCTACTATTAATGATGGTAACGCTCGGTGGGATGTTTAATGTTGCTAATGTTGTGCAACTTTGAAATGCTGATGGTCCAATTGATAATAAATTTCCTCCGAGTGCTACTGCTGGGATTTTTGAACAATTGTTAAATGCGCTTGAACCAATCGACTGAATATTTCCGGCGATTGTTAGTGTGCTCGTTATACTATTGCAACCATTAAATGCGCTATTATTAATGATGGTAACGCTCGGTGGGATGTTTAATGTTCCGAGTATTGTGCAACCACTAAATGCTGATTGTCCAATCGATAATAAATTGCCTCCGAGTGCTAATGCTGGGATTTTACTACAACTGTTAAATGCGCTTGAACCAATCGACTGAATATTTCCGGCGATTGTTAGTGTGCTCGTTATATTCCTACAATTTTCAAATGCGCTATTATTAATGAAGGTAACGCTGGGTGGGATGTTTAATGTTCCCAACGTTGTGCAACCACTAAATGCTGAATCACCAATCGATAATAAATTGCCTCCGAGTGCTACTGATGGGAGTTTATTACAATTGCAAAATGCCTGTGTTCCAATCGACTGAATATTCCCAGCGATTGTCAAGGTGCTCGTTATACTTTTGCACATTTCAAATGCGCTACCATTGATGATGGTAACGCTCGGTGGAATATTTAATGTTCCTAATGATGTGTTATTAAAAAATGCTCCTGCTCCAATCGATAATAAGTTGCCTCCGAGTGCTACTGCTGGGATTTTATTACAATTTACAAATGCTTGTGTTCCTATTGTTTGAATATTTCCAGCGATGGTTAGTGTGCTCGTTATACTCCTGCAATCATTAAATGCGGAAGACCCGATGGTGCTAACGCTTCGTGGTATGTTAATAGTTCCTAATGACGTGTTATTTAAGAACGCGGAGTTCCCAATAACTAGCACATTCCCACCAATTGTTGCATTTGTCATATTGCCGCAGCCCGAAAAGGCACTGTCTCCGATACTTTCAACGGTATTTCCTATAGTCATCCTACCTATGCCGAGCTGATTTTGGAAAAAACTGTTGGGAATCGATTTTACTGTGTATAGGGACCGGGCCAAATCCGGTATAAAATAATCTTGGACTGGTGTGGCTGGTCCAAGGAAAGATGACATGTTTGCCGACGTGGTTGTGTCATTTCTATACAAAATATTACCTATGTTCATGAACTTGAATGTGAAATTATCGATATAATTCGAAGTGTCGAAAGCTGGATATAACGCATAGTCGTATGTTATCATATTTCCGGTTTGAATACCAGCGAACGCAGTATCAGAGAATCCAGTTGCGGATGGACCATAGTAGTTACCAATGAATGTAACATTTCCGAGCGCCGCAGCACCACTGAATGCGCCGGCGCCGATGGTTCGTAAGTTGGCGCCCAATATGACATTACCCATCTTACTGCATCCCGAGAACGCCAAGTTACCAATGACTTGGACGTTTCCTGCCATCGTAAGATTCGCATTGGCTATTCTGGAACAGTCTTGGAATGCGCTATCGCCGATACTAATGACTGAATCCGGTATGTTTATGGTTCCTATCGATGAACCATTTTGGAAGGCGCTTGCACCAATCGTTAATAAATTTCCTCCGAGTGCTAGTGCTGGGATTTTTGAACAATCTAAAAATGCCTGTGACCCAATCGTTGTAATATTCCCAGCAATCGTTAGTGTGCTCGTTATACTATTGCAACCGCTAAATGCGCTAGTATCGATGATGGTAACGCTCGGTGGAATATTTAATGTTCCTAATGTTGTGCAACCATTAAATGCTTGCTGTCCAATCGATAATAAATTTCCTCCAAGTGCTACTGCTGGGATTTTATTACAACCATCAAATGCAAAAGAACTGATAGTTTGGATATTTCCTGCAATCGTTAGTGTGCTTGTTATACCCCGGCAATTACTAAATGCAGAAGTTCCAATACTCGATATTGAACCTGGTATAGTGAGTGATGTTATGTAGGTGTTTCCGCCGAATGCGCTGTCTTCGATGTTTAGGACTGAGTATGTATTGGTTGTTCCTGTATTTGTTGAGTGGGGACGAGTTATAGAACTCGCTATATTTACTGTACTTGTACCAGCTACACCAACTAGGACATTCGCACATATCACATTCGCCGTGGTTGCTGATGTCCGTTTGTATCCTACAGTTCCTTCAATGAATGGATAGAAATCAAAATAACTTCGGGCAAATGTATCAAATGTGCTTGTGAAATTCGTTAGATTATAATTGAGTGTTCCATTATTTGTAACCATGTCAAATGCTACTTGGGTATTAGATATTCCAGCACTTGGATATGCCCCAAAGAATGTGACATTTGTCAATGTCTTTGGTTGCAAATAATAGAACGTGTTATTAAATGCACCAGGACCAATAGATGTTACACTTGCGGGTATAACTATGGTGTTTAACTTTGTATTTGAACAAGTAAATGAACCAATCGAAGTTAGATTTCCAGCTCTCGCTAAATCTAGTGTTCCTAATGAAGTGCAATCCTCAAATACACTGACATTAGTCGATAATAAATTTCCTCCGAGTGCTACTGCTGGGATTTTTCTACACCGTAAAAATGCGTTTGATCCAATCGTTTGAATATTTCCAGCAATCGTTAGTGTGCTCGTTATACCCATGCAATCTTGGAATGCGCTAGCTCCTATACTCGATATCGAACCTGGTATGGTAAGTGATGTTATGTATGTGTTTCCACTGAATGCGCTTGGTTCGATGTTTAGGACTGCATATGTGTTGGTTGTTCCTGTATTTGTTGAGTGGGGACGAGTTATAGAACTTGCTATATTTACTGCGGCTGTACCGGCTACACCTACTAGAACATTCGCACATATCACATTCGCCGTGGTTGCTGATGTTCGTTTATATCCGACCCCAGGATTTCCTTCAATGAATGGATAGAAATCAAAATAACTTCGTGCAAATGTATCAAATGTGCCTGTGAAATTCGTTAGATTATAATTGAGTGTTCCATTATTTGTAACAAGAGAATTAAATGCATTAGTACCTATTCCGGCACTAGGATATGCGCCAAAGAATGTGACATTTGTCATTGTAGCTGCGTATCCATAAGTCAATGAATTATTAAATGCATCAGCACCAATTGATGTTACAGCCCCCGGTATAACAAGCGATGTTACTCTGGAACCACCATTAAATGCCGTTGCACCAATCGAAGTTAGATTTCCAGCTCTCGCTAAATCTAGCGTTCCGATTGAAGAACAATCTTGAAATGCTGATTCTCCAATCGATAATAAATTGCCTCCGAGTGCTACTGCTGGGATTTTATTACAACCATCGAACGCGCTGGTTCCAATCGTTTGAATATTCCCAGCAATCGTTAGTGTGCTCGTTATACTATTGCAACCACTAAATGCGCTAGATCCGATACTCGATATTGAACCTGGTATAGTCAGCGATGTTATGTAGGTATTTCCACTGAATGCGCTATTTTCGATATTTATCACTGCATATGTTGTGTTCGCTCCCCTGTGGCCACGGGTTATCGAGCTTTTGATATCTGCTGCTACCGACGTTGTCAGAACATTGGCAGAAATTACATTTGCCGTAATCGCAGATGTTCGTTTGTATCCTATAGTTCCATCGATGAATGGATAAAAGTCAAAATATGTTCGGCCTAGTGTATCAAATGTGCCTGTGAATCTTGTTAGATTATAATTTAGCGTGCTGTTTGACACAGCAGTAAACGCATAGTATGGTCCAACAAGTCCAAAAAATAACTCTGAACCAATTGTTGGAAATGCGCCAAGAAATGTTACATTGGTTAGTGTAGATGGAATAGTAACAGATACAATATTATTATTAAATGCGCCACCTCCAATACTCGTGACGCTAGCTGGTATAGTAACAGAACTCATCCTGCATCCAGTAAATGCAAAATTACCGATGCTAGTTAATTTGCTAGCCGTTGATATATCTAGAGTTCCTAGAGAAGTACAATAGTATAATGCGTATGTTCCAATCGATAATAAATTTCCTCCGAGTGCTACTGCCGGTATGTTATTACAATTACTGAATGCCTGACTCCCAATCGTAGTAATATTTCCCGCTATCGTTAGTGCGCTCGTTATACTATTGCAACCATTAAATGCACTATTATCGATGAGGGTAACGCTCGGCGGGATGTTTAATGTTCCTAATGTTGTGCAATTATTAAATGCCCAAATGCCAATCGATAACAAATTACCTCCAAGTGCTACTGCTGGGAGTTTATTACAACCTTCGAATGCGTTTGTTCCAATCGACTGAATATTCCCAGCGATTGTCAAGGTGCTCGTTATACTTTTACAATCATAAAATGCGGTATCGGCGATGCTCGATATAGAACCTGGTATGGTAAGTGATGTTATGTAGGTGTTTCCACTGAATGCGCTATTTTCGATGTTTATTACTGCATATGTGTTGGTTGTTGCTGCATGGGTACGGGTGATTGAGCTTTTTATATCTACTGCTACTGATGTTGTCAGAACATTCGCAGATATCACATTCGCTGTGATTGCCGATGTCCTTTTGTATCCTACGGACCCATCAATGAATGGATAGAAATCAAAATTACTTCGTGCAAATGTATCAAATCCTGCGCTAGTAAAATTTGTTAGATTATAATTCAGCGTCCTGTTACCTAGGGCTACTAGAGAATTAAATGCATTAGTCCCTATAGTAGCAGGATATGCGCCAAAGAATGTGACATTTGTCATTGTAGCTGCGTATCCATGAGTCAATGAATTATTAAATGCATCAGCACCAATCGATGTTACAGCCCCCGGTATAACAAGCGATGTTACTCTGGAACCACCATTAAATGCCGTTGCACCAATCGAAGTTAGATTTCCAGCTCTCGCTAAATCTAGCGTTCCAATTGAAGAGCAATTATAAAATGCGCTTGTGTCAATTGACAACAAATTACCACCGAGTGCTACTGCTGGGATTTTATTACAACCAGAAAATACGTAAGCTCCAATCGTCTGGATATTTCCATTGATGGTTAATGCGCTTGTTATAGCTTGGCAAACAAGAAATGCGCTAGGTCCGATACTAGTTACGCTAGGTGGGATATTTAATGTTCCCAACGTTGTGCAAGTATAAAATGCTGATTGTCCAATCGATAATAAGTTGCCTCCGAGTGCTACTGCTGGGATTTTATGACAATCTCTAAATGCTTGCACGCCAATCGTCGTAATATTCCCGGCGATTGTTAGTGTGCTCGTTATACTGTTACAACCTTGAAATGCGTTAGTATCGATGTATATAAGTGACCGTGGCAAAGTTAAACTGGTGATAGTTGTTCTACTAGATGCAGCTGATGCCTTAATTCCTATAACTGCAAATATATTTCCACTAGACCCGGTAATAGCTCCAGAGACATGTGATTGTATGTTAATTAAACCAGATGTCGTAAGAATGTTAGTAACCGTTGCTACATTACCTAATGCCCCAACGCCTGGAACATGGGAACACGTATAAACTATACTGTTTGCAGTTATGGTGTTACCTGAAACTGTTGCCATGATATTTGTATATATACACAATACATTATGTATTCGTCTATCGCTAAAATTATATGTAATTGTAATTTATATGAGTTTCATCAACGAAGAGCGCGAACAAATTATCCGAGAAAACAATTCGGCGCAATTTGTATTGCTAGACTTCATAAAGGACCTTCGCCCCGACTTGGTCGAATTAAATATAAATACGCCTCTGCAAGGAGAAGTGGATTTATCCGTGTGTAAATTCAGCAAACTACGAACCATCGTTTTTGGCGAGGGGAATATAACCGATATTCTCAATATTCCCGACCAAATCACGAAACTGGTTTGTCCCAAAAATCTATTGGTCGGCCTATCGGACCTCCCTAATGGACTGGTGTATTTAGATTGCGATGATAATTATATATCATCCATCGATTTGAGTAAGACACCCTTCCTTCAAGAGCTCCATTGTGAAAATAATAAGATTGTTGAATTTGAGACACTTCCGAAAAGTTTAGTCAATTTCTATTGTGGCCAAAATAAACTGAAGCACGTCGATTTGAAAGACATGAAGGAGCTCCGAATACTCCATATTTCGAACAATCCTTTAGTTATAATCGAGAACCTCCCCGATACAATTCATGAATTCCTATCAGAGAACAATTCCATACCTGTAGGTCGTGATGATGACGATGCGGGTGATGGCAATAGAGACATCGAGCGTAAGATTAACTACGACGATGCCCTGACCCGTTATTTCAGGCTAAAGACCAAGTATGAAGAGGATGTTCTCGATAAGAAGCGGGCTGCCTATCAGCGGGGCGTAAATCGCAAGGACCGCGCGACACGTGTAGCGGCCGTTCGCCCCAAGTGTATCCATTGCAAGCGCCCCGTCGGCACCATTTTTGCCAACGACGTCAATGGCTACACGGCCATCTGTGGTGATACGAACAAACCCTGTAAGTTGGATATTAAACTCTCCCGTGGTAATTTCGAGATGGATGAAATCATATTGAATACCTTTAGGGATTCGATGAATGATACGAAGGACCGTATCATCAAGCTTAAAATGGACACCCTATTCAACTATGTATCGGAGGCGGCCTCGGGTAAGATATTCACCCGCAAAATCGACGAATACAACAAGGATAGTAAGATATACAAGGACGAGCTGGACAAACACAACGAATTATATAACAATCCTCATACCCAAGAGCTGATAAAGACCAAAATGGAAACTATCCATGAACTGAATCGTAGTATACGTGGGATGTTGTCGGAATATGCAACTACAGACAACAAGAATATTTTGACTACTGTCATTGAGACTTATAAGAATGATTTGTTACCGGAGGTGGAGAACCTGCGTCGGTTGAAATACGATATTATGGAGATGAATCACATTATCGTCGAAGGGCGACCACCGGTGTCCGTGCTGTTCCAATCGGAGGTCGCCATGAGTAAGCGCGAGTATGTGTATGGGGAGAAGCCGAGTGTGCTAAAATTCGTTGTTTAAACCAACGGCGAATGTGAATCGTCGTGGTCAATGACCGATAAGTGTCTATTTATCGGTTTAACAAGAGTTGTAATTCGATATACCATCCCATATTAGATTATTCCTCTGTGCGAATTTGTGTTTACTGCATATAGTCGTCGATTTGTCATTATACGATAGCGTCTTATCGCTTCCATTAGTTACGGTGATTCCGTCGCCAGACAGCAGATTTCTACCGAGTGTGGACGATGAGCATGTATACGAAATATCACCAGTTGTAGAATCAGATGTAGATGTTTCTTTCCAGCCATCGGGGCATTTCAGTGATATAGGTGGGAATGGTCCCGCCTTATTACCTTGGTCCATGAGTAATCCAATCGTCGCCAGCGAAATTATGAGAATAATCGTTGCAATTGTGAGGACAATTATGTAAAAGCTTTCCATTATATAATAACTAAATATTATATAATATTATAATATAGTTATGAATTCGGTTTCTATTTTGGATTTAGTGAAATACAATGGACGTGCGAATATCATTCAGCCACCGGATATGTCTATACAAATGAAAATGTCGGAAAAAGTGATGATTGCGAACAAGGCCACCGATTACCGTGATGCGACGTCGGGTGTATTTGAGGATAATATGCTGGCGTCGGTCTTTTTTTCTGCCGGGAATATTCAGATATTGCAGAATGGAATCCGTGCTGGGGTCTATGATAAATCGGGAGGATTGTATGTGATTCCGAACCAGAATATCAATAATCTAAAAATCATCATGCGTAGCACGTATCTGCAATATGCTGAGCATAAGCCTATAGAGATAACTCAGCAGGTCGAACGTCTAAATAAGATTGTTCTGGAGTATTGCGTGTCGAGTGTGTATAACGAGGCTGTAGGTTACGAGCGCTATTGCCAGGACCAGAGTAGCCTCGTCGTTCCTCTCGAGTTACCGAGTAACCATGACCGCGATTTCAGACAGCTGGAAATGAAACCTTGGGTCTAATAAAAATATCGTCATAGTATAAGTATGACGATAGTGAAAAAAGAGGTTGTAGATGGCGTAACTATATACACCGTAGATAAAGATATTGACGATGCACACGCGGACAATTTAGGCAATCGTTTCGTCTCCGCGTCGATGATAAATTTCATCATTCGTGACCATGATGCCGACGTATACGCCGCCGATGGGAAACTGTTATTACGATTCCGTAAGGGGGCGCTCTCCAAGACGAATGCCACAGCATTCTATGATAACGTCATTGATTTTGCTGAAACACCCACGAGTAATCGTGGGAGCACGAGTGGGAGCAAATCGAAGAATGTATACGATAATCCGAAAATCATGTCGAATATCATTGGGTTTTTCGACCGATTTCCGCCGAACTATAAGGTTGCATTCAAGAAGGCTGGAATAAAGGCGCCACTCGAGATTCGCGAGTGCCGGTTTAATCGCGACTACCCCGACAAGTTCAAAAAGATGATTCCTCTGGTGAAGGAAATCAATGACCTCTATAAACAGTATGCGCCGGACCACTTCGAAAAACAGAATAAGAAGGCGAAGCAGACGTATTTCAAGGTGCCTGGGACCGCATTTACCACCATCACCACAAACGTCAATTTCAAGACGTCGATTCATAAGGATAAGGGCGATGATGCCGAGGGATTCGGTAATTTGGCCGTTATCGAAAATGGAAAATATGAGGGTGCTGAGACATGCTTCCCTCAGTATGGTATCGGGGTCGATGTGAGAACCGGTGATATGTTGTTTATGGATGTGCACGAGTGGCATGGAAATCTACCGATGAAGCCTCTGGAGAAGGACGCGAAACGTCTATCGATTGTATGCTATTTGCGATACAAGATTTGGCTGCGGACGAAAAACAAGACTCGTCGCTTCTATGAGAAGCATAATCATACGATTCGCAGGCTTACGAGACCTGGGTCTGCGAGTAGGACGTAATAATTTATATTTATATTTGTAAAAATAAATATAATGATTATTCTTTTTGGATTCGATTTATGCGCGCGGTTTTGACCTCCGTCATACCATTATCACGGGTGAAGATGCTGACAAACTCCGGGTAGGTCTTCTGTAGGTATTCTGCCGCCGATTTATTCGCGCCGAGACGGTCGGCGGTGACTCCTATACCACCCGGCGCATGCTTCTTCGCCTTGAATGACACGTTATTGTATCTCAATACGCCACCATCCTTGATGAAATACTTGATACTCTGTTCCACGTCCTCCTTCTGGTCGCTCTGCCTCGATGGCTTAATGGTCTTCGTATGGCGATTGATGAACCCATATACACAGCCGATTACAAATTTGAAGTCAGTTGTCACAGTATCCTTCATGAAGAATGGATTCAGCACCGGGTAAACCCCCCATAAATAGAGTTTTTCCTTTTTCAGACGGTCGAACGCGTCTTTGAAAAATGGATGGAGGTCCGTGATTTTCTCGAGAACCTTGTCGGATTTCTTACGGAACAACCCTTCCACATCGTCATCGACGGATACCACCATCTGGTCTTCGGGAAGATAATTGACGATGAATCGCCGTTGGTTGGTAATGCCCTTCTTACCGATTACGATTTTTCCATATAAATCCTTTGATACGGCGCCTAAATATTTTTGGTATTCCGTTTTATTGGCTACAAATATATAGATTTGTTTCGCTGGAATGCCTCCCTCGGCGAGTGTTTTCAGGGTTTTGTTCGATATAACATCCGAGCGATTATACGATGGTATGGCCACTATATAATCATTTTTGGTCGCTTTCCGATTTTTCCTTGTCGACATTATATATTCTATTTATATATTTATAGCGTTTATGAAAACAAGATAAAGGAGAAACTATAAAATATAATAATGTCCTGCTCATTACCGATTATAGTATTTACCACTGGCACTAGGCTGGTTAACAACCTACCTTTTTTGAATTTTGATAGTGAATTGGAGATGTATGAATTTATATCGAAGTTGCGGTCGAGGAAGCAGGAGGATATACAGTCGAATGGTTATTTTATATTTAAGGACCCGGATAAGCTACCGGACGAGATTCGCCATTTGCATATGCACGAGGTTGATTTGAATGGTAGAAGAACGCTTCGCGATGGGACTTTCTGTTTGTATGAGAATATTGAATTAATCAAGAAGTGCAAGATATCAGATTTTGCTCCGTAAAAAAAGTTGTTATTCGTTAGTATTCGTTAGCGTTTATTTACCCCCCGCCCCCATTTCACACCAAATCATCGATAGAATCCGAAAACTTATTCAAATCGTCCACTAAATACTGTTTGTGGCGGTCGCTCATCTCGTGCGTTCTGCTATACCTCTGCTTGCTATAGGAAATTCCTCCGCACGCGCACTGAATCTTGCAGGCGTTGCGCGCGTCTCTCTGTTTATTGAGTTTCTTGTCTTCCTTGGTGACTGCCTTCCACTTTTGGAAGGCGTTCGCGACTGACTCGCTGCGCTCGTTTGGCATATTCTCCATGTGCTGCTTGGATTTCTCGTGATTCGCCTTGACGGAGGGCGTCTTCGACGATTTTCCGCCACACTCGCAGTCTACCTCGTTCTTCAAGGTATACTGCCTCTTCTTCAAGGTATACTGCCTCTTTTTCTCGGCAATATACTGCCTCTTTTTCTCTTCTAGGTTATCTTTCTGGGAAATATCTACACACAAAACGGGTTTGGGTTCCAACTGTTCGCGTAAGGACTTGATGGCCACGCGATACCCCTGATTATCACTGCGCTCGGCAAATAGCTGGTCACGTAGGGCCTGGTTTTCGCTGCGCTCGGCAGCCAGCTGGTCGCGCAAGACCTGGTTCTCCGCTTCGGAAGCGGAAATGGCGGCGATGAGAGACTGAGTAAGAATGTTAGACATGTTATTGTTGGTTGGTTTAAGTGAGTTTATTTTACAGGAAAAAAATAGTAATCAATTTTCTCTGTTTTTTGTGTTGCATCCACACCGCCAAATTTATTACACCCTCCGTTCCGCGTAAGGTAATGCTTCTATCTTAAGAACCTTTGACATATCTTCATATTGAAGCAGCTCCAGAACATGCGACATAGAATGTTGAATGGAAGCTCCTCCCCAATCAGGAGTAGAATATACAATATCCCCTTGAGCATTTGGCCAAGCGCCATTTTCGTAGATAACTGTAATCGGCGGACAACTCTTTAACCAATTATCCATTTGCACATACACTGTATCATCTTCTTCGTGACACATAAGCCAGATACCTACAGCTCCCATGAAATCTATGAACTCGCATTGTGGCTTATCAGCAAATGTTATTTTGTAGATAGCGTACATTCCCCAATCGCATCCCATTTTGTGTATAATTACAGTATTGTATACACAAAAAATCGAAGTCAATTTTTCACACATTTTATCTCTTTTGAAATGGATATTCTTGCGATTTTTCTTGTAGTCTGTTTAGGCTAAAAAGGACTACATATTTATCGCAATTTATCGCAATAATTTAATAATATATAAAAATGTTATGATATATGATTTGAGCATATTGAATGAAACTGTTAAAAATCCGCTCGATAATGTAAAATGCTAAAAAATGCTACAATATTTGTCGCAAAAGTCGCATAGTTTCTTTAAGTAGGAAAATCAATAAGTCTTAAAAGTCTTGGGAAGGCATCATTATTAATAGGTTGTTTTGAAAATTGGACATTTATAAAATGTCCAAAAATAAATATGCAGACTTCAAAAATTCTCGAAAAACTGGGTTGTTAGCATGATGCTTTGATTTTGATTTTTTTGTAAATTTTCTGACAGCATAATTTTTTATATTTTTATTGAAACGGACATTCTTGCGACTTTTTTGTTATCCATCGATGGATAATTATGGATAATTTAAATCTCGCAAAAATCGCAATGGTTAATATTTTTAAAAATGTGGCTTTGCATATGCTTTGATATTATATTATTTATTATTAATAATTGTGACGATAATAGTCGAAGGATAAAAACGGATAACAAATTTGTCGCATTGTCGCAAAGATTTCTTTAAGTAGGAAAATCAATAAGTCTTAAAAGTCTTGGGAAGGCATCATTATTAATAGGTTGTTTTGAAAAATGGACATTTATAAAATGTCCAAAAATAAATATGCAGACTTCAAACTTTTCGAGAAAAACTGGTTGTGAGCATGATGCTTTGAATTTTGTTTTTTTGTAAATTTTCTGACAGCATAATTTTTTCGATTTTTTGCGTAGCAATCATTTAGGCGATTTTCTCGTTATCCAATATAGGATAATAATGGATAATAAAAAATCGCAAAAAATCGCAAACTTATTTGAGTGTAAAAAATGTGATTATAGATGCTCTAATCGATATGATTATAATAAACATTTATTGACTCGTAAGCACACAATGGATAAAAATGATAATGAAATATCGCAAAATATCGCAACATCATACCAGTGCGACAACTGTAATTCAATATACAAGCATAAATCTGGACTATGTAAACACAGAAAGACATGCAATATAAAACTAAATGTATGTTCTCCAAATGACGAAAATAATATAATGGAAAATTTAGTAAGGGAGTTAATGATACAAAACCAACAACAGTTGCTATTACATAAAGAGACGCTTCAACAGAATCAGGAATTACAGAAACAAGTCATCGAATTATGTAAGAGTGGAACGCATAATACCATAAATACAAATACAAACTGTAACAACAAAGCATTTAATCTCAATTTATTCCTGAATGAGCAGTGCAAAAATGCCATCAATCTAAACGAATTTATGAAGAACATTGAAGTTTCTAGAGAAGACCTTATGAATACTGGACAATTAGGGTTCGTAGGTGGTATTTCGAAAATTATTATGGACCAATTAAATGGACTAGGAATACATGAACGTCCCATTCACTGCACAGATTTGAAACGAGATGTAGTTTATATTAAAGAGAACAATGAGTGGAACAAAGAATCTGATAATGTGAAACTACGTAGTGTGATACAGGAGGTATCGAGAAAGAGCATGGGAACACTAATTGATTGGAAAAAAGAGAATCCAGATTACGCGGATGGCGATTCCAGGTTCTCTCAGGATTGTCTAAGTATGCAACGAAATTCGATTGCCGGATATGAACGCGAGACATTGTTCCCAAAAGTCATCAGAGCCATCAACAAAGAGATTGTCATCGATAAACAGAGTGAATCCATGTAAAAGCAACTTTTCATTATCCATTGATGGATAACGAAAAGTTGCTAAAAGTTGCTTTCGTAAAAACATTACCATAAATGCTCTAGCAATTATCCAACTCATCCATGATTTTAGCTTGTAAACACTCAATGGATAATGAAAAGTTGCTAAAAGTTGCTTTCGTAAAAACATTACCATAAATGCTCTAGCAATTATCCAACTCATCCATGATTTTAGCTTGTAAACACTCAATGGATAATGAAAAGTTGCGAAAGTTGTTTTTAGAAAAATTGATTCTTAAAATAACCCATCAATTGAATGTAAAATCTCACTAAATTATGAAACGTATTGTCAGCTTCCTCACTCGGTTTATGATAAAGGAAACGCCCAAGCCCCTTGGTCGTTGGAATAAGGAGTATTGTAATATAAAGCTAGACAAGAAGATAGATATGTCAAATGAAGACCACTGTGGCCCTTGTGGACAATATGCCAAAGATACGAGGGATTTAGAAATAAAGAGGGTTGAAAAAATAACTCGTATAAAAAATAAAACCTCCCAATGAGGCCTTATTTTTTATATATGTATCCTTATCCTACCCTATTTTTATTTACAACTTGAGAACCCACACACAAATATTCTTGTAATCGTGCCTATACCTCTCGTCCGTATCACGCCTTTGAATGTGCCTCCGGATGTCCTCGTCCACTTCCTCGGGGGTCTTGTCGTGACCCTTCAGATACCAAACGCATCCGGGTCCACGGCGGTGAATGACCGAGCACTTGCGCTGAATGGCGAGCTCGATGATTTCCTCCTCCGTCATATCCGCAGACTCAGTCGTGTCATCATACTGGCCACCACTCAAGACGTCGATTCCCTGAAACACCCTTCTGGTGTCGTAGACCCTCTTCGCATGCAGCTTGGCGTCGAGCGCGGCGGAGAGAGTAGTAATATCGTTAAGAAACAGTTCAGACATAATTCGGTTTTGGGGTTAGGTGTTGTAATTATGGTTCGCTTTCCGATAAATCAATTTTTCCCAACACGCAACACAAAAACAAAACTTATATAAAGCATCCGCATCTATATTACGTAAAGATGTCCTATTTTGCATACATAACTGCCGCCGGGTTCGGATTATTTTCGATGTTCTCAACACTATACACTCCGTTTCTATTTCTACTTCGCGCCATCGGAATCCATTACTATATTATTCGAAATGATGATGAAAAGACACGTGCAATTATAAAGGTTCTCAAGACGGCCACAACAAACTCTATCTCTCTATTTCAATGTGGCGCATTTCACCCATCCGGGTGTTTTATCAATCGGAGATGTATGGGATTTTACGATTATTCCAGTAATTATGGCAATACGTCCATTGCAATCCATATCTTCACAACCACACAATATTTCCAAACCATTTTCGAAACAGAAAAGGCACCAATATCATTTTCGGACAATTCCGCACTCAAATCAAAAACAATACCATCATCATCATCTATAACCATCTATTCGCGAACAGGATCGTATTCGAATATCTTTTATTCGCGTCTACGGATTGATGTCAATGGTTTGGAACCGAAAGGACAGCAAGGCGAAATCGTTGACCATATCTGTGAGAACTTCGCAAAAGAACGGCGCGGGGTATATTTCATACATGGAGTCAGTGGCGCCGGTAAAAGCACCATCGGGCTTCTCGTGGCGAATCGACTCAAGGGCTCGTTTTCCCATACGTTCAATCCGACCGAGCCGGGCGACACACTCCACCACCTACTCCGCGACTCGGACCCTACGGATGAACATCCCACGATTATCCTATTGGAAGAGGTCAATACGATGATTCACGCAATCCATGATGGTACCATTCCAAAACATAAGAATGTCACTACATGCATCTATAATAAATCCACGTATAATACATTCGTCGACGATTTGATTCTCTATAGGAATGTGATGATTATAATGACCAGTAACGAGAGTAAGGAGTCAATCGATAATTTGGACCCATGCTACTTACGTAAGGGGCGTGTCAGCAGTTATTATTCGATGCTGGAAACGCTGACACCACACGAACATTTGGAATAAAAAAATGTTTATATCTATTACTATGGATTATTTATCTTTATCTCATTGCAATTACCTCTTCCGTGTGCTTATATGCAAACGTCATTGGCTTCCAGTTTTCCGATTTATTGTGGTTCGTGATTGCCGGGTTGAACATGTCGATTGAGTCACAGATACCCTTGTTTGCGCACGCTACATACTCATCCACTATATTATTATCCACACAAAACAGATTGTCGAACTGATCAAGTTCGGGTGTCTCGTAGTCAAGGGGAATCTCTACGCCAAGACGAATGTGGCGTAGGCACCTATACAACCCAATGAGAGTGTGCCCCTTACTGAGTAAGTGGTGATTCCCCTGAGAGTATTGCGCAAAATCGTCGATAAGCTTCTGGTCGTTCGAACACCGCTTCAACAGACACTCCACCAACTTCATTCGTGCTTTCTTCATCTCGGACAGCGCGCAGATTACCGACCTCATGAAGCTAGTTCTTTTATACTCTTCTTGCTCTTTCTTCAAAATTTCCCTGTCGTTATACTCCTCGTCGTAGTAATCATCGTGGTGATGATCGTAGCAATCATCCGGCAGTTCCATAGGGTCCGTCGGCTTGACGAAGACACCGTCGTGCACATGTCTCGAAATAAACCGAATCAGTCCAACAGTCTCCATGACAGTGTCCGTGTAGCACTTGTGCAGGAACTCGTAACTGGAATCCTCGTTTGGCTGAACCTCTTTGTAAATATCACTCGCATCCCATATTTTTCCCTGTAACGACGCGCACTCCCACATCACGGCGACACTCTTGAAATACTCTTGCTCCTTCTGGTTGTTAGACATAGTTGTTGGTTGATTTGTTCTATAAAAAAGAACGAATCAAATTATAATCAATTTTATGTGTATTTTGTGTTGTTATTTACTTGCGTTTTGTTTTTGATTTATTCTTACGCTTATTTTTAGATTTGCGTTTGGTGCGACCCTTATTATTTCGTTTTCCTCCATGTTGTATTATTGTATTTGCCCTATTTTTAATATTGGATAAAGCAGTTGTCAAAATATGGTCTACCGTTTTTTTGGTTAATTCTTTTATAACATTTTCCCTAACTGTTTTTAATGTTTCATCCGACGTTTCATCTGATAGATAATGTATAGCATTACCTAGTTCCTCCTGACTTAGACTAGACAATGGTTTTGCACTTCCAATTACTTGACCCCCATTAGCTAGTGCGATTTTCTTAAACTCTTCGACGTCTTTTTCTGTGAATATCCCTTCCCGCATCCCTCCTTTCATAATTTCATTAAGTTCATTTATTAATGCTGTATTTTTTTTTGCGCTATCAATAAGGCCAATAGGTAAAGCCGTATAAACTCCTTCTGCCAATGCATACAGACAAATAAAGACCCCTCCTGGCATGGCAGAAATCAACAACGTCGTGGCGATTTCTAAAAGAATTACGAGTGCTAAACTAAACCCAGTTTTTACATTATCCTTAGTGTTTATTCTTTTAAAAATTTTTTTTTCTTCTAAAGTAAAACAAGCATCGTATACTAATTTATAATTATCCATCGGATATTTAAACCACTGAACTATCTCTTCACTGGCAGATTTATCATTCTCTTCTGGTTTTGTTAATTGTTTATTATTTTCGAAATTTGTAACTGCATCTAATAGAAATGTCTCTAAATTGCCTAAATTTGTGCATTTTTTTGCTTCCTCTTGCAAGGTTGAAAGATTTTCCTTTAAAAAATTTTTAAATTGCGTTTTTATGTCTACTGGGTCCATGTCTGGTTCAATTGTCGTATTCATATTATACTTTATCCATATATTTTTATTTTATTTTGTGTTGTTTACCTTACTTCTTGACCTTGACTACCTTAGCCTTTGCCACGCCAGAACCTGACTGAATATGCTGTCTCTTCAACTTATACGTATCATACTCACGCTCCAATACATCGAGCTCGCCAATCCACATCTTCTCCAATGATGTCGCCAATAGGATATCGAGTTCCTTCTGTGAATTATCGCGGTCCGCAATGATGTTTGCAACATTCTCCTCTGTCACGGAATCCATCGGCATCTTGATGAGATACTTGAAATCGCCGTCAAATGCATCGAACTTCCTCGCCACCATCAGCTCGGATACTTGGACCGCATTCTTCTTGCGTAGGTCGACGATACCACTCAGCGTCTCCTGAATGTATCGCGCCTTGTTCGTGAGCTTTAGCAGCCGACTACGTAGTTCCTTCTCCAAATGCGCCTTCCTTTTCGCGTATAGCGCCAACCTGACATCATAGAAGGTGCTAATCACATCTTCGACCTTCGCGTATTTATTCAGACGGCGGTCCGAATTGAATAGATGCATATTGGTCACACTCACAGTCGTGGATAGCTTCAATAGCTTATCGACACCGGTTACCCCGTGCTCATCCCGCGTATTCTCCAACTCGAGGAGCTTACCCGGAGCGAAGGTAATAGTGAAATCGACCGCGACCTCCGTGCTCATCGAAACGAAATCCTTGATTGACGGCGAAATCTTCTTACCATCCTTGCTCATCCCACCATCCATGAGCGACTCCAGGAATGTCGTATAGGGCATCGTCCAGGTTCCGACCGGTAGCTCCGTGATACGGATTTTGTCGGGGCCGGCGTGCTCGTAGAGTCCCTTAATCATGAACTTGTTATCGTCGACCTGTGAAATCGTTCCCTTGAATCCCTCATAATAGGGCATAAATTTCATGCAAACCGGCTGCTTAGTCAATACCGCCTTCAAATACGCGATTAGCTGCTTTGGGTTATATGACGGAATGCTCGACGAAAACCCAGTGCCGATTCCCGAAATACCATTGACCAGTGCAAAGGGAATAATCGGCACATAGAACTCGGGCTCCACCATCGTTCCGTCGTCATCCAAATACGTCAGGACCGCGTCGTCCGCCTCCGGGAAAATCTTACGCGTGAGTGTGTTCAGCTGTGTGAAGATATACCTCTCGCTCGCAGAGTCGTCACCACCATGGAGGCGCGTGCCAAACTGACCGTTCGGTTCGAGGAGATTCATATTGTTGGAACCGACGAAGTTCTGCGCCATATTCACAATCGCACCATTAAGTGAAGCCTCGCCGTGATGATACGCACTATGCTCTGATACATACCCAGAGAATTGCGCGACCTTGATTTCGCTAGTCAACTTACGCTTGAATCCGGCGAACAGAATCTTCCGCTGGGACGGCTTAAATCCATCGACCACATTTGGAATTGACCGTGCACAATCGTATGTGCTGAAATGGAGCATCTCGTTGTTGATGAATTCCTCAATAGCGACGTTCTTGCGACCAGTGTCCAGATACGCATGCTTGTCGTATTTTTCCAACATCGTCTTACGGTCGTTGGTGCGCTTCTTGTTGAACATTGTGTCGACAATATCGTCGCTCACCGAACCAGTATGGACGAAATCCACAATCTTCATGTCTGCAAAGTATCCCTTGAATTCGACGGACGTCGAAGTTCCGAGACCCTTAAAATACTTGATGGTCCACTTCGCAAAATCGTCGGCGCTCATCGTCTGCTTCCACTTGTGATACTCGCCCTCGTTGTAAAACACCATTGTTAGCGTACCCTTCTTGGCACGCAAGATGGGCGTGTTCATGAACGATAGGAAGCCCGGGATTTTGAGGAGCGACGGCCACTCACTATGGAATAGATTGAGACAGAGACCCTTGATATGGGAACCATCCGTATCCTGGTCGCACAGAATCATGACCTTACCATATCGCAAATACTTGTTGACGTCGTCCATCGTCTCGTAAGTGCGACCACTCTCCAAACCGAGCACTTTCTTGAGTTCGGTAATCTCCTTATTATCGCCGACCTTCTGCGCCGTTTCGCCGCGCACATTCAACACCTTACCCTTGAGTGGTAAGATTCCAATAGTGTTTCGGTGCTCTTGGGTAAGTCCGGAAACAACTCCTGACAGCGCACTCAATCCCTCGCACAACATGAGAGTGCATTCGCCAGACTTACTAGTGCCGCCATGATTCGCATCGACGAAATTCGCGATTCCGCGGATGGTCTTCGTCTTAGTTCCATCCGTCTTCTTGGCAATCGTCTTATTCTCCTTGGCCTCCGTCAGCGAACAGGCGACCTCCATGACACCCATCTTCGCAATATTCTCTACAAATGTGTCGCCTACCGTGCAGGATGAACCGAAGTCCTTGGACACCGTGCTCATATAGTCCTTTGTCTGACTGTCGAACGACGGGTTATCGATATCGCAGCGCAAGAATAGGATGAGCTGCTCTTTTATGGAATTCTGATTCACCGTAATCTTCTTCTTCTTCTCGATGTATGCGCATAGTTTACGAGTAATCTGACCCACAATATAGTCCACATGCTTACCACCCTTCGACGTGCAAATACCGTTCACGAATGAAACAGCCATGAACTCGTGCGTCGGCGAGAGTGCGACGGCATACTCCCAGCGCTCATCCGGCGCCTCATACACACGTATTCCATTTCCACCGGCGACATCCTTCGCGCCGATATACTTATCGATATACTGCTGGAAATTCTTCACAGGAACAGCCTCACCATTATATGTTACCTGGACCTTCTTCACGGAGTGGTCGCTGACGGCACTGATGTCGTAGGCGCGCTTCTTAAACAGAGCGCACATGTCCGAGGTGATTCCATTGGGCATGCCGAAACGCGCATAATCCGGCTTGAACACGATTTTCGTATAGGGCTTCTGCGACTTCAGCTTGGTAATCGTGGGTGGGCAAATCTCGGACAAGTTGTTCTTGAACTCCTGTGTATATTTCAGACCGCGAATGTGGTCGACCGTCTCGATACTACCAAACGTCGAATAAATGAATCCCAGCTTTGCACCGAATCCGTTCTTACCACCGACAATCTTTTTCTCGTCTTTGTTATAGTTGGTTGACGTCCTTAAATGCGCGAAGACCATCTCGGGAATCCAAAGGTTATTCTCCGGGTGCTTCGCCACGTCAATGCCGTTTCCGTCGTTTTCCATAGTAATCGTTCCATCTTCCGAAACTGTGAACTTGATGCTTGTAACGAACTTCTTGTCGAGTAGCGGTGAATGAATGATACGGAGAATCTGGTCGCGAGCATTTACAGCGAACTCATCGTAAATCTTAAATAGACCCGGAACATACTCAATGTTTTTTGACACGATTCTACCGGTAGCGTCGTCATACACCCACATATGGGAATCAATTGGCTTAACGGGACCGATATACATCTCTCCGTTGTGGAGAATGTGCTCGAGGTCCGTCTTCATCTGGTATGTGGTTGCGAGGTCAGACATATTTATTTGTAGGGAGGGGTATTTGAGATTAACAAGATAATCTTAAGTAGTTTCAATTTTACTTTTATAAAAATATGCCGATACCATATACACCATGTTTATGCGACTGAAAAACACAAATGACATAACGAAATACTGTAATATTGCGTCATGTGTGAAAGAGAATGCACAGAAGGATTTGAAGCGCATCGATACATCGTCAAATTCTACAAAAATAAGCAACGCAATGAGATATTCACAAATTGTGCGTAGTGGTGGGAAATAATGATTTAGCATCTATATTTTTTTGTTGCCATATAATATATCTAGAATGACGAATAGACCTGTCCGTGGCGAAGATGGCATGTATGAGATTAAGGGAAAGAAGTATCCGGAGTTGTTCGGTTCTCGTGTGCAGGTTTACCGTGGGTCCGCCTACAAGACCGCTGGCGAGCTTGTTGCCAAGGATTTGATGATGAACAAGCATGGGCGTATTGTGTCCGCGCTCAAGCACAAGACGGCCAAGAAGGAGAAACGTTTAGAGAAAGCGGGATATTTCGCCAAGAAGGGGAAGTTCGGGTATGTCAAGCGCGCGACTCGCAAGACTCGTAAGTAAAGGAATAAACAATATTATATTATAACGTATTATAATATAATGGGAGCGGGAATACTACCAGCTACAATTCGAAATGGTAAACTATGGTTTTTATTCGGAAAGGAGAACAAGTTTGAAAAGTCCGCGCCTGGGTTCTCTGATTTTGGTGGTGGAGGAGAAAATAATGAGACGCCGATGGAAACCGCGATTCGCGAGGGTGGTGAGGAATTGACGGGATTCTTAGGCAGCGATGAGCAACTGAAGAAACAATTGAATGCGCATGGGACATATAATATCGATTTCGTGCAGAATAAATACAGGACTCATATATTCCCAATGAAATACGACCCCTATTTAGAGAAATATTATAATAATAATCAGAAATTCATACAAAAACGATTGGACCCAGAAGTCATTAAGACGTCGAAAATATTTGAAAAGGCGGAAATCAAATGGGTTTGCATCGACGACTTACCGAAAATTAAGCCAAAGTTCCGTCATTTCTTTGTGTATATTATTGACAAGATTCTAGAGGAACGTGATGAGATAGAGGCGTTTATAGGAAAATCGCACAGTATACGTAAAAGTAAAAAAAACACAGAATAGATTTATCCCAGTTCAGGAGCTCGTCTGGTGGGGTTTAAGAGAACACGATTACCCTTTATAAATATAATTTCGTTCTCATTCCACGCGCGGTTATGCCACTCGGGATACATGACATCATCTAAGAACTCAATATCATATCCCAGAGGCGCTTTGGTAAAATCTACACCTTCATAATGCTTCATTAGAGAACCTATGTTCCATCCGTTCTCCACTATCCGCCGAGACATTGCAATTTCCTTATTGAATACTGCATCGCGGAAATCGACCGCATATTTCGTTTTGCTGAATATTTCACACTTTATTAAGTATTCAACAGCCTCCCTATCAGCACTGAAAATATAAGACTGGACATGGGCATTGGTGGCAGGTCGACGCATAGTATTGATGGTGCTACCGAACAATTTCACATTAGCATTCAGACCTCCAATGAATGCGTCCGTCCACTTACCGGAGAACCCAGGTGGTAAGAAAGGACCCATTATAGTCGAATTTGCAAAGATAAATGAATCGTATTTTTTATACATATCGTCAGTCAACAGGCAATCGCTCCAACCACCGAAGTCCCAGCCAATATTTTGTCGATTTACAACAGTAGCATGCGGCACTTGCAACTTGATATTTGGGTCGTTTGAAATCAGATAGAAATCTAAATTCGGGTCATTAAAAACGCATTTCTGTATGAAATGAATAACACGCGAATTGATTTCGTGGAATACATACAGGACAGCAGTTCGTTTTATAAAGTCAGAATCTTTTTTGGATGTTAAAATGCGGGTCAGATGAGTTTTGACATCGGCAAAATTCTCTGCGATATATTGTCTCGCATACCCAAAAGGAACAACCTCCTGTCGATTCAAATTTTTGAAATAGAAATCATACTTGGCTGTGGAGAAATGAATCTTTCGATTTATGATTGGATTACGCTTGAAATTGTCCATAAATTCTGTATTAAAATATACAAGATTTCGACCTGTATCAAAGTATAAGGATAAATCACACGCATCACATATCTTTGCTGTATAATATATATCGCGCGACGTTTTAATGTCACTCTCATAGAAAACGTTACAAAACGCAACGTTTTCAGAAACAATCGCGTCATCCGGTTCTGCCAATATAACAAAATATCCGCAATTTATAAAATAGTTTGTGACCTCGATGAAGTTGTTCACAGATATCATTTGAGTAGACATAGGCATATAATTATTTATAAACACAATTTTTTTACTAATTGATTCCTTAAATAGGTAAAATTTTGAAATGTCCACGTTTTTTGGAAATCGAGGATAGGATAACTGTATATCCGGATTGAATTTTATAGTTACGCCTGTATCTCTTTTTATAATCTCTAATAAACCCTGATAGCCCTTGAAATATGATATGAGGTCGCATTCTCTTAGGCCTTGACTTAATAATATATGGTCTTCATATAATTTATCTTTCTTATATGCGAATGAGCCAATCCATGTATTTATATATATCAGATTTACATGTGGCACAAACATGTAATTATTATGTGTTTGAATATCCAGAAGTTGTTTCCCAATGTCAGGATAATAATCCATAAAATCGGGTATATCAGAATATAGAAATTTATTATATTTCATACATACGTAAACGTCAGCTGTATCTTTGTTGCCTTGAATCACATTACGTATAAATGGTTCTGCAAAAAACGAATCGCCAACGTTTGCCGAATTAAAAAACACTATCTTTAGCTTATTCATTGATGTATAATAATATACCATTTTGGGTTTAATTCTTAAAACTTGTAAATACTATTTAGGATGATTATTATACATTTGGTTCTTTTGGCTTTGGTTTTTATAACAAAGGATTTGACAAGGTTGTGAAACTGGTGAACGACCAATATGACAAAGCCATTATAAAATTGGTTATTCCGACTGCACATTTTGGAGGGCCATATTATGATAATATGAGAAGCGACATTTTAAACAGATGTCAAAGTTTGGTCTCCAAACCGAACATTCATATCATCGTTTGTTTCGAGTTTTTGACAAACAACGACTTACTATATTTTCTAAATTCGAATACAGCAAATTTGTTTATGTATGACAAATGTGAAAACAGAAGCATTTCAAGCGTAATTGATTACGCTATATCGGTAAACACTCCTATAGGTATTTCGAATAGTTTAATGTTTCAGCACATATACAATGACGATATATGCTTATATAACGTCTCCATAGACGAATGCATAAAAAATAATTCGAAGTTTCGTAACAATATAGAGTATATGCAACATTTTGATAACGTAAAACTAATTGACACATTTTTTAAAGTATACAATGTTGGCAAATAACAATAAAATTAACTATATAATTTTATTATTTCTCAAAAATAGTTATGCAATAAACCACGATTTTGATAGGATACCCGGTCCAATAATATATTCTGCAAAATGTTTTATAACATAATCCTCAAAATATGACTTGTGAACGATTAGTCCCAACTCTGGTACCTTACGCCTCTTGTGTCGTTTGCAATAATACAGATACGCATCATATACGGAGATGTCATTCTCTTTGTCAGGCCATTCCATCTTAATTTCATCGAATACATTTTTGATACTCTTCTGCTTATCCCAGAGAGAACAGCGGATTTCCTGGATATACTTATCATTTTCGATAATCACGTTTGGATAGAAATACTGTATTAAATCAATAACCTGTTCATCCGTAATACTGGTATTACTCCATTTGTAAAACATGCGTCGAATTTCTTCTAATTCAAGTCCATGCTCATTCTCGTCCTCTACCATGTTCTCGTCCCAGAACTCTGTAAAGCTCTGAATCCCCGGCACGAATTTACTGAATACGCCATGGAATGTGTCAGACTCCTCTATATAATTGGCAGCCAGTGCCTTTGTCAATTCCTGCTTCAGGTTCGTCTGGAAAATAATCATGGGCAACTTTTTCGAGTTCAAAAAATGCTTCCACAAATATTGCAAATTCCTCCAGGTTATTGCGCTGGTGGTCTTATCGAATGTAATATAATTGCTTATAAACCCGCTGACCAAGTCACTAGCAGTTCTATCTCTTAAATAAAAAACATACGATTTCAGGTTCTCATCCTGACTATCCACTACAAAGTCGTCCGAGTTCTCATATCGAAGTGAATAATGAATTGCTACACATATAATATCGATTCCGATTTCGTCTATCATGTTTCGCCATATGTTCTCGTATTTAATCGTCTCATTCATGTGAACTAATCTGCAGTTCGAGTAATCATGTTCGTGGTATTTCAATTTGAGGGAGTGAAATAAGTTCGCGCCAACATTGATTTGACAATAGTTGTTTAATTCACGAATGAACGCCTTTGCATATGGCGGCAATAGATGAATTGTATCCGTCTTCTTCTTGAGAATATTGTCGCCCAATATCGTTAGGAAATACTTGGCCGCCGTCTTACTACTAAAAAATGTCGGATATAATGACATGATAACATTTTGAATGGTATCCGATTCAGGAATGGACGTAAATAGTGAGTTCTCCTTGATGCGTTTCATAATGGATATCTTAGTCTTATATTTCCAAGACATCAAGCTACGCCCATTTGTAATCGAGGTCAAGATATGGTGGAGTATACCATCTTCGTTATAGGGACGATAATGCTTGCCATCGTAATAGAAAAATTTCTCTGTGGAAGAAATGTAAAAATATTGATTCTTGTTCATGAAAGTGCTGACGAATGTGTCAAACTCGGCACTAAGTTCTTCGGTTCGAAGAATTCGCTGCTGATGTTGATTTGCCATGTTCTCGAGAACATTCGGTAATTGATTACAGATGAAATTCTGAAATCGGACAGACATATATGGGTCATTCGAATACTTGCTATATAGTGCTTCAATCGAGACTACGAGTTCATTTTTTTCCATTTCTATGTAAAATACAATAACTTTATATAGTTAGTAAAAAAATGTTTATTATGTACAATTTTGTCATTTTTCGCTGTTTCTGTTGTTTTTGTGTTAGTTAGTTCGTTTTTTACTTGTTCTTGAGCATCGCGTTCTCGTGCATCAGTCCATCAATCACGCAGTTCAGTGTCGCAATCTCCTGCTCGAGACGCTCAGCATAGTCAGCGTCAACGAGAGTGTCAGCCTCGTTAAAGAGGTTCACCGGCTTAGAGTAGGTGGCTTCGGTATTGTAGCGCATCAATTGGGTCGGCCTAGACTCCGTATTACTACGCTTCAACTTGGTCGGCGCACCCGGAAACATATCGTAATTGTCTCCGATAGAGCACTCGCGGTGAAGCTGGGGAATGTGAGGAACGTCGTTGCGAACAAGCCTGGGCGGCGTAATAAACTCCAGAGCCGGCATCGGCGCTTGCACCGGCATCGGCGCTTGCACCGGCATCGGCGCTTGCACCGGCGCCGGTAGCGAAAGCTTGTTCAGTAGGAACGTCCAATAAGGACCCTTGCCGTTCCTCCTATTCTCTGAATCGTAGTAAACAACCTTCTTCTCGCCATCGTTAATGGCTCTCAAGAACTCCTGTGCACGCTCCGTGCTGTTCCACGAGCGCATGTGGATGTAAGCCATATTATACAGCTTACCGAATGCGTCGGTCCTCTCTACGAGGTCAATCTTCTCGACGACGCCGAGACCCTCCTGCTCCTGAATCACGTCCTTAATCTGTTCCGAGGGAACCTCGAAGAACACGCGGGGGATGAACATGCTGGTAGACATTTTGGTTTGGTTTTGCTTGGTGGTTTGGTTAAGTATCATAATTACTAGACCAAATTTATGGAATCAATTTTTCCCAGATTTTGTGTTATAATGACACAGCACTCAACATCTGGGTCGGCGCATCTTGTGCATCAACCATCGACATTTTCAAATATTTCACAATTGCGATTTTACTAGTCAACAATTCTTGTTTGGACATGACCGCAAGCCACTGATATTTGGTTCGACGTAAGACTTCGTCCTCCGGAATATAAATGCCATAGTAATCTTTATCCAAATCGAGGAACTTATCCTCCATCAAATCATCCAACACTATCTGTTTCCGGTCATTCGACTTGATGCCTATCTTCTCGCCTCCTATTAAATTCATTTTCTGGTCGCGTATGGCTCGTAAGCACCATTGACTACTGTCACCAACGAAGACGCGCTCGTGTGACATGTGCGATTTTGATAGCTCTTTCTGTAGGTATTCTACCAATTCCAAAATCGTCGCATCATCGCGCCTAGCGCCCATGAAATATAGACTCGGCGCGAACAACAGCTTATTCTTCTGCTCTAATAGATTTGTCGCACGATTAATCGCCTCACAAACAAACGGGCGACTACCATACAACCCCTCACTGTATAGTCCCCTCAAATTTTTAGAGCAAATGAATGAATTTGGCACCAACATCCCGCCATAAATGTATATGAGCTTCATCAGTGCAAATTCGCGAACTTGTGACTTCATCGGTTCGGCGAGTGTCGAAACATCCACGTCCCAGCCGGGTATTAGATTACTAAATGTTTTGTCATCAATCAAACAAATGTGGAAATCGTCGCCACAATGGTCTATAATCGACTGAATTGTAAGGTGTAAATACGGTTGATTCAAGTCAGTAGAGTTTCTACCCCGCGACTCGAGCCAATTACGTGCGTTAACCTCATATTTTGAATGAATCCAGATTTTGGGTTTATTCATACCGTATAGTGGTGACTCATTTAACAGATATTTCTTAATCAAGTCATATTCGTCATTGGTGCTGTCTGCAAACCTCGTCTTGAATTGATTGCCGACATAGCTTGCTAATAGAATTAAACTAAATGCAAACACAGAATGATAAATTTCTTGAGTTTTAAACATCTTATATAGTAGCTTTGTATATTTTTATCACAAAGAAATTACATATTCATTTTTATAGACTGATTTCATATATTTGATACGTGAATCGAATGGTATTTGATTGTATTTGCATAGCTGCCGTAATACTGTAGTGAAGGTCTTATAATTCAGCTCTCGGTCAAGATAAAAATGTTTTGATTTATGATAATACTCGCGCAACTGATTATAAAATTCGACTTCCAAACCATGAAACAGCATTTTCTTATACACATTTTCGTCGACTAGATAAGTCCCATTGGTTTTATATGTAATCTTCTCAAGCAACTCCTGTAATATTGATGTATCGAATTGCTTGCGAAACAATTGTTCGTAGCTCATCTCTATATAAACTACTATTCCGACAGTTTAAGTCGATTTTGTTCAATTTGTTTTATTTTCTCCAAATAAAGAATTGCGTCCATGTGTTCCTCCTGTGCATGCTGAATCCACTGCAACATGGTCAAATCAGTTCTGTCTAAATTAACACCGTATTTCGCCATACCGACCTCCGAACGTTGCTGGAACTGCTTAATAATCGAGAACACTACGCTATCCGTAGTTTCCCGACTAATGGTAATGTTCTCCTTTTCCATATAATGTATTAATAATCTTTGTTTTCTTTGTATCATTTTAAGAATTTAAATCCTTGAAGAATTAAAATGGAACTTCGTTCCATTTTTTTCTTAAGGATTATGACCGATAAGTTTTCAAACGGACGATTTCGTCGTCCCCATTTGAAATCTTCATCGGTTTACAATTATATTACGTATTTCATTCGTAAACAGGGCCAATTCAATTGCATTCTCATGTATCTTGTTGAAAATGGTTATATATTTACATATAATTGGAATTATCCTATATTTCTGGTCCTCTGTCAATAGGTCCGTCAGCTTAACAAATGTGAAAAAATAATTCAATATATCAATCACTGAATACCCATAGTCATGTATAGCATATAATATACGGATTGGCTGTATTGGTTCGTCATGAAATGAACGCACATATGTTTCAAATTGTTGTAGCGATATGTTAGAACATAATTGTTTGCATTTTTCCAGAGTTATCGGTGCATCCGTATCTAAACCGTATATGTGTAGTTTTTCGAGATTATTAATTACATTACGAACGGTATTATCTGATATTTTTATGATATGGTCTTTTGCGTCTTCTGTAATTGAAATAGACTCTTTCGTCAAAATGTTATTCATTATCACTCGAATTTGTATGTCATCCAATGATTGTATATGCATGATGTGCATTCGCGATTGAATACTCTCTATGATTTTTTGTGTATTTGAACAAGTGAAAATGAAATTTACATTGCGTTTGTATTTGTCAATATAGTTACGAAATACTTGTTGACTCTGTTCATTAATACCATCCATATCATCGACAATTATCATCTTCTTTTTACCATATATAGAACTATGCGAACGACAGAACGTTTTCATCTCTGTCCGAAAATAATTTATACCCTGTTCTTTAAGATTATTGATGAACATAATATTGTTCTCTGGTAGCGGTGCCATCTTGTCTAATTTATAATATTCTCGGATGACCGCATAGAGAAAACTTGTTTTACCGGAGTTTGCATCCCCTACAAATAATACATTTAGTTCGTCGATTTTTAACAATGTGTATAATACAGACAAAAATCCGGAAGACGCCTGGAAATCAGTTACGTAAAATGGTTTATATTTAGATATGAACGTCTGTGGTATATCATTCATATGATACATAAATACGAAATGTTTATATCAGAAAATGAAATATAAAAAATATTCATGATTATAATTTATACCAATGCCCACATTATATGAAACGCTAGGTGTCGAACCCGATGCGAATGATGAACAAATTAAGAAGGCATATAAGAAGCTGGCGTTCCAATTTCATCCCGATAGAAACAACGACCCATCGGCGAATGCAAAATTCCAAGAGATAAATGAGGCAAATGAAGTTTTGTCCGACCCAAATAAGCGTGGTCAATATGACAATCAGTTGAATGGTGTGCCTACCATGCAATTTCGCGATATGAATGATATCTTTCGCTCGTTTTTTGGCGGCGGTGGTCCAGAGATGCACATGTTTCATGGCATGCAAGGAGGCCCAAACGTGTTTTTTCAAAATATGAGTAAACCCATGCCTATAGTTAAAACACTAAATATTACGATGGAACAAGCGTATTTGGGTGGAAGTTTTCCCATAGAATTTGAACGTTGGAATATTACAGGAAATACTAGAGTAGATGAGAGAGTTATGATGTATATAACCGTTCCTAGTGGGATTGATGACAACGAAATGCTAATTGTTCCTGAAAATGGAAACACAATTAACGGAACTTCAAAGGGTGACATTAAAATCAATATGCAGATTACAAATGATACCGAGTTCAAGCGTCAAGGATTGGATTTAATATTCAAGAAATCAGTTACACTGAAGGAGTCGCTTTGTGGATTCGATTTTGAAATTAAACACATCAATGGAAAAACATTGGCGTTTAAGAATCATCAAAATCCGTTTATCATCAAACCGGGGTTCAAGAAGGTTATTCCTGAGTTCGGAATGAAACGAGAGAACAATACAGGTAATTTAATAATAGATTTTGATATTGTTTTCCCAGACCAGTTGACGCCGGAACAGATTAAGACACTATCTGAGATTTTATAAATTTTCTATATATATAATATACATGAAATCATTCGTGCGTTTTTCCCAAAAACATAACTTCTTGCTGTTACTAATATTTATTATTGTTTTAGCAATTATTGTTTATTACGTGAATAAGTCAAACTATTTGGAAGGGCTTACTGCCAGTGAAAAACATTCAAAGTACGCTCGTGAGAAGGCTGCTAAGGATGCCGAGATTAAGCAGTGTAAGGCTAACTTTTATAACAATCGGTTAAAAAAATGTCCAAATTATCCTAATAAAAATGACCAATACTATATTGATTGTAAGGATGCCTTGAAATATATAGTAGACCCTGACCCAAACTATATAAATATGACATATACGAATGGAAAATGTTCAAGTGAATAAATTATATAATGGGTTTTACAACATTGTATAATTACGAAGAAATGCGCTTGGTAGGGATGGAGACATCGACCAAATAAATAGAGTTCTCAGTCATTACGATATACTCCTTCTCCACCTTGAAAATCTTGGAAATCGGGCTGGTATACTCCTCCTCGCTCTTCACGAGAAGCTTCTCATTATCCTCCTTGACGCCAATCAGTGCCGTCTTCTCAATTGAACTAGTCCAATAGTCCATCAAAATCGGTTTGTCCTCTACAATCGCCAGCTTAGCAGCATGTAAGAGTGTTTTCGTTTCTGGTAAACGATAACCAGACTCTGCGGTAGTAGTAGTTAAAGCAGACATTTTATACTATAATAATAAGTATTCAATTATACTTTAAATACTTTATAGATTATATAGTATTTTATGATGAACGAATATATCAACACATACGTTGAAATAATACTAGAATACTTAGATGAAATGTATAAATCCGAATTCATGGGTGCTCAATCGAACCGGAGTTTTTTAATATATACTGGATTTCGAGCAATAACTCATATATTCCAGATATCTTACATAAATAGCAATGACCTGAACACTGCATTTTATAATAGTAGAAATGCATATATATTTTATTTGGAGTATTTGGAACAGATACACAAAACGAACATGCGGCACGATTTGAGCCACAGCGACGCTATACAATTTCTATATAGTAAAACAATATCGCAAATGTCACCGAATTCTACGCCAAATAATCTGGCGATTGTTTCGAAGTTAATAGAACTAATACTATGGTTCGACAATGAACGTATCGAACAAACAAACATCGCACAAAAAACTATAATGAATCTGCTACAGTTTGATAGCGACATGTTATTTTACTTTTTGGAAACCGCACAGTTAAGAGCGATGAGCGATACAGAATATAAAACATTTTTATTAGACACATGTGCCTTATTTAAAAAAAATACAAGGACAAATGTGGATTGGAACATGCAACGTGTATACAAAATGCGCGACTTGAATGATAATATAAACATGCCTATCCAACAATGGGCAAAGTGGATTATTTCTCAACACTGATTTGATTATAATAATCATGCGTTACGCTGATAACACGCTTCTTGATTTTTAGCGTCTTGTCTTTTATATGCACAATCTCGTTTGTCACACGAATATTTAGGTATTCCTGTTCAAGTATATTCTTAATGAAATCGAATATATAATATAGTATCTTGTCTGAGCAATTTCCGACAATAAGACCACTGCCCGTCCGGAATATCATAAATGAGACTTCCGTATACTTTTTGTTCTCGAGTAGTTCGCTCATCTTCATATTTCGGTCTTCCTGCAGAATCTTGCCGTTCTGTTTGGATGGGTCGAACCCAATATCATTGTTGAAGTAAAATTTACATTTTACTCCAGGATAACTACATGGGTCGTATGCAGACTCTACACCATATTTGTCACTCCGTAGTATACTATGGAGCTTGTCGCGATTTATAAAGAACCCACAGTTAAAGTTCGAGTTAATTAGCACGTTTCCAAATTCGTCATTTTCCAAGAAGACAATCGGGTTCGTCAGGTGAGGTTTCAATATATTTAAAATCATCCGTTTGACAATATCCAACAACTCAGAATTTATAATTCCTGGTATTTCCAACTTACCTGTATTGAAGACCTTTACGTGTATTTCCTTAAATTTCCCATCATACGAGAATCGTAGAATCATCGCAAAACAATTATAGAATGCATTCTTTACCTTTCCCCGTGAGTTTATAATATCCTTTCTCGATAATCCTACTGTTATTTTTCGCTCGTCCTTGAATTTAATACGTCTAGCCGTCGGGTTGTCTATCTGCTTAATAATATTTTCCACGTAATATTGTGTGTTTTCTAGGTTCTTCTTCAAGTCCGTGTATTCTGACAGGTCTTTCGAAACAATTTTCATCTGTTTCTTTATAACACCGGACTCGGTCTTCCAGTAATCCACAATCGGAATTTCCCAGAAAATCTTATTGATGTCAATTGGCTGGTTCAAAAACAACACCTTCGTCTTCGTTGAAATATACAATTCAGAAAATACAGCGGCAATGTCTGGTGCTACGACCGGCGCAGCGGGTTTCGCAAAATCTGTGTTGGTGAGATAGCTGGACCATTCTGCGTCGATGTCCATTTTATTATATTATGTGTTTACTATTTAAAGAAGTATAATTTATTTATATGGTTTTCAATTTTACATAAATCGCCCCAGCCCCAATTAAAAATGTGTTATGCTATTATATATCGATGTTGTCAATAGAACACAAAATACAACTACCTGGTAAAAATGAGACGATTAAATCTAAAACACAACCGATTTCTATACCAATTAAAAGAGATTACACATACAATAATTGTCCAAGTTCATCTTCGCACTCGAAAACTCCTCCGAGCGAATTTATGGAACATCTGAAAAAACGGATTGATCAGTTCGCAACAAGTCCGATTTTTGTATATAATGCGCGCAACTGATTACAACAATAGCTGATTGCTACATCCGTTTTGGCATCGCCACAATGCAGTATATCACTGATGATATTTAGAAATTGTGGCGAAACTAATTCTGCTTTATTTCGGATGACGTAATCAAAATAATTGTTCATAATCGTTGATTTATCTATATTTATTTGGATGCTATTTAAATGAATATAATTAATAATGTTTGCTATATATTCGTTTTTGTCTGACAATTTCGTATGTATTTCATCGAGAATTGAGCGATTCACAATTTTGTTCTCCCATTCTACTTGCGATAGGTTTTGATTTAACTGTATGAAGTTAATCATGCTACGTATATCCGATTGATAAATCGACTGTATAGTATCAATCGACGCGTCGGTTAATTTCATGCTCTCATTTTCCGATATATGTTTCAGAAACTTATAAATATCCGCCTTTGGTAGCTGGTTGAATCGGATACAAGCAAATTCATTTTGTAGCGACGGCTCAATCTTACTAATGTAATTACATATCAGACAAAATTTTACATTCGGAGAACATACCTGCAACAAATATTTGAGTGCATATTGTGCATTTTTCGTCATATAATCAACTTCGTCTAATATTACAAATTTGAGACCTACATCAAAAAGGTTTCTCGATTTTACAAACGAATGAATCTGATTTCGTATAATATCAATACCACGCTCATCGGACGCGTTAAGATGAATTACTAAACTCTTGTTTATTTTATAATGTCTACTCTGAAATTCGTTGATTAGATTTATTATCGTAGTAGTTTTTCCAGTTCCTGGTGGACCATACAACAACAGATTTGGGAAGTATTTGTATTTCAAAATGTTCTCGAATAGTTTGCGATTCATGGGGTCGAGAACAATATTATCGAAATGACTCGGTCTGTATTTTTCTACCCATGGTATTCCTTTATCCATGATATTTATTTCAATGTCGATATATTTTTATATGTATATGAATTTAATAATATATGAGGAAACTAGGGAAAATACTTTTTTAAAACTATATAAAATTGTAAACGCAGTTCATATAAAATGACCGACGTTGTTGAAAAGAAGAAGAGAGGCAGACGCAGAAAAGACGATATTCCGGTTGAAGTTGTAGTAGAATCCAAGAAAAGAGGCCGAAAGCCGAAAGGCGGAAAACTAACTGTAAAGCAACCGGAACAGGAATCAAATAGTAACGCGATTATAAATGTTATTTTGCATTTAAAGTGTTCCATGAGTGACTTGGTCGAGTATAATACACAGACAATTCATAATGAATTGACCTATAACCCTGTAATACCACCTGAGATTCAGACTTACAATGGAGATGAGATACGCGGAACATTTAGCGAATATGAGCATAATACACAAACACAAGCTGTCGCTGATGTTGCATACACTGAACGAAACCATATTTGTCAATCGTGTAGCAAAAAGGATGATTCCAATACAGATGAGAACGACATCAATATTAAAGACATTAACGCCAAACTAAAACAGCTTAAAATAAATTTATACAAGAACACGCTACAAGATAAAAAGGCTGCTTGCTTCTGGTGCACATGTGAATTTGATAATCCGCCTTGTTATGTGCCGAAGTATGAAATGGACGATAAGATATTCGGATATGGCTCATTCTGTCGTCCAGAGTGCGCCGTTGCACATCTGATGAAGGAGAATTTAGACGATTCCACAAAATTCGAGCGATATCATTTATTGAATCAGATTTATAGTAAGGTATATGACTTTAAGAAGAACATCAAGCCCGCTCCAGACCCTCACTACCTTTTAGACAAATTCTTTGGGAATCTCTCGATACAGGAGTATCGTAAATTGCTGAAGACAGAGCACCTGCTTCTAGTGATTGATAAACCTATGACTCGAGTGCTACCGGAACTATTCGAAGACAATGATAACTTCATTCTAGGTATATACGGTGATTCGAATAACGCGTCACAGAGTAATGCCACTAGCATGTATAAAGTGAAGAGACAGAGCGAAAAACAGCCTGGGCCGAGCAAGAATAGTATCATGCGAGATAAGTTCGGTATGGCGTAACAGTATATTAGTTGAAATTTCAAATAATATAACACATATAATATTATAAAGGATGATATCCTGTGATTTAATGGGAGGTCTAGGGAATCAGCTGTTCCAAATATTTACGGCAATTTCATATTCAATTTCCAACAATATACCGTTTGTTTTTTTGTATTCTACCTCGTTAGGTTCTCGTAATACTTATTGGGACAATCTTCTCGAGAACATAAAGTGTAATACTGTAACTAATCCGGAACAATTGCCGACGAATTGCTTCTATGTACCATCATTCAGATATACACAACTTCCCATTTCTGATAATATTCGATTAACTGGCGGTTATTTCCAGAGTTATAAGTATTTTCAAAATAACAGAGATGCCATCTGTGACTTGTGCGGTATACGCGGACACAAAGAAACTGTGAAGTCTGAATTAATGAGCAATTTCAATGGTAAATTAATTAGTATGCATTTTCGCATGGGTGATTATAAAGGCAAGCCAGAATACCACCCGATATTATCATTTGATTATTATAATAATGCACTTTCACAGATTAAAGGTGAAGACTACACGATATTGATATTTTGTGAAAAGGAAGATGAACTTGATGTAAAACAAATCGTTGGTCGACTCAACACAAAAATGCGTGTAGAATATGTGAGTTTTGACATACCGGACTGGAAACAGCTCTTGATGATGAGTTGTTGTGATATAAATATCATTGCAAATAGCACATTTAGTTGGTGGGGCGCTTATTTGAATGATTGTCCAGTGTTTTATCCGAGTGTGTGGTTTGGTGTTAGGATGACATACGACGTTTCGGACCTCTTTCCGAAAAATTGGAGAAAAATTGATTGTGAACCGCCGGCTATAAATAATCTTAAATTAAAGCTACAGTTTCTATAACACAATGACTACTACCCAGATTGCCGTCGAGAATTTCCACTACATCCAGAAGCTGCCTGTTGTGCGCGAGCTGCTGAAGGAAAATAAGAAGTTGAAGCGCCGAGTCAAGGAGCTGAGGCGTTTGGTAAAACTCATCAGTAATAACGCGAGGTTGTTCCGACAGGAGGATAGTGATGAGGATGATGATGATGATATCGAGATTGTTGAGCCGAAGAAGAAGCGCTGTGTTAAGATTATCGATGTGGACGATAATCTCGAAGTTGGACCTCCAGTGCCTGTGCATGTCAAGATTGAGATTGAGATTGAGAAAAAGGATGAGAAAGATGATGACAATATCAAGCTTGTTGTCGAGGAAGAGGTAGTCGCAGAGGAAGCTGAGGAGGAAGAGGAGGAAGAGGAGGAGGGGGGCGTGCGGGGGGCTACCAGCGAAGCTGGTGTTGCGACTGCGTCGCTAGCCCCCGCAGAGGAAGAGGAAGAGGAAGAGGAGGAAGAGGAAGAGGAGGAAGAGGAGGAAGAGGAGGAAGAGGAGGAAG
>Ga0209596_1000433_pt1 | contig 38912 bp, 42 predicted proteins | sample M_130807_MF_Meta_FD_187314 | JGI IMG/M metagenome (GOLD analysis project Ga0209596, IMG submission 187314) | Freshwater microbial communities from Lake Montjoie, Canada to study carbon cycling - M_130807_MF_MetaG (SPAdes) (version 2) | ecosystem: Environmental > Aquatic > Freshwater > Lake... | reverse complement strand
TAGTTTTAGTAGAATCATAGCCATTTTCTCCATAAGAAAACTGGTAAATCTTACCAGTTGCATCTCGAACTGTTTGGTCATATTGAATCTGAATATCTTCACAAACTTTTACAATTTTACGCTGAATATAACCGGATTTTGCTGTGCCCATTGCTGTCACGTTTTTCCTATGCTTTCACATAGGCGTGGACTATATCTTAAGCAAACTCAAGCTGACTAGGCTTTCATTGTTTACCGACCCCCGTTAGTATTTCTACAAGTCTCTGCGGACAGACCATATCCTAGCCATAACGGATTTAGGTCTGGTGACCACGGGTTACCCATATATCTTCAGTATTATTACCATTGGGTACGGCTATTAACCGTGTTCCCTGTCTATGTTTCCAAAGACAGGTGGTAACTGAAGTTTTAGGGACTTCCCGACTTTTTAAAGGGTCTTGCCGTGAATAATCACGACTAGGAGGTAACACTGTTTTAACAGCCTCCTGTTGCAGACACAATGTTTATCTGCTACACCTTCTCTTCCTGACATACAGTGAAAGAAAAATTCTTGTGGTGTTAATCCGTGAATAAAAGAGTTTCTGATAAAGCCTCTGGATTCGTATTCTCTTTCTTTAGGGAGTTTTCCAAAGGGATAATGTGGTAGTGTTCGTTTTCCGTGGCTGAGAGTTGGATTTACTCTTTTGCCTTCTAAATTTTGTTGTCCAAGAACACCTGTGATTTGTGAAATATTGAAGTAATCTCCTTTTGCTCCTGAAACTACTGTAACTAAGAAGTTATTATCTGGTTTCATAGCATCTTTGGCAATTTTCATTCCAATATCTTTGGCTTGAGATAACGCCGCTGTAACTCTTACTTCTCTAATTCCTTGATTCTGTGTAGTTTCTTCGATTCCTTCAGCTTTTGTATAACATTCTGTTAATTTATCTTTAATCGCTAATACACTTTGTTTAGAGGTTACCATACAGTCTTCTAAGCCTACCGAAAACCCATGTACAAGTAGCCAAGCATTTCCTAAAAACTGCATATTATCTATGAAATTGGCTGTGATTTTGGTCCCATATTCTTTGTTAAGAATTTGGATAATAGATCCGTGTGCACTGCCTAGAGTACTTTTATCTAGTGCGCCTTCGATAAAGACTCCTTCTCTGATTTTCACGACTTGTTCTTCTGTGTGAGCACCGTTCTTTTTCTCGTAGTTGAAATTTTCTGGTAAGATAAGGGATATTAAGCCTCGGCCGTTGAATACGTCGGGTTTTTTGCCGTTTTGTTTTAGGACGCGTTCGATGGCTTTTAATCTGATAGGTGTGAAAAGGGCTGATCCATCGTGACGCTCACCTTTCATAGAGATGTCGCTGAATTGTCCACGTGTGAGTGGGAAGTGTCTTCTTGTCATAAGAAAGGCAGCGACTAAAGAGTCCTGTGTAATAGTGATAATAGGTTTACTTTCCTGTGGAGTAATAATATTAAGAGCGGTTGCAGAAATCATGCGAAGTTCTGCTTCCGCTTCATAGGATTGGGGGGTATGTATATTCCTCGATACCCTAAGGTTTCCCGAAGGGGATAGACTATACCTTAAGCCTTCATTAGGGCTGTGACGACCCTTCAGACCGATGACCGTTAAGTACAAGATTTGTACAAGTCGTTGAACGCACTCCATAGGTCAGTCACATAAGACCGGTAAGAGTTCGTTGCGGATTTTCCAATTCTAGACGTTTTTACCTGACACGTCGAAACGTGTACTACCCTAGGTCATTACCCCGGCCACCTATACATTTCTATACAGGTTTGGTAGTCTAGATTCTCAGGAGTTTCCCGCAATTGAGTCATCTTGCCAAAATTGACTAGACAGTTATATCTTGGCGTAAGTTACATCGTTTATCCTAAAAGGTATCTTACGCAACCTTTTAGGCGACTGTCTGTTAGAAACTGAACATTAGTCCATCTCGTCTCCATCGAACATTGATACCCTAAAGTTTCCAATGGGGATTAGACTGTACCTTAAGCCTTCATAGAGAATTGCCAGTTCTCTCAGACCAACACCTTACCAGTCGTTGAAATGGAACCATAGTCTGGTGTAACATATAGTGACTTTAGGTTCTCATCTGCGGATTACCCATATATTCTCAGTATTTTTACCGTTGGGTACGGCTATTAACCGTGGTCCCTTTGCTTCTTTAAAAACAAAGGTGGTAACTGAGATTTTAGGGACTTCCCGCATCCAGGTGTTTCGCCTACTTTGTAGACTAGGGAGCTACAGACTTTTAATCCTCCCTGTTGCAGACGTCGATGTTATAACTTTTTTGGCGTTATTGTAAACTATAAATAGGATCAGACTTTGTTTCTTTTTTAAATCTTTCTATAAATTCTATTGCATCATTTCTACTTTGTTCAATATCTATTGTTCTACCTCCAAATGATATTCTTGCTAATGACTGAATTTTGTTGTTTTTCTTGCCGTAGAAAATAATCAAGTAAGTTTTGCTTTTACTAACAGCACTATCGTATATTTTTCCGGCAATTCTTGTTATGTCACTAATGGCAAGAACTTTATCAAGTTTTGACTGGTATTTATAGCAGTCATTCCCTTGAAAAGACTCTGATATTTCTACATTGTTTGTTAACTGTCGAGCAAAACTTTCACAATCTTCTTTGGAACCTTTGAAATAAACTCTGATATTATCTTTAGCACCCTTTTCTTTGACTATGATGCGAAGTTCATTATTTGTTTTGATTAATCGAATATTTTCTATATTGATAGACTTGAGCTTTTCGCGGATTAGATCATTTGAATATTTTGTTCTTTTTATTCCAAATCTAATACCAAAACATATATCTTTACATCTTTTTTCTCTTGTCTTATCAATATAATTGTGTCGTTTTATTTCAAAACCATAATGTTCCCCAAGTCTTTTCATTAGACGGGTGTATTTTTTTCCGATTTCTTCTATATTATATCCATTTGGATACAGAGATTGATATTTCTCCATATATTCAGCCTCTATTTGATTGATCCGTCCAATTTCTTCTTTGTATATTCTTTTTTCTTCATACACTTCAAATTGATCAGAAGAATACTTATTTAAGGCTTGGTACAAAGGTTTAATTTTGTGTTCATCGTATTCTTTTGCTCTATAGTGTATTTTACATCGAGAAATTATTCCATGTCTGTCTAAATATTCAAGACAAATCATATGACTAAAAGTTTGTCCAATATAACATTTATCTTCTGGGATGCAATAAATTCTATAAATAATTCCATATACTTCCGAAATATCTGTTTTTTTTGTCCGATCTTTTCGATAAGAATAGTTTAGTTCAAGAATTTCGCTTAAATTTGTCATTTGTTTATATTTCTTGAATGTTTAAATATTTTATCGCCAAAAAACATTTTTATTTCTGTTCATCTGCGTTGAAACTTTTCGTAGCAGCTAAATTAAACCTAAAACTTTTATGTGGCATTGGAATAACTTCCATAGCCAGCATACTTCCACGATGTAGCAGTTAACCCTTGAAGTTTCCTACAAGGACTAGACTATACCTTAAGCCTTCATTGGAGTTGCGACTCTCCTCAGACCGATTCCCGTTGTTGCTATATAGTTTCTGAGTTGTATAGCAATGCAGTCGTTGAGCGCTTTCCATTGGTGTAGGAATTCGTTGCGGATTATCCAATCTTAAACGTTTTTACTGCGTATGTTTACACATACATGCCTTAGGTCATTACCCCAGGTATTGTACAGCTTTTCAACTGTACAAGTAGTAGTTTAAGCTCTAAGGAAGTTCCCGCAATTGAGGAATCTCGCCCTTATTTTCACAAGGACTAGGTGGTTTTATCGAAGAGTAAGTTACAATGTTTCTCTTGTATGGTATCTTACTCAACCATACAAGCATCCACCTGTTTTAACCCTAATTTTGAGTTCTTTTATACCCAACCTTTCGGAAGGGAGTAGACTATACCTTAAGCCTTCACAAGGGCTGTGATAACCCCTCAGACCCACACCCGTTTCTAGACAATTGTCTAGCACGTAAGATTTAAGCACATCTTACTCAGTCGTTGTGAGAGAATCATATCCAAATCACATAAGGACTTAGACTCTTTACTCACGGATTGCCCATTCTACGCTAGTACTTGTACGCACTAGTACTTGTACGCTCTAGTACTCTCGTAATATCTCAGACGTTTTTACCTGACACGCCGAAACGTGTACTACCCTAGGTCATTACCCCGGCCACCTATACATTTCTATACAGGCTTGGTAGTCTGAGCTTTAGGGGATTCCCGCTAATGAGGTGTGTCGCCCAACCCACTAGATTGGACTAGGTGGTAGCACTGTTTCCCCCTCTTCTTGAGGGCAGCCACCTGTTGCAGCCAACTTATATATAAAACGATTTCCTTTTTTCATATTCATTTCTTTCCAAAGAGGTTGCGTGTTCGTATAATGAAGTCTCTTAATCACTTCTTCTATAGTTGGATTCTGATATTTTATAGGTACTATATGATCTATATCCCAAACTTTACCATAATTTTCCCAAGTCATCCCAGACACAAACTGGTCTTCGAGATATTTTTTGTATGTTTCTATATCACAAAGAAGATATTCTATTGTTCTTTTCGATTTGGATTTTATTGCGGAACAAACTCTAGATCTTACTCGACTTGTCAAAAATCCAATAAAATCACAATATCTGCATGTATTTCTTAATATCTTATGTTCACATACAGTTCCTCCTTCACAATCAATACATCTTGTTCTACGTTTTCCATGTTCGCATATACTCCCTCCTTCGCATTCAATGCAAGTTGTTTTCATACATTTATGTTCACAATATTGATGACGTCCGTATAATTCTATGCAATCAGCACATCGGTCTTTTCGTTTCTTGTGTATACAAAGACTTCCACCTTTACATTCTTTGCAATACGTTTTTGAACGACCATGTGGACAAATACTAGCACCTCCACATTCTTTACATGCGCTTTTATTTTTCTTTCCATGTACGCATTTGTGCTTATCTAGGTAAGCATTCATATAGTTTATACAGTCAATGCATTTAGCGGTTTTTCCACCTGTACTTCTGTTTTTAAAGTTATCAATATGCTTGACTTTATTGCATTGTTTACATATTTTTTCGTCATCTTGAATCTTTTTTTGTGAATCTTTGGTCTTTTTCTGTTCTCTATATTTTTTCATTGTTTCTAAACAACTTGAACATTGTTTTGTAGGAATTTTCTTTCGTAAAGGAAAGTTTCCTAGAGGTTTAAGTATTTTGCATCTTACGCATATTTTATTTTGTTCGGGATTTTGTTCATCTGTAGTACATATTTCGCAACCTTTTAGAGTGTTTGGATACTCTTTTTTACAATTACACTTTTGCATTTTTTGGAAAGATTTATTCTTTTAATTGGAAATCAATTTTATTTTCCCCGGCTGTCTATTAAACAAGACTATATCATGCTTTTGAAGCTGTCGTTCAACTATATCTCCGATTTTTAGAGTAATATTCTTTTTTGAAGGATATTTTACTTCGATAAATTTTCCATTTCTAATTAGTCTATCACCAGTTTCTAATTTTTCTTTTCCTGTTTTCACTGTGATTATCTTTGTTTTTCCTGTATCTTCTGGAATTATTATATTTCCTTTCTTATCAGTTTTGAATTTCAAGTCTCCTCTGACTATCAAGTCTCCATATAATAATTCTGTTCCTTTTTTGTATAATCCATACTGTAAATTGTTTCGAATCTTTACTTCCGGCCCAATTTCATTACCTTCTTCATCTCGTCGCCTTCGCATCGTTGTAAGAAAATTCGCTTTTCCAGAATTCACCAACTCTGTCAACCACTTTATATTAAACTCTGTCACCGTTTCTGGCTTTGTATGTATCTGAGCTACCTCATACGGAATTCCTACCTGCCCTAACTTCAACGTTGGATCCGCTCCAATCACCGTTCTAGCTGAAAAGTTAACTCTCTTCGGATCGGTATCTTTGACCATGCCATAGTACTTTTGGTTTAGGTCAAGGGCGATACCTACAAATCTAGATTACTCCAGAAAGGACTATACCTTAAGCAAGTTCAAGGTGTTTGCCTATCATAACTCACCCATCTCCATCTAGTCTCTGAACCTTCTTCTCGGTTGAGAAGCTTGGATGCGGATTGTCTCTATCTCTTTTCAGAGATTTTCTTGTTCGTTTTTACGTAATGTTTGAAATATTAAATCTCTCCATGAAATAGCCATTTTATGCTTTTCATGCATTGTTATTTTAGAACTTTGAAAACTTTTTTTATATCTTTTTCCATTGTATATAATCTTTACACAGTATCCAATTATTTCACTTTTTTTATTTTTAACCAACGTAATATTCTTCATATTTTCATCTTGTTTATTTTCATCATATTTAGAGTTTATCGGTGTGTTTTTTCGGATATTATCAAGCCATTCTTCCGCATACTTAAATTTTTTTTCCATTGATACTTTTTTGCTAGAAAAAGTTTTATCGTATTTATGACCATTTATTAACACATTTACTCTATATCCATTTCCAAAATAATATATTCCTTTAGGTAGTTCTGGTTTGTAATTTTCATATATTCTTAATTTTATTTTTTCCAAGTATTCATTGGCTTGTTTAAAATTTTCATCTACTGTATATAAAGAAGAACCAAAATTCTTCCCGTATACAATGCCATTTTGTCTTCTACGAACACGATATCCAACAACTTTTCCATCTTTTATAAGTTCTTTTATATTTAGTTGGCTATCTGTTTGAGACTTGGAAATTTTTTCGCGAATTTCTTCTGAAATTTCAACTACACTACGTCCTCTTCCACCTAAAGCAATATTATAACCAAACTTATCGTTAATTGTCATATATAATTCTATCATTGAAATCTCAAATTTATCTACTTCTGTTAAATCGCATATAACTAGAATTTCAATCTGAAATACATTTTTACCATATTTTCTTATAGCTCTATAAAATAACGGACAGTCGTTATTCTTAGAAGGTGTAAATGCGTTTGTTAAATGTTGTTTTAATCTCCCTTCAACACCGAAATATTTTTCACCGTAATGAGATTTTGTTTTTCCAATATATGATTTTCCGTTGGTTTTGTTAATAATTCTGTATATGATTCCATATTTATCCATTTTTTCAAATATTGCAATTAGAGAGATTTTTCATTTTTTTTCAAACATAGCCCACCGTCTTTCAACGGGGTTTCAGTGTATATCACTATATACTGATCGTAGAACAAGAAAGAGATATTCCCGCAATTTGAAGATGTTGCCCAATATTTTGGACTAGGTAGTTATATACTCTTTCGAGGGGGAACTTACAACGTTTTCCCATTAATGTGTATCCCCAACATTAATGGCGCCTACCTGTTATGAGCGATCTCTGTTAACACAGAGAGAAACAGACCCTACCTGTTTCATCACCCATTAAATTATCCCTAATACGTCCTTTCTTTCCAGCTAAACGTTCCTTGAGACCTTTTAGAGGCCTGCTATCTGTAGGCTGTTTCGCTTTACCCTTTGAATTATTGAACATTGTCGAGATTCGGAAGCGTAGTGATTGTATAAGTTTCTGTCGTTTTTGGCTATCATTTGTATCCAACTGGTTATTAATCTTAACAATTTCTATCAACTGATAAGTCAAGTCATCATCACATATATTTCCATCAGCTAAAACATACGGACGTGAACACGGTGGAATCACCGGTAGAACGGTAAGGATTAAGTTTTTTGGATGAGTTCTCGATGGATTTAATCCCAACATTTCTACATCTTCATCAGATATATTATCAAAGATTTTCTTAATATCATCTACTTCCATCACAATCGATATCTTACCATCTCCTTTACGCTGTTTATATTCCATATTAATTGTCATATCTTTTGACTTGTAAGTAATTTTAGGCTGCGGTGAAAAACACTGCGAACACATATCAATCTTATCTAACTTTTCCAACATCTTATTAAAACGACGTTCATTCTTCATTTTAGAAAATCCAGCCAGTTCAATCTGATCTTTAAGAAGAAGAAGACGATGACACTGCTTACAAAAACACTTTAGAAACGTCGAAATCATCTTGTAAAACATTGGATGTAAAACAGGCTGAACTAAATCTATATATCCAAAATGTCCCCAACATTCTTTTTTCAAACCACACGTAACACATGGCTTATCTGTATCTGTACTACACCCCATTCTTTCATCATATACAGTACCTGGCCCTGTTAACTTAGTACTATCTATCTTACATACAGCCATTTGACGTATTTCATCCGCTGTATAGATTCCAAAATCTATACAAGATATATCATGTATATCAATTGACATTATTTAAAAATAAAGTAATTTTATACTTTATTTTTCATTTTGCAAATTCCAATTTCTGCGAAACCATTTTCCAACATAAACAGGTTCTACTTTCGTTAAACGTAATCCATACCCACGATCATGTTCTGATATAACAATACCTTTGTATATAATATTTTTTTCTGACAATACCAACGCTTTATCTCCTACTTGTGGTGTCTTTTTCATCACAGCATTACCTTTTTCGTAAATTAAGGATATTACATCTCGCTCTCCTCTTCTTTCTTCCACAAACTTTGCAAAAGGTTTACTCCATTGCACATACCAAGTATCTGATTTTTCTGTTTCTTTTTTCCCTATTAAACAAGTTAGTTGCAGAGGTTTTAGTTCAGTAGAACTTTCGATTTTTTTATCGTCTAGATAAAGACTGTAAGTGTTCTGTTCTTTGCGGATGTTGTAGTTTTTCTTTACAAAAATATTAGTTATTAGCCAAGGTAGTAAGAACTTTGTATTATGGGAGCTTTTGATTATACAGTCGTACAGTTTATAAGGGTCTATAAGGGTATCTCTAGCTTTTCTATAGATAAATTTTATATGTTCTGCATTCATGGGAAATAAAGTACAGTCATAGCCAGCTTTTTGGCGTTTTTCTATTAAAGATTTGGGAACCTGTTCGTTAAGTTGAAGAGTTCTGATTTCTAAAACAAAATTATCTTCTTTGTATTCATCTTTAATAAATTGTTTGTATTTTTCGTAGAGAGGTGTGATTTTTTCCCTTAGAATTCGTTTTAGTTTATCGTAATCTATGGTGGCTATTTTGTGATTATCGGCGTATGTTCGGATAAATGTTGTTAACTTTTCCTGAGGGATTAAGTTGTATTTTTTTATTTTGTTGGCGTATTCTATGAAAAAGAGTAGGGGTGTGATGTGTCCGATGGCTTTTTTTCTTTCTTCCAGATATTCAGGTATTTTATCGTTTCTTATTTTTCTTTTTAGAGATTTGTAAAGTTCGTATTTATTTTCATTATAATAGTAGACTCTGTAACTTTCGTTAAAAACGACAGAGTCTTTAGGTATTATTTTCAGGTCAACTGAACAATAAATATTTTTGTATTTGTACATAAATTCTAGTACTTTGTATTTTTTAGATTCTGTGAATATTTTCCGAAAGTCATATCGCACGCCTTTATACATTTTGTAGCCTTGTATAATTTCGTCTTTTGTCCAGTTTAATGATATATATGGTTCTAATATTTTATCTAATGTTAAAATGTCCATCATTGAGATTGTATTTTTGGATAGGTATGGTTTAACCTTTTCGTAGATTTCTGGATAATTTTTTGTGTTTTCGAACCATTTATTTACTTTTTCTAGGTTAAAATCGCATTCACCTTTTTCTCCGATTGACCAAGCTGGTTCTAGGCCTTGTATGTAGCCATAATAGAAGTTTGTAAATATGAAGGGAGTTTTATCTATGTTTTCTAGTATATTTTTTAAACGGTCAAAAAAGTGGTCATTTAAGGAGACTATTATATTTACGTCGATGTCGGTGATGTAGTTGCCGATATTTTTTTCGGTATAACTTCCTACAAATTTTACATTTCTAGAAGGTTGTCTTCCGTAACCTATATTTAAAAGTCTTCCTTCTGAATCGAATTTTTTTATAGAGTTTAGGTATTCATTTTGAACTATAGTTAAGTCTGCTAAATCATAGAGAAATTTTCTGTTAAATTCTTCTGTTTTAACAATTATATATGTTTCATCCTCCATTTATTATAATAAAGTATTATATACTTTATTTTATAATTTCCGAGAACGACGCTTACTCTTCTTAGGAGACTTGCGCTTACTCTTACGTGGCTTACGCTTACTCTTACGTGGCTTACGCTTACTCTTACGTGGCTTACGCTTACTCTTACGTGGCTTACGCTTACTCTTACGTGGCTTACGCTTACTCTGTTTAGGAGACTTACGCTTACTCTTCTTTACTTTACGTGACTTGCGCTTACTTTTACGTGGCTTACGCTTACTCGTGCGAGACTTATGCTTATTCTTCTTTATGCTTTTGCGAGAATGGCGCTTAAAGTTCATTTCATCTTCATTTTCAGAACTTTCTTCTTCTTCTTCCATATCTTCTAGATATTGCAGATCGTCCGGATTTTCCATTGAACCATAACCAAGTTCTCTTCTTGTACGTCGTCGTTTAGGAATTCTTGGTCTTATATTATCATCGTCATCACTCATTTATATATTCTTATAAAAAAATTTATAAGAAGTTAGTTTATATATTTTTTCTTGACAATGATAAGAATAACCCAGGTAAATAAAGCTAGAAAGAAAGCTAATTTATTATTTTTGAGGCGAAAAGTCACTATGTAAAATATTGTTAAAGTTATTATAGTGATAGATATTTGATAAGATGTGTGTAAAGCATGTTTTTCTATCTCTGTTTCAGTTAGGAAAAATAAAGTTATTAAGATGAGTGGAAAATAGTCTAGATAATACTTACACTTATTATAAAGATGTATCATCGTTTATTTATTAAGATTTTTTATTTCAGCGTACTTGTTTCCAAGAAAAATAAACGACTGAAACCATCGCCATATAACTTCCTTATCTTCCTTATCAACTCGCTTAGACGTCCAAAGATTTTTGAAATGATTTACCTTCGATGAATCAGTTTCATCTAACTGGTCAAAAAGAATATTATTCTTAAGAAAAAAATCTTCATTTCTAGCCTTCACCATATCTCCCATTGGACATAAATTATTTACAATATACTTCATTATATCTTCGATAGGTAATCTATCGTTGACGAAAATTCGAAAAATAACAAAGTCTGGTTCATTTGGAAATGTTTCTATTAATTCATCTAAAAAACTAACCATTTGAGTCTTTAACTGTATAAGAATCTCTATTTCAGAAGACATTTTATTATTTTTCTGACGTCTTTAAGTTTCCTATACAGTTAAAATTATGTTTTTCGTATTTTATCAACGTTATCGCCACATCTACTTTATCTCCTTGTGTAAGGGTTTTCGTTCCATTTTTAAAACTAGATGTACTCTTGTTATACTTGAAATTTCCCATCTTATCTGCAGGAATTAACACCTTCATTTTCCCCATGATTTCGACGAAAATTCCTTGTGCAAAGACCATGCAAATTTTCCCTTCATACACAGAATCTACTTCTGGTCTTAACGCTTTAGCTGTAAACTTAACTTTGAAAAAAATACCAGGTCCAGCTTGAGAAATTATATTTTCTACGATTTCTATATTATCGTATATTTTTGTAATATAGCCATACGTCTGATCACACTGATTTAAAACATCGTTGTGAATTTTCTGCTTAAGATGCTCCTGTAGATTTTCATCCAGATAGCGAGGCTCTAAACAGATTTTTCTTATAATGGTAATACGAGACATTTCGTATTATCATATAAAATTAACGGAAAAAAATCATTTTTATAGCAAGTAACACTAAAATTAAGAATAATAGGAAAATAAATATATTTCCTCCTCTTTCTTTCTTACTAAGATTGTTTCCCTTTATTTCATATTCTTTATCTATATCCTTTAAAGGTGATGTTGTTAATTGCCTGTATAAAATATCTGCATTTTCTATACACTTTTGCTTGTTTAACGGGCTACAAAAATCCGAATAGCAAGAAAATATATCCTCTTTTTTCTGTTCTAAACAATCTTTTCGAAATAATGGATAATCTCCACACCCATTTTCGTTTATACAGTTATGCATATAATATAGAGAATCGGATGGTATTTCGGTGCAATTACTCTGGCAGGCATCGGATAGTTCACTACACTGAGAATTGCAACGTTTATGTTTTTCTAAATTATCTCCATAATTTTTTTTACAAGTTTGGAAACAGTAAACAATATGTTCTTTGCAGCTAGATAAACAACAATCTACGCAAAATTCCATTTATACTAAACAATATATTGTTCTACAAATTCTTCTTTTTCATAGATAGGAACTCCTAGTTCCAGTGCTTTTTCAGACTTTCCTGTCGCCTTTCCTTCTTTACTTTGGACTATTAAAGCTGTTGTATTTTTAGAAACTGTTCCTACTAATTTTCCACCCCTTTGTGTAATATCTTCTTCTAACTTTTTATCCCGAAACCCACTCACTACAAATTTCTGGCCTTTTAATCCTTCGGATACGCGTGTTTCTTTTTTGAACGAAACGTAAGGAGATAGCTTCTTTGTTAACAGATCGGCGTATTTCAGATTTTTAGAAATCTTATCTGCCATGATATGGGAAAATCCTTCTACTTTTGTAATCATATCACTAATCTCTTTTTGGCTTTTAGTTTTATAAACGGTGAGAAGATCTGGAATATCTAGGAAAAGAGCATCCATTCTTTTGCTTCCTATGCCAAAGCCTAGAACTCCGGATGCTCCTAGAACGGAGGCTATCTTGACATTTTGCAAGCCGTTTCGTATATTAGTGTAAATTCTATCTGCAGATTTTTCTTGAAATTCTGGAACTTTTAACAGTCTTTCTTTACTTGCAGATATGATTTTTACGAGGGTATCTAATCCGTTGTCGTACATCTTCTTTACTGTTGCTTCGGAAACATGTTTTATTCCCATATGGGAAAAGAAACTAGAAATAAGCTTTACACAAACCATGTTATCGTACTTTACGGCGACTATATTTACATGTGTGTCATCCCATTTGTATTCTACGTCTGGCATTTGAGGGGTAGAACCTTTGACGACTTCTACAATGTAGGGGATAACTTCGTTACTTCTTGTAACACGTATAACTGAGTTGGGTCCGATATTATTTTCTTCTACGTATTTAGCGTTGTGAGCGGTGACTCTGTTTATGGTGACACCAGATAGGTCAACGGGTTCTATTAAGACGACAGGTTTTAGTTGTCCCCATTTGGTGATGTTCCATTCGACTTGTTTTACGGTAGTTTGGTGGACTGAGTCTTCTGTTGTCATTTTAAAAGCGAACATATAGTCTGGATTGCCGGATGTGTTACGGTCGTATGGTTCGTTAGACTGTACGATAAGTCCATCTAATTCATATTTAGAGGTTTTCTTGAAGTGTGTAAGAGTTTCTGAAAGTAGTTCTAAATCTAGATAATCTGTTATTTTGTGTTTAGCTACTTCAAACCCTAGGGTAGCTAGTGTGGATAGTTGTTTTTCTGGTTTGGGCATGGTAGAGTCTCCGACGATTTCGTACGTGACAAAGTGAATATCTTCGAGGCCTTGTCTTGCTGTTTTTCCTGCGATAAGTCCAGATACCATATTTCTGGGGTTTTTATAGGTTTCTTTGTATTTTTCTAGAAAGGTTTCTTTTTGTATGATTAGTTCTCCTCTTACAGTTATATCTTCTTTGATTTTTGGGAGATTTAAATATTTTGAGAGGTAGGAAATATCGGCGCCGATATTACCGTCTCCGCGAGTGTAAAGATTTAGTTTTTTGTCTTTTAGGAAAAGTAATAGGGAAACTCCGTCTAATTTTTCGCTTATGACATAGGTTTGGGAAGGGTGTTTCTTTTTCCATCTAGAGAGAAGTTCAGGTTTTTCCGAAGTTATTTTATCGGCGCTTCCAAGCCAGAATGGTAATTTAGTGCGATTTTCTCCTTCTCTGAGTTTGGCGCCTACGGGGGGGATGTATGATTTATCTCTTTTTTTCAGAGTGTCTTTAAGAATGTCGTATTTTTTGTCTTCGATGGAAGAGTCGCCGGTGTTGTAATAGATGTCGTCGAGATAGAGTTTGAAAGAGTGTAAATGTGTTAGGTCTTCTTTTTGTAAAAAATCTGAGTATTCTTGGGTGTTCATTTTTTGAATTTTTAAGAAGTATTTATCCATTTTATTTTTTGGTTTGTTATATTATAATAATTTCAATTTTAATATAATTATTTTAAAGACCTGGTAAAAATGATAAAATGTCATCCCGTAAAGAAAGTACTCTTACGAGTCCTAGTGATAGAAATACGACGTCTGAATTTCGTTTAGACCAGAATGTAGCTCCTTTAACTGATGTGCAGGTTTCAGATGCTATGAAAGAGTTGAATGTGTCTAGTTATGTGGAAAGATTTCCTCAGGTTGAGCGACGATATGCCGATCCTCCGGTAGAACTACAGAAGGTGGGTCTTATTTCTTTTGTTCCGGCAAAGGGAGCTACTCCGAATGAAAAGGGAGTTTATGGGTTTGCAAAGTTGCGAGGAAATTTTGCGTCTGAGCAAGAAGCCAATGAACAGGCGGAGCGACTTATTCGTAATGTAGATTCGTATCATCAGATTTATCATACTTATGTAGGTCGACCTTTTCCGTTGACTCAATCTTCTGAGTATTCTAAGGAAGTTAACCAAGTCGATCTTCAGAAGGAGATGGCTAGTGCGATGAGTGATGATATTCGTAAAAAGCGCGAAAAGGAACAGAAGGATATTGAGGAAATTAAGAATCGTGAAAAGGAGCTTCTTGAAGATGTAAAGAAGACTGAAGAAAATCGTGATGATCACTATACTACCTTGCGTGTTAAGAAGGCGCAATTAACGTGGACTTACTCTGAGACGGAAAAGAAGATGAAGCAAATGGCTGGTGTAATTGCTAAGACACGTTATGAACTAGAGGAACTTGACCGAACTCATCCAGAGCTTAAGGATCTTTATTTCAATAAGTATATGGATGCTAGGCGTCAGGCTGGGTTATCTACGGATAAGATTGATGCTGGAAATAACTTTATTAAGTATATGGTGGAAGATCTTCACTTACCAGCGGTAGAAGCTGAGTACCAGCGTTTGTATGGAGAAGAGAAGAAGTAAAAAGAAGATAAAATTATTTTACATAAATAATTTTTAAAGATAAATGTATGATGAAGAATATGAAGCGGACGAGTTTAAGAAACCAGTTTACCTAGGTTATAATGATAATGAGCTTGCAAAAGATTTTTTATATAATTATGAATACGAAGATAAATCAACTAATATCGCTAAAGTTAAGTTGATAAAGAACTATGAAATATTAATAGAAACAATAATAGCAGAAACTATAGTAAACTTATTGACTTATCAAGATACACATATAAATGAAAATTTATCTGAAAATAAAGAGCTTGTTAATACACTCAAATCTACCCATATCGATAAGATTATAAGATTTTTATGCGAACAAAACTACTGTGAAAAAATAAAAACATATATTCAGAATCCTATTATGGCTAATATTTACAAACAATTAAGAACTCATCCATATATAGGTATTAGTAAGATTAACGATCTTTACGCTAAAATAGTAAACCATATAAATAATATTATAGATGGTTGGAATGCCTATCTTTTAGAAGTATTTAATAATAAAAACAAGATACCAGATGAATTAAAACATTTAATACTGTCTTGGTTACAAGAACCTAGCGAACCTGACGAACCTCCTTCTAAACGTAATCGTTACAAGTTTAAGTCCCCTAGAAAGGTTAGAAAGTCCCCTGGAAAGTCCCCTGGAAAGTCCCCTGGAAAGTCCCCTAAAAAGTCCTCTAAAAAATCCCCTAGAAAATCTAGAAAGTCACCTGGAAAACCTAGAAAGTCTAGAAAATCTAGAAAGTCCCCTAGAAAATCTAGAAAGTCCCCTAGAAAATCTAGAAAGTCTAGGTAAGAAATTATTTATGTAAAATGTAAAAACATAAATAATATTGGTTACAAGCATTCGTTGCATTTTTTCACAAAGATAAGGTATAATAAGATTAGAATAGATACGATTGTAACGCCGACACCTATCCAGAATAAAAGTTTTTTCTTTTCTTTATTTTTTGTGCCTTTAGAACTTCCTGCTGTTCCAATTCCTGCTAAGGCTGCTACACCGGCAACGCAAGCTCCGCAGAAAGATTCTTTTATTTCTTCCTTTTCTTGTCTTTCTTTTTCTACCATTTATATAAATTGATTTTTTATTTTCTTATTTTATTTATTTCTAAAATGAAGCATATCAAAGGAAACATTCTAGATGTTAAAAATGGTTATATCTTTCAGATTTGCGACTGTATTAGTCTAGCTCCCTCTGGGTTTTCTGCTACTCTTTACGAAAAGTTTCCATCGTCATCTCCCTATTCTCTTCGTAAGAAGGAAGGTAATGTAGCCTCTCTTGGAACTCGCTCAAAACCCGGAACTGTCTTTATTTTGGGAGAAGAAAATGGACCTGATATTGTTAATATGTTTTCAGAGTATGAGAAAGATGATACAGATTCATCTAAACAAAAATACTTTAAAGAATGTTTAGAGGCGATGTTAGATTATTTTGAGTTTTTCACAGAAAAGGTCTACATTCATGTTCCTTACAAGCTTGGATGTAATTTTTCCAATAGTGTGTGGGAAGTATATGTGAAATTCTTACTTGAGTTTGAAGAACAAATGATTAGGAATAATGTGGACATTGAATTAACTGTATATCATTAATTTATTCATTTAATAAATGGATAAACTAAAATTAGTAGAACTAAAGAGAAAAGCTAAACAAAAAGGTCTATCTGGTTATTCTAGACTTAAGAAAGTTGATTTAGTATCTTTATTAGAAAGTTCTAATCATGGCCGCAAGGGCTCACGCAAGGGATCGCGCAAGGGCTCACGCAAGGGATCGCGCAAGGGCTCACGCAGACGTTCGCGCAAGGGCTCACGCAAGGGATCGCGCAAGGGCTCACGCAAGGGCTCACGCAGACGTTCGCGCAATGCATTGCGTAAGGGATCGCGCAAGGGCTCACGCAGACGTTCGCGCAATGCATTGCGTAAGGGATCGCGCAAGGGCTCACGCAAGGGATCGCGCAAGGGCTCACGCAGACGTTCGCGCAATGCATCGCGCAAGAGTTCGAGAGGTCGATCAAAGAGTAGTTTAGATACAAGATTTTCTGGAGACAAGTCGTTAGCTATAAATAAATATTTTTCGCGTATATTTATAATAAATTTACATGATAAGGTGGAACGATTTAGAAAAGTGACAGATCAGTTTAGAAACAAAGGGGTGAAATATGAACGATTTAATGCAGTAGATGGGCGTTGTAAGAAAGGAGAATGCGCGCAAAAGAAGCGTGAAATGGAGAAAAAGTATGACGTAAAGATTTCTAAAAATGTCAAGCCACCAACTGCTTCACTTGTAATTGGAACTCTTGAAATACTGAAAAAACAGGTAAAAAATAAGTGGAAACGTGTGTTGATTTGTGAAGATGATGTAGTATTTGATCCAAAAATTCTTCAGACTTTTGAGAAAGGTATAAATGAACTTGGAGATGCAGATTGGGATCTTCTTTATTTAGGTTGCGGTAGTAAGTGTGGTATTAAAGGTATTTCTACGGAAAAAACAAAGAATGAGCCATACGTGACGTCTCTTTCGATAGTCGATAAAGATGAGTATGACTGGTATGTTAAACATCCAGATGATCTTCGTGTTCCACTTTACGAAGATGATATGGATCGTTCTAAATGGGGAAAGTATATTTCGATACCTATGAGTCCAGGGGGAACTTGGGCTTACTGTTATTCATTAAAAGGCGCTAAAAAAACATTAGAGTTGTTTAAAAATAAAGTTAACAATCATATTGATCAGATGGTGATAAAACAAATTAGAAAAAATAAAATAAAAGCATATTCATTTGACCCTCCTATTATATTACACGAAAAAGGAGCGTTTAGACCAGATTCAGATATACCTTGGAATTGGTAATAATTTTATTTTAAAAAGACTTACATTCTTTTTAAAATAAATGTTATCTGTTACTCAGCAAAACATAAACTTTCTATGGAATACATTAGTCGTTCCAATTATAGATATAATTTCTTCTAATTGTAAAAGAAAGCCTAAACTATATGAAGAGGATTTTTTGCCATCTTGTCGTTTAGGAAATTTAGAAAAGGTAAAGGCATTAGCAGAGTCTTTTGATGTAAATTTAAACGAAGGCTTAATTGAATCTGTAAAACAAGGGCAGGTAGATATAGCTAGATATCTTATTTCTAAAGGGGCGACAGATTTAGATAGTTCTCTAAAAGTGGCCTGTCAGAATAACAATAGTGCGTTAGCTGAACTTTTGGTTCAGAAAGGGGCTAATATAGTAGTTGGATTACGAGTGTCAAAGTCTCCTAATATAACTAGAATGTTGTATAGGTATGAACAGAATAGTGAACTTATAAATTGAAAAAATATAATAATCTCTATTATATTTTCAAAAATGTCACGCAAGTTGTGCAAGACAGTAATTATGAAACAATCCCTGACTTCTGATGTGGCGAGTGAGTATTATAGAAAACTAGAGAAACTTCCTTGGCAGTCTGGGATAGCTTCAAGAAATGGCTTTACTAGGTTGGCATACTCTGTGAGTTTAGAGAGTGCTTTAGGGGAAGAACTGGTAGCTTTGATTTCTGCAATTTTAAGGGAGATCTCAAAGGTTCGTGAAATTCCAAATTATGCAATCTTTGGAATATATATTAACTACTATAAGGATGGAAATATGTACACTCCAAATCACAGCCACAAAGGGACTCATCAGCTGGTGATATCACTTGGTCAAACACGTACACTTTCTGTAGGTAAAAAGGAGTTTAGAATGGAAAATGGAGATTCTATATTGTTTGGGTCTTCGATTCATGGTGTTTCTCGAGAGGAAAATGTAAGGGGAGGTAGGATTTCGATAGCTACTTTTATGCGACCATTGTAAGTTATTTTTTTATTTTTTATAATATAGTATTATAATAAGTCGCCGATGGATAAGAAAAGAGAAAATATATTATTTCCTCTAGGATTTACTGGCCTTTCTGTTACAGCAATGGCTTATAATATGCGTCTAAAGAACGAACTACGTGAAGAACTCGGCGAAAAATTACGTACAGAGATACGCGAAGAGTTACGGGAACAGTTGCGTGCAGAGTTACGTGCGGAGTTACGTGCGGAGTTACGTACGGAGTTACGAAAGGAATTAAAAGAGATAGTTAAAGAGGCACAGCAAGATGATTGGAATATTGTCCTAAATTGATTTTATAATGTATTTTTTACATTATAAAAAAATGGATAGGATTTACGATGTAAATTGGGATGTGGGTGCGCATACAGGTTTTTCTGGAAAAATATGTGATACTTTATGGACTAGTGTAAATTACGGTATGTATGCAACGCAATTTTTTATGGGTAATCCACATGGATTTAATCGTGCAAAAATTACAGAGGAAGATATTTCTGAGTCTAAAAAAATTTTAAGTAAATATCCGCTTCATGTCTTTACTCATTTTCCTTACATTTCTAACTTAGCCGGTTCTATCGATTCTTTAGCTTGGAATGGAGATGATAAGCAAGATGCGAAAACATCACATGTTCTACGTTCCTTAGAATATGAATTATCGGTGTTAAGCAACTTTAATTCTTTGCGAAATGGAGTTGTAATTCACCCTGGTAACTTTAAAGATAGGAATGTAGGTTTATCTACTATTTCTAAAAGTATAAATAAAATACATTTCAGTAGTGACTCTAAACTTATATTGGAAAATTCTGCGGGACAAGGAGTTAGTTTAGCGACAACTTTTGGGGAGATAAAAACTATTATAGATGGTGTTCACGAGTCTAAAAAGGGGAATATAGGAGTTTGCGTAGATACTTGTCATATATTTGCGTATGGAGAGTATGATTTGGGTAAGATTAGTGATGTGGATAGAATGTTTTCTGATTTTGACTGTATTATAGGGTTAGATCGTTTTACACTTCTTCACTTAAACGATAGTCAAACTGTTCAAGGAAGTCGGAAAGATAGACATGAACTTATTGGGAAAGGACATATTTGGGGTGAAAGTGTAGAATCACTTTCTTATCTTTTGGATAAATGTAAAACATATGGTATACCAGCTGTTTTAGAAACACATGGAATTGATATGCTTACAATCGCAAAATTAACGAGACCTTCGATTACTCTTGCGTGAACGACGCTTAGACTTGCGCTTACTCTTGTGAGACTTGCGCTTAAAACTCGCCTTCATGACCATGCGTTTTACTAGTTCTGTTACATCTGTACCTATCTTTCCAGCACCTCGACTCTTTCTAAATGTGTCAAAACCGATTCTATTTTTAAATTGTGTTGCTTTTTCTGAAAATAAGTCTGTTAGCATCTTTTGTTCTTCGGTATAATAGTGTGTTTTTTCTAAGTACTGTTTGAATGTTTGTATATTTATTTTTAGTATATTCATTAATATTGGGCTTAATTGTTTATTGACTTCTTTTGAAAGTTGTGCTTGATTACCAATATAGGAATCGCCTTCCTTTTCCATATTTAACGAGTCGATTAATATAGGAACTAATATTTTTTGTAGTTCTTTTTGTACCTCTTTTTGTAGTTTCTCTTGTATTTCTTTGTTTATTTCCGGATCATCTATATATGTGTCATCATCTTTTCCAATTGCTGTTAAAACAGACGTGATTATATCTGACAGTGTACTCATTTTTATTATGAAAAAATAAAAATGAATTCTATTTAAACATTTTAATTCTGTAATAAAATGGAAACGCATATTGTGAATTCTACGCCAGAAATTTCTGGCACTGAAGAAAATTTGTTTTCTCGTGTAACAGCGGAAAGCAAGATTCGTCTAGTTGATTCTGATGAGGAAACTGGACTAGAATTATATTGTTATAATACTTGTAATAATGATGAAAGTACCTTTATCAAGCAATCTCGCGGGCTTGTTTTCCACAACGGTGAGCTTGTTATGAAGGCGTTTTCCTATACCGATGAATATTCTTATAAGGATGAAAGACTCCCTAATATCTTAAGTAATTTCAACCAATGGCGATTTTATACTGCTTATGAAGGTGCTCTACTTCGTTTATTCTACTTTTCTGGACGATGGTTTCTTTCTACTCATCGCAAGCTTAATGCTTTCCGTAGCAAATGGGCTTCGCGTGATTCTTTTGGAACTTTATTTAAGAAAGCCTTAGAAAATGAAGCGGAGATTAATCCTGAGTTTTCGTCCTCTCTAGGAGAGGGAGATAATATTTTGATTCGGTTTCAGAATAGTTTAGATAAGACTAAACAGTATATGTTTCTTCTTCGTAATTTTTCGGATAATCGTATTGTATGTGATGTTCCTACCGGTGAAGAGTCGTTAATTTTACATGTAGGTACGTTTGTTAACGGAGAACTTTCTCTGACGGAAAAGACAAGTCTTCACAGTCCAGAGCCTCACGAGTTTAAGACGTTTGAAGAAGTGTCAAACTATATTGAAACGAATATCGATCCGAAGAGGGTGCAAGGTATTATCTGTTTTGGTCCGGATTGTCGACAGATTAAGATTCTCCATAATGATTATTTAGAGATGTTTCAAACGCGTGGAAATGAGCCTAGTATTAAGTTTCGGTATCTTCAAGTTCGTATGAATAGGAAGATGACGGAGATGTTATACAGTCTCTATCCGGAGTTAAGAGATACGTTTAATGATTACGAGAATACGCTGTATGATATTGCGCGTTGTATTTATAGGGCGTATGTGCAGAGGTTTATTAAGAAGCGTTATGTGACGGTTCCTGTGGAGGAGTATCAGGTGATTAAAGAGTGTCATTCTTGGCATCTTTCTAATCGGGAGACTAATCGTATTTCTCTGGAGTGTGTGATTCAGCATTTGAATAAGCAATCGGCTACAAATCTGAATCATATGATTCGGCGTTTTAAGATTGAACAAGCTAAAAAGCAGGAAGTTATGCCTCGACGGGTGACTAGTCGTCCTACATCGGCGGTAAATAGTCCTTTAGTTATTGGATTAGCTGGTGTGGAACCTGAGAACTTAACAAATTGAAAAAATATATCACTTTCATTTATATAAAAATAAATGAAAGCTATTGTAATAGGTGATCCGCATTTTCAAACTGATAATATTTCAGAGGTAACTATGTTTATGGATAAGATAGAAGAGTTGGCTAAAAAGGAAAGTCCCGAATTTATTGTGATTTTAGGCGATCTTTTACATACCCATGAGCGTATACACACAATACCTTTAAACAAAGCTTATGAATTCATTGAGCGAATGCGTAATATAGCCAAGACCTTTGTTCTTGTTGGAAATCATGATATGATAAATAATAGTGTGTATCTTAATAATAATCATTGGATGAATGGTTTAAAACATTGGAAAGATGTGGAAATTGTTGATAAAGTTGTTTATTCCCTTATGGATGGTATGGAATTCTTTTTTCTTCCCTATGTTCCACCGGGTAGGTTTCAAGAGGCTTTAAATAGCACTGGGCAGGATTGGAAAAAGGCCGATTGTATTTTTGCCCACCAGGAGTTCTATGGGTGTAAAATGGGTGCTATTGTATCTGTAGAAGGTGATAAATGGCCTGAAAATTATCCCTATATTGTGTCTGGTCATATACATAGTAGACAGCAGATAGGGAAAAATGTGTATTATTGTGGGGCGTCGATGCAACATGCGTTTGGAGAGAGTGAAAGAAATGTTATAGCTATTTTGAGTTGGGAAAAGAAAGGAGAGCCTTATGTGTTAAATGAAGTAGAGTTGGATTTGCCGAGAAAGAAGATTATTTATACAGATGTAGAGGCTGTTCGAGAATATAAAATAACGGATACGAAGGATAAGATTAAAATAACGATATCTGGTGTGTATGATGAGTTTAAGGCGTTTAAGAAGACGGAAAAGTATAGGGAGTTGGTGAAAAGTGGTACAAAGGTGGTTTTTAAGCCTAAGAAAATAGCTAAAAAGGAGGAAGAGGAGGAAAAAAGTCCAGAGATGGCTAAAGTTGTGGATGAAAGTGATTTTAATAGGATATTGTTAGGTCTGGTAAATAAGGAGAAGAATCCATTTTTGTATGGGGTGTTTGAGTTGGTGGTGAATAGTAAAACTGTTAAAGAAGAAGATATTTTGTTTTTGTAAAAAAAATGTAAATTTACTATATTATAATAAATGTATGGTCAAAGAAATAATGTGACAATGTTAAATGAACTTCCCGAATTAGAAGATTTAGAAGGTGTTGGAGATTCGAGAAATCAAGATATGAAGGGAGGACCTACCGACTACCAGAAATATATCCGAAATTCTCATACTATGATGTCGCAGTCTGGAATGAATCGTATGGATATGGATCAGGAGCCTCCTTTTCCTCAACCTCAAGCTCCTCCTCAGCCGCCTCAACCTCCTCTTCGTCCTGTTCCAGAGGTGCATATGACATATAATTGTATTGATATAGCTAGGCATATACAGGATTGTCCTATATGTTCTAGATTTTACAATAATGATAAGACTGTATATATTATAATAATAATTGTATTATCTTTGATATGTCTATTGTTATTGAAGAAGGTTTTGAATGTGTAAAGGACTCCGTAAAAACTGCGTATTAAAAAAACGTTTTAATCGTTATAAATGAGTGAAGAAGAGTATGATACGATGGTTCTTTCAGCGGGTGGAATAAAAGGACTTTTTCTATTAGGTGGCATACAAGCTGTGATAGATAATAATCTATATAAAAATATAGATAAATATGTAGGAACTTCTATTGGGTGTATAATAGGATATCTTTTAGCTATAGGTTATACACCTATTGAGATAATGGTTTCATTTTATACTAATCACTGGTTAGAAAAGATGCAGAGTTTTAATCTTGTATCTATGATTAATGGGAATGGAGCTACTAGTTTTACACCTTTACATGAAGCTTTAGAAAAGATGACTTTACAGAAGATTGGAAGATTTTTAACGTTGGGAAAGTTAAGAGAAATATATGGTAAGACGCTTATCTGTGTGACGTATAATATGACAGTGTGTATGACGGAATATATTGGGCCAGATAATTATCCTGATTTGCCTTGTTTAACGGCGTTACGAATGAGTTCTAATCTTCCGTTAATATTCGATAGGTTTAAGTATATGGATAATTATTATATAGATGGTGCTTTTTCGGATAATTTTCCTATTTTAAAGGGGCAAGAAATCGGAAAAAAAGTATTGGGAATATTTGTAAAAATAAACGAAAAAAGTCTTCAAGATGACCCTGAAGATGGTATAATAAGTTATTTTCTTCGTCTTTTACAGATTCCCATGGCTCAGTCAACAAAGGATAAAAATAATCTTGCGACCGAAAAGTGTGATTTAATAGGCATAGATACAGATATGAGAAATTTCGTAGACTTTGATATAAAGTCTAAAATGAGATTAGATATGTTTTCCAAAGGATATGAAAATGTAAAAAATTATTTTAATAAGAGTAATAAAAATGGCTTATGATGAGAATGATGCGAGTTATTGGAATGATCCGTATGATTCGGATGATTCGAAACGTGATCATCTTGATCTAAGGGATAAAAACCTCTTTAAAGAGTTAGTTAAGATCATAATGGATACAAATACAAAATATGATAAATATCTTATATTAGATAAATGGGAAAAGTTAAAAATTAATGAAAGATCTTTCATAGACAAACTAGGACGAGAGAATCCTGATGTAGAATTTTCATCTTTAGAAGAATATCTTTTAGCTTACATACTCAAAACGGAAATAGCAGAACTAGCAAAAATAGAAAGAAGGCATGGTTACCTTTCAGTAGAGGAGTTTAATCGCAAAGAAAAACTTACACGTAAATTAAGGGATATTTTAGTTACATTGCTTACTTTTATTGGTGTTCAAGAAGTAAAAGATATCACAGATCTTGAAAAAAATCCTGGCTTTATTAACAAAATTAACGCCATCCCTAATGATATAAGAGTAGATGATGTAATTAGGCGGATTTATGATAATACGGTGTTGCCTAATTTAGAAGATGCCATTAAAAATACAATAAAGGTTGTATATATGGTTATCAGAAAAGCTAAGTTACCAGATCCAGGACGTGATGTAAAACGTGAAATAGCTAAATATTTAGGAACATTTACATTTTCTAGAAAGTCGGCTAGAAAGCCTAGAAAGTCGGCTAGAAAGCCTAGAAAGTCGGCTAGAAAGTCCGCTAGAAAGTCCGCTAGAAAGTCCGCTAGAAAGCCTAGAAAGCCTAGAAAGCCTAGAAAGCCTAGAAAGTCCGCTAGAAAGCCTAGAAAGCCTAGAAAGTCCGCTAGATAAAAATCTTTTTTATAGAATTTTTCTATAAAAAAGTATATTGGTGTAGAAGCCATAAAACGTATGTTAGATATTTTTTATTTTCAAATTGAAATTTAGATTCTCTTATAGTTTTTAAAAAAATGGTATGTTGTGATCTTCAAATCATTAAGGATAAAGATGGTGTTATAACTAGTATTGAAGAAGCTGTAAAACACGTAAACTATAAATGTAAAAATGGGTATGATGTTATTGTATGTTATCTAAATAATACAAAATATATAAGACATATAGATACTCAAATATGGCATAAAGAATTACAGGAATTTTTCGAAACTAAACATGGATGTAAAACAGAGGTATATATAGGGGAAAGACGTGCGGATGTTTTATCTGAGAAAACAAATACTGTAATTGAACTACAAAATAGTTTTATAAAAAAAGAAGAAATTTTGAAGCGTAATAAAGATTACGAAAATTTTGGGTATAAAATATACTGGATAGTAAATGGTTGGGATTCTAATATTTATAGAACGAGAGATAATAGATTTATAATAGACTGGAATAAACATATAGAATTTTCTGTATTAGATTATTTTTTCTTAGATACAGAATATGGAATATTTAAGATTTCTTCGAAACACATAAAATGTCAAATGACAGAGTGTCAGAATCCTAAGAGTCGCGATGATTTTATATCATCAATAGGTATTTTCGAACACGAAGAAGAACCAAAAAAGTGTAATTTATACATACGTCAGAGAGGTGCTGGATGTGGTAAAACTTACGAAAGTGTTCGATTAATTACTGAAACTGACTATAAGTATTATTTTTATCTTTCTAAAATGAGGTCAAATACAGCAGTAGTTCAAGAAAAAATAGATGATATGGTAATACAGTCTAAAAATCCATATATAAAAATAGGAAAAAATACATGTGAAGGAAATCAAAAAACGTACGAACTTGAAAAAAGCTTTATAGATGGGAAAAAAGAAAAATGTGAAATTTTTATAGGAACAATAGACTCTTTTTGCTACGCTATAAATAAGGATATAATTCCACTAGGCGAATCTTATTTCGAGCGTATCGCAAAAAATATTTCTACTGATACTGAAATTAGACTTTCCGATAAAGGAATGTTTAGATATGCTCAAACATCTAGTAGAATCTGTAAAGAAACATGTCTAATAATAGACGAGGCACAGGACTTAAGTCAAGACTATTTAAAAGCAATCTGTAGGGTAATGAGAGATACATATGCTGATTGTTATATTATAGGAGATAAACTACAGAGTATACTATTAGAAAAAAATATTATGACTAGCGATAATGATGTTTTTTTCCTAGATAGTATTAATATTTTTAGAGATAAACCCAAAAATTCTGTGCTTAGATTTCATAATTCAAAATTGCAAGACTTTGTAAATAAGCATGTTAACTTTGAAAAATATGGACTTGAAAAGATTATTTCTATATGCCAAAAACCTAATTGTCATAAAATACATGAAGAAAGAGATGTAGAAATTAGAAATGTTTCAGATGAAAAGATAGTTTACAATATATTAGAAATATTTCAATGTGAATTTAATAATGGATATAAAAAACCTGAACATTTTGCTATCATTTGTCCTATTGTTAGTAATTATCCAATTTTAGCAGAAATAAGAGACAGACTAGAAGAATTTTGGCACGAAAAATACGGAATCCCATTACCAGATGAAAAATGTCATGCATCTATTTCACGATATGCACAGCTTCATAGAAGCGAAGAATCTCGTCCTATAGATTTATTAGAATCACAGTACCGTACGCGTATTCAATCTATTCATTCTGCCAAAGGCACAGGAAGAGATGTTGTCATTGTTATCAATCTTACTCCCAAAATGGTAAGATACCATAAAACAACACATGGAGAGTTGAAATTCGATTCTATGTATCATGTAGCATTAACTAGAGCTGAAAAAATGTTATATTTAGTTAACTGTTCTTTTTCAGATGAAGAAAGTATAATAAGCGAGTGGAAAAATTTACACAGTAAAATAAACGTAAAAAAATTATTCAGAGTATTACAAGAAACATACGACTTGGAAGAGCATTATAAATCTATTTTAGATAGATTTGAGAGAAAAAAGGATAATAAAGTTGTAGATTATAATTACCATATTTCTAGAAGCAATATATTATTCGCTATTTTTTGGTTAAAAATGGCTGAAATGGCTAAAAATAGTGATATAGCAGTACGTATTAAAATGATAGGTAAATATAAGGTAAAAATATGTGATAATGTTCAAGAATACTATCAATATCTAAAAATGCAAAAAAATCAAAAACAATTTGAAATAGAGAAAGTTATACCACTTCAGAAATATTACGAGAATATACATGAAAAATTTCAGGAAATAACTATCCAAATTATAGAAAAAAGTAGGACTTGTAGTTCTGAAAAATTTTCAGAATTTATTTTAGATTGTCCAGAAAATATGATTGTTTTTACATATATTTTTAAACTTTTCTTATATAAGATGGTATATATACAAGATTCTTATATAGCACTAGGGCAAATTCTAAATTTAGATTGTTCTGAACGTGTTAATTTCATGAAAGAAATACGTAAAATACCAAATGTGTTAAGTAATATAAAATCATTATCTAAAAATTATAAACAATCATCAAGCCTTAAAATATGTTATAACCAAACAGAAGAATTTGACATTTATAATAGGCTTCCTATTTCTTGGTCTGAGAAAGAAATTATTTTTTATATTATTACACCTTGTATTAATGATTTTAATATACATGAAATATATAGTGAATTTATATTGTCAACAATGTTATTTTCGAAAATATCACAAGATTGTAAATATTATGATGAATTCAAAGGGAAAAAAGTTTCTTGTTATTTTTTAACATTATATGGTTGTGAATTAGTCGATGTACTAGAAGTAGATGATTTGTTAAACACTATTAAAACTGAGATCAAAGATACTTATTCTATATATCATGAAAAAATATTTACAGACTATAATAATAGTGGAAATAATTTCAAAAAACTTACTCAAGAAATTGATAATAAGTTTAAGTTTCCAAACTATATAGCAAATTTTTTCAAGTATCATATCAATAAGAAAACAAAAATGGAAAAGGAAGAATTTATAAATACACTAGACGAACGATTAGATTCTGCTATAGATATAACCTTTGAATAAAAATCTTTTTTATAGAATTTTTCTATAAAAATTAAGTATACATATGTTCAGGGGGTTTATCTTCTTTCGGTTTATTATTCTTTTCTAAAAATCCTAAAGCTTGTAATACATCTTCTTTCGAAATATTGAACTTGTGTTCTTTATCAAGGGAAAAGACACGTTTAGAATGGAACATTTTACATTTCGATAGAAATGTCTCTATATCTCCACCTGCATTCTTAAACATATCCTTATGCTTTTCAAAAATAGCTATCATAAAGTCTTCGCTAAACGAGACGTTCCAATTTATATCTCTAACCATTTTGAAGAAAATCTTATACAACTCTTTACTTGTATAGTCAGGTATTCTATGAACCCAGGGAAAACGCCTTTCCAACCCTTTGTTCATAGCGAAAAAACATCCGTTTACTTCTTCTTCATACCCTGCCACAATACAGCAGAAATCATTCTTATGCTCAGATAAAAATCCCGTCAACGTGTCGATAGCTTCTTTAGAAAAACTATCGCGGTCGTTATTTCTAGGAGCTAGAGAATACACCTCATCTATAAATAATACCCCTCCTATGGAAGACTGAAGTAGTTTTTTCGTCTTTATCGCTGTTTGCCCGAGATATCCAGCGACAAAATCATCGCGATACGCTACTTTAAACGAACCATTAGGAGAAAGTATATTCATGGATTGGTAAATTTTGCCTATAATCTTAGCAACAGATGTTTTTCCGCATCCAGGCTGACCGTATATAACAGTGTGAAGATACTCTTCGTTTTTATTTTTAGAGTGCATGCCTTGTAGATAGTAAATTATCTGGTAAAAAACAGTTTCTTTCAGAGATTCCATGCCAACCATTTCTTCTAATTCTTTAAGAAAGGGGGCTATACGCCATAACATTATAATATCTAGATTTTTATAAAATTTTAGTGAATTACCCAACTCAATAAGATCTTTCAAAGTAGAAACCGCAGGTGCGTTTTCAAGTTTAAGTTTAGGCCGTTGCCTCGTTTTCTTTTCAATGCTCACTTCCATGTTTGGATGAGTTTTTCTCTTTATTCCTATCATTATTTTATAAAATAACTAATAATATTTTAAATTCAATTAGAGATTCTGTAGATTTCTTTATACTTTTCTGGATCTGCTCTTAAAAATCTTAACTTATCTTTATGTTCATCATATTCGTCATTCGGTCTTTTTACAAAGAAAGCTTTTTGCTTTTTATTTTTATAGGTATAATTTTCACTTAGATAGGAAATTGTTATAAATATACGCTTAGAGTCATCTGGACATTTTACAGTTTCTGGATTTCCATGCCATGAATAGTCATTGCAGGTAAAAAGCACTAGCCGATTAAACATAGGTGCTATGCTAACTACTTTCTCATGTATTTTCGCGCTATCTTCAGATGCATTTTCACCGGACCAAATTTCAAGCTTACAATCATATTCTTCCTTCCAATTCACACTTAGGTAAATTCCTAAAGTAACGTGTTTTTTCTGTTTTGTAACAGGGTGTATTCCTGCGTCTACGTGAATATCTAACTTATCGCCGTTATTATACTTGTGTACTCCCCAGAAATTTCTTGTAGGATCTAAAAGTAATTTTTCACCTACAATTTCAGATAGTTTATTTACGAAAAAATCACTCTGTAACTCGTCGAATAATTTCTGTAATCTTTCTGGAAATTCGTATTTGTTTCTTAACGTTAACTTTGACTCAAAGGGATTTCATATCTATCCCACATCTTATCTGGAATATCCATAATTTCTTTCTGTAACTCATGTGCAAAATCATCTCTTAATATAGAGTCTTGGAAAGCATAAGGATATGGTTTTGTATTTCTATAATTTTCAGGATCAATTACAAGATTCTTTATCATTTATATAAATATAAAGAATCTCTATATTAGTTTTTGGTAACAAGAAAATACATGTTTATTATTATTCATATGCAAGTATAGTAAGCGTATATTTTCTATATGCTTTGGAAGATCATACCACCAGTCCTTCATAAAACGAAAACAATCGCTTGGATAACGGTGATATCCAAAATTAGGTGGATGTGTATGGGTTATAAGTATACCATTTTTTCTTAAACTATTGCATAAATTCTCCATAGCCTGAAATGGATTATAAACATGCTCTAACGTAGCTTGATTAATAATAATATCAAAACTAAGACCTTCAAGAGGACTATTTCTTTTACAAATATCTCCAATCAGACTTTAGTTCCTGAAATATATCTATCGTATAAATTTTCCAGGTAGGATAGATACTACTAAACATCTTCTTAACTTTCTCTGATTCTGAAACAAGTAATACAGTTGGATTTTCATACCTTTTAGAGTGATACTCCCACCACTGTTTTTCTATACCATGATAACCACCACTTAGATTATCCATATGAAACTTACCACCTACCCACATTCCATCCAAAGAGTAATCCCATTTAGAATTATCAAAATTATAAAATTCATAATCATGTGTAGTTATTGAATTATTATCTCGTGTTATATCCATTTATTATTTATTCTAAACTTTTAACCTATATTTTCTTAGTTTCTTAGAAACCAATGTCTTTCTCTCTTTCCCTCTCTTCTCGAAAAGTCTATGCTCTCTGTCATCTATCTCATTAATATATAAAACACCTCCTCTCTGCTTCTCAAACATTATAAGAGGGCTATTATACTCACGTTTCTTATTTCCAAAAAACCAACATCCTCTCCATATATACCCCTTATTATTCGGCATATCATCCAAATTAGCTCTTATGTAAGTCGGTAACGTTTCTTCTGCTTTACAAAACTGCTTGTAGTAATATTTATAATTTTTCTCAATATATTTATCCTCATTATCCTTATACCGTTTCTCCTCCATTTTTTCCTTCTTAATTTCATCGTCTTCTAAATTCTTTCTACGCTTAGCTATCATATCATCCTTACGGGTCTTTTCAGTCTTCTTACTCGTATTATACTGACTAATTATTTCCTCGTCAAACTTTCCAGATAAATAATCCCTCTCTTTTTCAGTATATTCAAAGATCTGTTCCGTTCTCTTATCCATCTTAGCCCTTATTTCATCCCTCTTCTTATTCACTACATCAGGTCTTAACCCAAGTGTATGTAGATTCTCTAATACTTCTTCATCCCTTTTCTGGGACTTTTCCATCCTGATAATTTCAAGCCTTATTTCGGCTGCATATTGTTTACGACGGGGTTCCATATCTTATATAAACCTAAATTGATTTTAAATTGGAAAAATAGAGGTTAGGTCAAATGACTGAGTCAAAGACTTGCCGATATTGTCTGTCGGATGACAATGTCGAAAATATGGTCTCTCCCTGCAAGTGCAAAGGAGGCATCCAATATGTACACAAAAATTGCCTTATACAATGGATTAACTCAAAAATCTCTCAGGAACACTCCTGCGAAATTTGCCACACCCCTTACAAGCTCATCACCAAGAACAATATATCTACCTGCATGTTTCTCCTTATTGAACTTATGAGACTCACTATCATTTCTATAGTGATTGGTGCCGTGTTGTTTTACGATGCCCCTAAAGAAATGAAAGTGCCCCATAAAATGATGCCAGTGCATGGGTTTGTCTTGTACATTTTTATCAACGGGGTGGTATCTATTGTGATTTTTTGGAAAGAACAAAATATTGCAGAGCATACAGAATTCATTGGATCTATCGTTGCCGGATTAGCTATCGTAGTTCTAGAATTTGTATGTTACTTGACTTACAATGAGATGATTATCGTCTTTCTCGTTTCTATGTTTGGACTTGGACAAACTTTTTGGAACCTATACTACAAGATAACACAAAGACACGACAAGAAAATCATCACTGATATTCTAGATTACTAATTTATTTATTATAATAAAATGAGTTTATCTAGACCAAATCTAACGATTCTTAGAGATTCCAGTCGACACGCAGAATCAGACTTTGAAAGCCTTCCCAAAGTTACCTGGGGAAGAAAATTTCCAGTAGAAGGATTTGACGGAGATAACGATGTACTAACAGTAGACTCTGTTCCAGACACATTTGACGGTACAGAAGTATGGAAAGACTTACTTTCTCCTGTAAAAGACCAAGGAAAATGCGGAAGTTGCTGGGCATTCGCTACAACTAGTACTCTTGCAGACAGATTTAACATACAATCCTTAGGAAAACTAAAAATAGATCTTTCTCCAACTTATATGTTACTCTGTGATTTTATAGGACAAGAACTAGTTGTAAAAAACCCACAAACACAGCAAAATATTTTTAATAAAATAAATCTTACTTCCATCGGTATGGGATCTTGCAATGGCAACTCACTAAGCGACTCGTGGAGATATCTTTACATTTTTGGAACCCCTACCGACAACTGCGTTCCCTACGATAAAACAATCGGCACTGAACTAGCCCTTAATTCCCCTTCCGACTTTTCTTCTACTAATTACACACCTCTTTGCACTTCTGTTACTGGGAAGATTGCCGATATGTGTAGTAACGTTTCTGAAAACTCTTCTAACGATGAATACGGTACACCAGCGCGTTTCTTTCGCTGTATTCACTTTTATTCGGTAGCTGGGATACCCCAAGACAGTGGAAGTGAATTATATATAAGACACAATATATACTCTTGGGGACCTGTTTCAACAGGGATGGTTGTTTATCCAGACTTGTACACGTTTGACGCTAAAAATAGTATATATGAATGGAATGGGTTAGGAGAATCGTTGGGAGGACATGCAGTAGAAATAGTTGGATGGGGGGAAGAAAAGGGGAAAAAATATTGGATAATAAGAAATAGCTGGGGAAAAGACTGGGGAAGAAATGGTTATTTTTATATAAGTAGAGGAAATAATATGTGTGAAATTGAAGCAAATGTCGTGGCTGGTCTTCCAGATTTTTTCTATCCTCTTGACTATAACTTAGTTAATCACAATAGATATAGTTGGGAAACAGCTGAACAAACAGAACTTCATATCAAGCAACGTAAAGATATAAGTACAGATCTTAGCCTGATGGGAGGTAGAATAGACCCATTAACGGGATATACTAAAAGAGTTATAGCGGAAAAGCCTTGGTTATCGTTAAAGCCTATAATAAGTCTAAAAGATCTACCGGATTGGAATACATTTGTAGCTGGAGAAGATTATAAGAATGAGAAAAAAGAATCTCACTTTTTCACCTTCTTGTTTTTATTTATTTTCATAATTGTAATCCTAGCGATAAGTTATTATAAAATAAAAATGAAATAATTTTTTATGTGACTATTTTCTCTAAATGTCTCTAGAAGCTAAAAGAAATATTCAAAAAGCCGCTTGGAAACTTTTTCCAGCTCAAGAACTATGGATAGATAAGGAAAACAATTTCTGGGCTTACGAAAAAAAAGAAAATGAAGTAGTAGTCACAACTGGAAAATATATCGATAAGATTGAGTATTCTACGTATACTGAAAAAACAGATAACGTAGATGAGTTGGTAGATTCTTTAACAGAAAACAAGGCAAACGAAGGTTATGAATGTTTTGCTATTGAGTTATAAAAAAAGAAAATCTATACATAATTATGTATAAATTTACTACAGATTGGTTTGAATTTCAGAAACCTATTATACAAGAATATTTTCCCCCGACAGATAAGAAAATTTCTATTTTAGAAATAGGTGCATTCGAAGGGAGAAGTACTACATTTTACATAGATAATTATCTCTCTCATACGGATAGTCATATAGATGTTATAGATCCGTTTAATTGCAATGATAAAACAACCCCTGTTACAGAAAATACTTTAGAAACATTTATATACAATATTAGTAATAGCAAATACCCAAATAAAATATCCTTCTATAAAGACTTTAGTAGCTCTGTTCTTCCAACTTTAAATAAAACTTACGATTATATCACAATCGATGCCTCGCATTTATCGCATGATGTTTTAACAGACACTGTACTTTCGTATAGACTTTTAGTGGAAGGTGGAACGATGTTTTTTGATGACTACGGAAGTTATGGTGTTAGAAAAGCAGTCGACTCTTTTATGGATTGTTTTTCCGAAAAAATGGAGAAAATTTATTCTGGATATCACTATATAGCTAAAAAGAAATAGAATTTTATTTACAATGTAAATAAAAAATAATTTACTCTTCCCAACAGCTTGATGGAGGTTTTTCGCTACTGTAGATAAATAATCCTGTGCCTCCAAAAGAAGTTTTGCATTTCCAGCCATGACCTTCTAACTCTGGTATAAGCTCGTTGACAAGTTTCTTTGTTAGTTCCATGTTATTTACTCGTCGGTTAAATTCATCGAGAGAAAAATAGTCATTTTCTTCATGACTGATAATATGCTCATATAAATCTCTGCGAAGATAACACTTTAATCTATCGTGATTAAGAAGTTGAAAATTGTTCTTATTTTTCGGATTACAAACAGATGGAAACTCTTTCATTTTTTTCAAAACTTTTATTTTTTAAATATGTCTATGTTTGTTATTCATTTTTTTAGAAAGATCTTTTAATTTATTATACACTTTCTTGTATTCTTCCTTTTTGCTAACTCTTCGTTTTGGTGTTTCAGGAACTGGAAAATCGTCTGAGGATGAGCTTCTCGATTCAGATGAGGAGGAGTATCTTTCATCATCTGATGGCTCATATAACGCTCTGAATTTACTCGGCTTCTTAGAAAAAGATTTGTAATAATCGGAATCTCTTTCGCTTGAATTACTGTCTTCGTGCTGTTTACCGCGTCTGTCTTCACGATGTTGTACGCTTCGGTCTTCACGATGTTGTACGCGTCGGTCTTCGCGATGTTTACCATTTCGGTCTTCGCGTCGGTCTTCGCGTCGGTCTTCGCGATGTTTACCGTTTCGGTCTTCGCGATGTTTACCATGTCGGTCTTCGCGTCTGTCTTCGCGATGTTTACCGTGTCTGTCTTCGCGTCGGTCTTCGCGATGTTTACCGTGTCTGTCTTCGCGTCGGTCTTCGCGATGTTTACCGTGTCTGTCTTCGCGTCTGTCTTCGCGTCTGTCTTCGCGATGATCTTCGCGTCTGTGTTCGCGTCTGTGTTCGCGTCTGTCTTCGCGTCTGTCTTCGCGATGTTGTCCGCGATGATCTTCACGTCGGTCTTCGCGATGTTGTCCTCGATGATCTTCACGTCGGTCTCCCTTTCGGTCTTCATGTCGATTATCTGTTTCTTGTGATTTTCTTTTTTCATAATCTTTCTTTTCTTGTTCAAATTTAATTCGTTCTTCTTCCTTCTTTTTTTGCAACAATATGTCATCTGTAGATAATTTCTTTTCTTGAACTTCACTAGGTTTTTTATTAGAGGCTTCTTTAGGGGTATCTTCTGACTCTTCGCTAGACTCGTCGCTAGATCCTTCGCTGGACTCGTCTCCGGACCCTTCGCTAGATCCTTGGCTAGACTCGTCTCCGGACCCTTCGCTAGATCCTTGACTAGACTCGTCTCCGGTAGCCGCTTCCTTTTCTTTAGGGGCTTCTCCAGAATCTTCGTCTTCGCTATCTTTACTTACGGCTCGATGGTATTTATTTTGTTCTTTGCGCGATTTAATATTAGATTCTATTTTTTCAAATTCTTTTTCTTTATCACCTGCATTTTCAGTTAGTTCAGAAATTATTTTTTTGAGTTTATCTTCTTTCTCTCTTGGAACAGTCCAACCAGCTCCGTTTTTTAAACGGGGATTCCAGCGACCATCTAAATTTCTCATAACTGTATTATATTTAGCCCGATCGCCACGTACTACTAAAGAACGATCGTTATATACTTCATATACTAGCTTGTCGCTCATTTTTATGGAACTATTTTTTCTCTTAAACCGTTTATTTAAAAATGAATTCTACACAATAAAAGAATAAAAATAAAGATGAAGATAAAACTGAAAAACTTTCGTTGTTATCTAGATAAAGAATTTGATTTTGGTGAAAATGGTCTTCTTCTTCTTTCTGGACCTTCTGGATGTGGCAAATCTACCATACTTATGGGAATAATGTTCGCTCTATATGGAACAGGAAATAAATTAATCTCTTTTGGAAAAACTAGTCTTCAAGTCCAAATGGAGTTTGAAGAACTACACATTCTCAGAACGAAAAAACCCAATCGTCTCGTCGTCACAAATACAAAAACAGATGTTGAACTTGAAGATGAAGCTGGACAAGCTGTTATAAATGAAAAGTTTGGTACAGCCTTTGATTGCACTTCTTATATACAACAAAATACCCTTAACTCTTTCATCATGATGAGCCCTCTAGAAAAACTAGAATTCCTGGAAAAATTCGCTTTTCACGGCGTAGACTTAGGACAACTCAAAGGACGCTGCCAAGCTATCATAAAGAAAAGAAACGAAGAACTTATTTCAACCACATCCCAATTAGAATTATCTTTAACACATTTCAAAAGTTTAAATAAACCAGAAAAAGTATCTTTTCCTATCAGAACAAAAGACAAAGAAAATGCGGTCAAAAATGAAACAATTAGGCTAAAAAATACAAAGGTATTAATTAAAAGAGCTGAAAGAGTGATACATTCCCTCTCCGAAGAATTAACAGATACTAAAATATTCACATCTCAATATGCTACAAAGAAAGAAACATTACTCTCACTCAAAGAAAAAATCGAAGATAATGAATGCGAAAAAACGACAACCCATTACGAAGGTGATGAAAAATTAGAAAAATATGAAAGCGAACTAAAACTTATTCTATCTGGAAAAGAATTATCCCTTCTACAAGAACGATATGAAGAGGATAAAGTTCGTTTGGAAAAAATGCAAGAAACTGAAAAAGAAACCTTAGAATCCGAAATAAAATCTATCAAAGAAATCTTATGGAAAGAATATTCAGCCCTAGAAGTAAATAAGACTATCACAGAATATACACAACTTCTTCACGATTCCGAAAAATTAGAAGGGTTAAAACGAAACAAAGAAAGATACAAAGTAGATGAAGAAAAAATCACAGAAAATATAAAAACTCTCGAAAAAGAACGCGAAAAATTAGGACAAAATAAGGATAAACTTTCCAAACTAATTCTTCAACAAGAACTTTACGAATGTCCATCTTGTCACGTTTCTCTACGATTTCAAGATGACAATTTACATCTTTTCCGAGATGATATTTCCGATAATGAAACTGATATTGAAGAAGTTAAGAAAGATATTTCTACCTCTACAAAACTAGTAAATCGTCTAGAATACATTATTCCAGAAGAAACATCAAAACTAAAACGCTACAATGAAACACTAGAAGAGATAAGAATCTTAGAACAACAATACGAAGAAGAAATACCAACTAAGGAGGAAACTGAATCTACTATAGAATATCTAAAAGAATATAAACGAACCCAAACTGAGCTAGAAAAGAAATGTAAAAAATTAGAAGGGAATCTAAAAGAGAAAAAGTTTTCATCATCTTTAGAAACTTTTAAAGACCAACTATCCAAGCAGAAAGAGAAAATTAAAAATATGACAAAAAGAGAGAAGCCAACCTTAAATTTAGATGAAAATGATTTACGACATCGGATCCAAATTCAACGACAAAGCAAGGAGAAAATTCTCCATTACGAAAAAAATCTCAAAGACCTTACTAGAGAACTGAAGAAAATCACAGAACAAATACAAGAAATGGAAACCCAATTTAACCTTAAATATCCTACTCTAAGAAATATGGAAATTTTACAAGGAGAACTAGATGCAAAAACAAAAGAACTAAGTAGTTTGAAACTAAATTGTGAAAAACACGAAGAAAACATGCGTCAAATCGAACTCTATAATAAGTACAAAGAAGAATTAACTAGATACAATGAGTGGGAAACAAAAGTAAACGAATTACAGGAACTAGAAGAAAAGAATCGTAAACAATACGCTGCTTCAACTCTTTTGAAAGATAAGATTCTTGAAGCTGAGAGTATCGCGATTCTTAACATCATAAATTCTATTAATATTCATGCACAAGAATACCTAGATATCTTTTTTCCTAATGATCCTATTGTTGTCCGACTCTTGCCATTTAAGCAAACGAAAAAGAAGACATGCAAGCCTCAGGTAAATTTAGAAATTGACTACAAAGGTATGGAAGCGGATGTGTCTATGCTTTCTGGAGGTGAACTAGCTAGAGTAGTTCTTTCCTATACTTTAGCTTTGGCGGAGATTTTTAACTCTCCACTTCTTATGTTAGATGAGTCAACGGCTTCGTTAGATCAAGATATGACTAGTATAGTGATGGATGGTATAAGAAAAAATTTTGGAAACAAGTTAACTGTTGTAATTGCTCACCAAGTTATTTCTGGAGATTTTGATAGGCAAATTAACTTGTAAAAAGTTTTAATAATAAATTATTAAAACTTTTAT
>Ga0209596_1000432_pt1 | contig 38931 bp, 58 predicted proteins | sample M_130807_MF_Meta_FD_187314 | JGI IMG/M metagenome (GOLD analysis project Ga0209596, IMG submission 187314) | Freshwater microbial communities from Lake Montjoie, Canada to study carbon cycling - M_130807_MF_MetaG (SPAdes) (version 2) | ecosystem: Environmental > Aquatic > Freshwater > Lake... | reverse complement strand
CCCGCCGTCCGTGCCACACGCTGCGCCAACGCATCGAATATTGGCGAGAAGTCGCCACCAAAATCCGCACGTTGCTTCGTCCATACGAAGGGCAGAGCGTTTTGTGCGTCGAAGGCTACGCAATGCACTCTCCGGGCAATCCGACGATAGCACCGGAGCTGGGTGGAATTATCCGGCTGTGGCTGCTGGAAGGATTTGATCCTGTGGAAGTGACGCCGGGCGAAGTGAAGTGCCTTGCGACGGGCAAAGGCAACGCCAAGAAAGACGAAGTGATGGCCGGGGTGTTGGCGCGTTGGGGCTTTGACTGCGGCGGTGACGATAATATTGCTGACAGCTTTTGCCTCGCGCGCTGGGCAATGGGCGACAGGCCCACGCCAAAGGTTAAGCAGGCCAAAGCCAAGATGCCGAAGCTGACGAGCAACCTAGCGCCGCGCGTACCCAAGCCGCCCAAGGCCAAGAAGCTGTCGCGCAAGGCGCAGCGGCAGCTGGAGTTGGACGCTGCGGCAGATGCGTTGATTGCAAGCGCGCCGTTTTAGGAGAAGCAGATGAAACCTGAGCAATTGCGCGAGTTGGTACAGCTTTGCGCAGAAGAAACTGCGCGCACAGGTAGTCTGCGGGCTGGGCTTGTGAAGCCGCTTTTGGTCCAACTTGAGCAACACGCCCAAGCGTTGGCTTTGCTGGCGGAGATACGTTTTGACATCCAAACCGGCGCGCTGATGGGCCGCGCCGGTGTTGCGGACTGCGCCAAGATTGCCGCACTTCTGGAGGCCAAATGAGCGAAACTATTTGCAAAACCTGCGGGCGCAGTGATTGCGAGCGCCTGACGATTCCGTGGTGGCGCATCGACAACGGCCCTGGCGAGCCATTGCGGATCGGGCCAGATTTTGACCTTGCGCGGACGCTGCAAAGCACAAATAAGCCCGACCCTTGGCCGGAATGGTGGTACACGTTCGGCGAATTTCCGCGTCGGCTGGATGACAAAAGTGCCCGCGCCTACGCCCGCGCCCAATGCGCCGCCCGCGCCGTGGACTGGTTCGCGCGCTGTCAGGAATTGCGGGCAGAACTTGACGCCCGTGAATCTGCATGGCTCATCAGCGCGCCTCACGGCAGCCCCAGCGACTGCCCGTGCTGGTACGACAAATGCCTTTGCACCGTGGAGAATTTTGCGGCAACAATCGAGCGCGCCAAACAGGCTGAATCGCAACTTGAGCGGCTGGTTAGTCGGGTTGAGTGGCTGGAAATGACTACGGAAAGCCGCTAACGCGCATTTGCGCAACCTAGCGCGGCGCATCCTGCGGTAACTTAACAGCAACCCCGTCATCCGGCGCAATCGCGTTTTGCGCGTGCCCATAATTCCCGCACAAAACATCCACGATTTCGCCGACGACGCCGAATCTTGCCCACAGCGCGGCGGGTATACGCGGGCGGATTACAACCGCGAACAACGCGCCAGCGGTGGCGACGGCGGCGGCGTATGGTTTGAGGTCGTCTAGGTCAATCATGGGTCGGCTCCTTCGGGCACGGTTCGTCACGCACCCAATGCGGCGGTTTGTTTGGGCAATTGTCTTGCACCCAACACCGGCCAGCGTCGTTGTGGGCGCGTTGAAGTTCGCACGTCGCGCAGCCGGTTAGCGCCGCAACTGCCGCAAGTGCAAAAAGTTTAAGCATGTTGCGCAATCTCCCGCTTGGCCGCTTGTCGCGCCGTACATTTCAGCGCCTTGTCGGACGGCTTCTTGCGGTCGTGCTGGCCGCAATCGCCCATGTCCATTTTGCGCACGCGGTTCCAGTCGTTTTTACGTTGACCGTAAGCTTTCACGTCGCTGTCGCATCCAGCGGCAACACCGTCACGATGACCGCCGTGCCTCCGCCCTTAACCGTGCCCTGCACCTGACACGGAGGAACAGGCGCGTATTGCGTCCCGGCTTTGCAGCCGTCTGTGCCTTTTGCAAATCCGCACGACGGATTTTGCCGTGCCGTGCAAATGTCGCAACCAAGCGGGAACACGCCAAAAAGAGCAGCGTTGCCGTTTTTGCCCAGCGTGGGGCCTAGCAGTGTGCCGCCGAATTGCATTTGCAAATCGTGGTTAAAACCATCGACAAGCGACACGTCCGCTACATCGTACCACGCGGGATTGTTGAGGTTTAGCTCGGCCTTGGTCGCGCCGCAGCCGACTGGTAGGTCAAAAGCCAGCGTTGCGTTTAGATATTTGCCGCCCAAATCAATCGTTTGCGTTGAGTTTGCAGGCAGTATCAGCGCGCAATTAAGCGCGCTGGATGTCGCGCAGTTTGGCAGCGATGCGGGCAAAAAAACGCTATCAGCTCCAAAAGCGAAATTGGCCGTCACGGGTTTGGCCGTAGCGTTGGCGATTGCCAGCGTTGACGTGCCAAGCGCCACCGTCGATTTGAGCGCGGGCTGCGCTTTTGGACTAACGCAACCTGCGAAAACAAGGGCGATAATTAGAAGATGTTTCATTATTCTTTCCAGTCGTCGGCGTGCCGACCAAGTGCTGACAACTGCGCGCTGTCATTGCGAATCTGCGACGGCTTGACTTTTGACCGCGCTAGTATTTCCAGCGCGGGCTTGTATTCATAGGCCAGCTTGTCAAATTGCTCTTTCGTTTCGGGGCCTAAATCGGCTTGGGCATCGACGACACGCTCACGCGCGACGGGCGGCGGCGTGTCACGGTCTAGCGAGTGAATCCACCAGATAACAGCGCCACCGACAATGCAACCCAGCGCGAACGTAGCGTAAATCACGCGACACCGTTAGGTGCGATGCAGATTGCCCCGCGTGCAAGGAACCACGCGACTGAGTGGACGCCGCGCCCGATGCCCTTGCCGGTGCTGCTGCTGTCGATTGTTTCGGTCGCGCTCACGCAAACACCCACATGGCCTGGGTGCCGACCATGCGCGTCACGGTGCCCGCCGTAGACCAGCAAGCAACCGCGCACCGGCGCATCAAACAGCCGCCACAAGTCTTGTTTGAGCGTGTGCAAGCCATCGTTGACCAGCGCATCGGTATTTTGCCACACCGGCGACGCTGGGCCTTTCTTGTCGATGCCCGCGCACCAGTCGGCAAAGGCGCTACAATCCTGCTTTAGGTCTGCGCCCCACGGCACCGGCGCAATTGCGCGCGTCGTCCCAGACCCCATTGCGTAGCCGTCCGCAATCGCGGGCTTTTCAGCGTTGGCCCATTCGGCGCGAAGTGCGATTGCTTCCAAAGTGCCATTGTTTTCGGGTGCTTTCATCGCGCAACCACCTGCCCTTTGCAGCAAGTGTCTCTGACGTGCTGAATTTGCTTGTCTAGCTCCGCGCTGATTTTTTCCATCACGGGAAGCGCCGCTTCAATCTTTGCGAGCTTTGCCATTGTTTCCGTATGGTTGGCTTTTATGCGCGCATCCATTTGGCCAGCGTAAAACGCGAACGCCAGCGTGAACGTCAACGCGCCGCTGAGAAGGCCGAGCCAAGTTGCAATGTTCGCCCACGTCACGCCTGCTGCTTTGATAACCATTGTGCCTTTGCGGGAGGTTAGGCGGCAACTTTCATTGCCAAAATCAGTCGCAAGCCGGTGCCAGAACCGAGCGAGCAAGAACCGTTTTGCGTGATTGTCCATGTTAGCGTGTCGCCCGCCGCGATTGCTGAATCGGAAATCGTCATCGCGACGACAGTTCCTGCCGTGAACGCGCTTGTGCGGGTTAGCGTCAATTTTGTGGTAGCACCTTGGTTTTTGACTGTGGTTACAAGGTCGTTTGGGTTTGCGGCAGGCGCGACGGTTGCCGCCGCGTCGGTCACAACCCAAGCGCCAAGAATGGTCATCGCGCGGTTGGCATAGTAAATGTATTTTACTGGATCCGCCGACGCCACCAGCGCCGCCCCAGCGACCTCGAACACAAGATCAACCTCGGTTCCAACGCAGTTTGTCAACGTGCCGCTTGCGGGTGTGCCGAGCGCATCGCCCGCCTGAAGGTAGGACAGCGCCGTTTTCATCTGCGCGGCGGTCAACTCCTCGGCAACACCAGCACCAGCTGTTACGCGTCCAAAGAAACGCGCCGTTGCAGAGACCGTCATCTTGGCGACACCGACGGCTTGCGCCGCAATCGTCGCCGCAAAACTGCCGGTCCCGCTGCCGGTCACGTCGCCGGTAAGCGTGATTGTTTGGTCGCCGGTGTTTGTGCCAGTGGACGTGCCGCTTGGGCAGGTTGTAGACGTCGCCGCATTGCCCGTGCAACTGCCGGAACTGCCGGTGCAACTGGCGACGACTTTGGCGGCATCCGAGGTGTTGTCAACGTTTTGCAGCGACAGGTTTGTCTTGGCCGTTGCAACGCTTGCCAAATCGGACAGGTTCGACGCCTTCAGCAACGCGCCATCGGTCGAAATCGCCGCAGCAACCTTGACGTCAACCTCTGCAGCGTTCAACCCTTCGGTGTAATTTGCACTCCCGCTGACGCTCATTGATTGCCTCCAGCCCACACGTCAGCAGCCGCGCCGCCGTTCAACACAGCGACAACGCAGACGAATCCAGCGCCGCCCGTTGCCAGAACAGGCCCCAGACTGTTGCCGGTTGCGACGTTGGCAACGCCTGCGGTGCCGATCGTGGTGTCCAAAATCCACAATTCCGCAATCAAATCCCACCAGTAGATACTGAAGTCTACCGTTCCCGCCGTTTTGGCCTTCAGAAAAAAGCGCAACTGCGTGAAATTGCTGCAAGCATAGCCCTGCGTTACCAGCGTTGGCGCGATTGCGGGGCAAGTAAGCCTGCGAAGTGCGGCAGTTGTGCCTGCGAGCACGCTTTGCGCGGCGTTGTCGATTAGTTTGGTGTTCGTCTTTGGCATCGGTTGACCTCTGGGGAAAGTGTGCGGGAAATTGGCGGATTACGCAAGGCTAGGCGATACCAGCCTGTGCGTAGTGCAGCGACAGCGTATAGCGGATGTTGATGGGAGAGCCGCCGACAGCTTCGAAGCGAATTACGCCACCAGAAACAGACGCTTTGAGCGTTGGCGCCGCAAGCCCGCTATTCATGTCCGGCGTGTTGCCCGCGCCGATGGTGAAAGCGCCGCCCGCGATATTAATCCCGTTGACTGGAAGCGTTAGTGTGCCGCCATTGTCAACCGCCAAAAATGTGCCTTCCCAAACAGCAACCAGCGCTGTCGCGAATTTCTTTGCAACGCAGCGATATCGCACAACATAACCGCGTGAACTCGCAGGGTTCCATTCAGCACCGGTGCCGTCGATTTTGTCGGTGCAGAATTTGACAGCGGTTGCGGCGTCGGTTGTATTCGCTTGCAAAATCAGGTTGCCGTGTTGGTGTTTGCCGTTGTCGGTGAGCGCGGGGCCAAGACTGGACCGCGCAAATTCGCCACGGTTCGGAGCGTCCGCGCCCGCGCCGGAAGCGTGCGAAAACGCCCCTGCTGCGCGGCATCCGTCGCCCATCGCATCAGAACCTTCAGCCAGCGCCGCAACGGGCGCGGTTTGTGGCGCGCCGTGCGCGCGTGCGCCGCGACCATCCGCGTTGACTGTTGCCGCCCCCGCCGTGATTCCTGTGCCGAGTGCGCCTTGGCCTAGCGTTATGATTGCTTTGCCAATTGCGATCGCCGTGGTGCCGGTTTTAGCGTCGGTCGATTCGCCGATGGCGATTGAATTTGCAGACTCAGCCTTGGAATTCTTGCCCGCCGAAATTGACGATGTGCCGGTTGCCGCTGCTGAAGTTGCCAACGCCAAAGCGTCCGCGCCGTCTGCTGCCGTGTTGTTGCCGACTGCCGTTCCGCCGCCGCTCGCTGCCGCAGAGGAGTGATAACCGACCGCGACGCTAGACGCGCCCGCCTGTGCGCTTTGGCCGATTGCCACCGCAGCGGAACCAGCACCCTTGTCGGCAACTGCCGACACACCAACGGCAATGTCGTTTGCGCCGTTGGCAATGCCGCCCATCATGGCAAGCGCATCCGCAGCGCGGGACTCCGAGCCGCTGCCGCCCGCCGAAAACGAGCGCGCGCCGCTGGCTTTGGCGTTGTAGCCGAGCCGCATTGAATCGTCGCCGGTATTGGCGTCATCCGCCTGCGTTCCGGTGAATTCGCCTACTGAAAACGCGGCCTTGGCTTTGCGGAACTGCATGCGCTCGCGACCCGCAGCGGTGCCGTCCTCCAGCGAAATCGAGCCGAAAACGACATCGAGCATTTGCGGGTCGCCAGATGCGGCTGTGCCGGTGCCGCTAACGTCTGTGCGAATGCTGGGTTGCGTTGTGTTGAGCGTGCGGACAATCGTGCCAGCGCCCGCCAAAACGGCGACGGCAAGCGTGAAAATCAGCCCTGGCATCAGCGATTCGATTGTGATCACGCCCGCGATATTTGATGCAAAAACAAACGTATTCACAAGCACATTGCTGTTTATCGCAGCAACAAACCGCGCAGCAACGAGCGTTGCTGTGTCGCCAACCATGCCTGTGTCGTCGATATTGTTGCCATTTATCGTGATGCGCCGGTCGTTGCCGACGCCCATTGCGCCCGCGACAGTGACGATTCCAAGCGCATTCTCAATAAACAGCGCCGCCTGAATCCCGCGCGAATTCAACGCGCTTTGCTTGTTCAGGATGTAGTTTGCATTGCGATAATCGGGCGCATCGGGCGCGGGGGCGTACCCAGCGGCGACAAGCCCAGCCGATGGCTCCAGATTTGCCGTCGGCGGATTGTTCGCAAACGGCAAAATCTGCAACGCGCCACTGGCAGCGGTTGGAATCGGATTGATAACACTAGCCATTTCGTCACCTTACGGGAAAAAGTAATCTGCCCAGAATCCACCGAGCGTGTTGCTGCCGTCGTCGTAGCCCTTGAACGGCGCGCCGTAAGCGTTCGCATTGTAAGCGAAAACCGGCGCGACAATGACGGCGATGCCGTGAATTCCGACGCCTGCGGATTTCGCAGCCTGAACGAATTGAATCACAACCGTTTTTTCAGCGGCGGTCAACGCAGTGCCGCAGAACAGCAACACCTTGAACGCAGCGGGGGGATCGTCCTTCAGGAATACCGCCGTGCAATTGCCTTTTAACAGCGCGAGCAACATCGCGCGGATTTGCTCCGCCGTGCCCATACTGCGATTGCGCAGAATCGCCGCCCGCAGTTTCTGGCGATAGGCCGTGTCGGATTCGCCGCTTGGGTACGATCCGCCAAGTCGTGCCTGATTGATCGCCTGCCCGATTTGATCCAGAAACACGCCCGCAGCGGTGTCCAAGTCGCGCGCCAATTGCAGCAATATCGTAACGTCCTCAATGCGTTGCACGCCATGCGCAAACACAGTTGACCACAATTTCAGGTTGACCGCCTGAGAGAATTCCCCCGGCAGCGCATCCTGTGCAATCGTCGCGTACACTTCTGGCGTCAAATCTGCCATGAATCCTTGCCGTTAGATGTAATTCAGCGTTATATCGGCGTCGATCGTCAGCGCGTAATGATCCCAAGCGATTGCCAAATTGCCTGCGACGCCGTTGATTGTCAGCGTAACCAGCGTGCAATTCGGGCCAGCATTCAAGAAGATAGCCGCCAAAACAGCGTCCCAAATCACATACTGGCCCATTTTGCGCGCGGTCGTGTAGGCTTCAATCGCCGCTTTGATTGCGGCGCTGTATGCCGTCGAACTGCCGGTAATCGTGGCGACAATCGTTGCTGTCGTGCTTGCCGCTTTCTGGAATTTGATCGGCACAGTGAAGCCGTCGCTGTCGGTCACATTCTCGGTCGTGCTGCCGTAAGTGGCGATTCCAAGCGGCTTATTCGCGAAAATAGCGGCGGCAATGTCGGCATCTGCGCCGCCCAAAGTGACGGCGACAAAGCTGTGCGGTGGCAACAGGCCGATGACGACCGGCGTGACAATGCCCGCAATATCGGTGTCATTGTTGAACACGACCGCCTGCGTCACGCCTGCAACTGCGCGGAGTGCAGCCCGCATTGCGTCAAGCGTCGTCAACCCAGGCAAGTGCGCCGATTGCTCGATGCGAATGCGAAAATCAGCGTCAATTTCTTGGTCGGTGCCGGTCGTGCCCGCGACGGCATTGGCAAAAGTGATGGTCGTGCTGCCCGCGAACGGCGTGAGAATCGTCCACCCAGCGGCGACGGTAGCGCCGACGACCTGCGGACCGGTTTCGATGGCTCGCAGACTGCCGGCGATATTGCCCACTGCGGGGACGGCAACGCCTGCGACGACGGCAAAGGTTGCGCCCGTGGCTACAAGTTGCAGCAACGCGCCAATCGGCACGTTGACGATAGCGCCCGCCGAATTGTAGAACGTGCCCGCGACAATCGTCGCAACGGCGGGAAGGCGTGTCAATCCAACATCTTCTGCGAGTCGGTCAAGGCCAATCCCGCTTGCGCCGTCCAAGTAGCCGGACTGGTAAACGCCGTCCAAGCCTTCTTGCAGCAAGAGCAATTCTTGCGCCTGCCCCGAAAGCAGTTGGCCGATGACGCTTTGGCCGTTGGCTGCCTGAATCGACGCGCCAAAAGTCGCCTGTGCGGTCGCTACCAAATCCGCTAGGATTTCATCGGCTGTGTCGATTGTTAGGCCGCTTGGGCCGATTGCGAGCGTCATTATCCTACCGCCGTGGTGACTGTGGCTGTCGCGCCGGTGTCCGCCGTGACCGCGATTGAAATCGTCGCCGTTCGGTTATCCTGCCTCACGATCTCGATTTTATCCACACTGGCCACGCCGACGATGGGGGCAATGACTTTGCGCAGCGCGCTGGAAATCGTCGCATCGGCAACGCCCTTTGACAGCAGCGCCGACCAATCAATGCCCAGGTCGCCGTCAAAGGCGTATTCGCCGCGCCAGAGTTGGACGGCGATGTTGATTTCTTGGGCAATTGAATCAATGCCTTCAAGCAGGACAAAATCGCCGTTTTCGATGGCAAGATCGCCAAATGAATTAAGTTTTAGGTCGCGCCAAGCTGTCATCCTGCCGTCACCTTTGCGCTGCCGCCTGTGATTGTGCCAAAGCCGGTGATTGCCGGAAGCGGTGGCCCCGGAAGCGCATTGAGCTTTGTTGTTGCCGCAACAAGCCACGCGGTAAGCGTTGCGTCAGCTGACACTGCGTCGGTCGTGCGCGCAACAGCCAATCGCGGTGTCGACGCCAGCGCGACCTTGCCGCCGGTCGGTTCGTAAATCCGCAAATCGCTGCCCGCTTCTGTCGGCAGAACAGCGCCGCCTGAATTCGACGGCACAAACAGCGCATCGCTCAAATCGTGCATGCGCGCGTCGTTTGGATCGCCCTGGCTGCCGTCGGTGCTGAACCGCGCAATCGACCGCGCGCAAAAGTGGACTGTGCCGATGTCACCTGTAGCGAGCTTGAACTTGATCCCGCCGCCGTTGCCGCCTTGAAAACACACACGAACGCTTGGCAGCGCTGCCATCGGCGTAGGCTCGTCGTCAAGGTAAACATACGGAATCGTTTGCAGTTGTACGGTTTCGCTGGCGTCGTTGTACGATAGCACGCGGGCAAGCATCGAAGTCCACACGCCTTCAAGCCGTTTTGTCAGTGCGAGATCAAGGACTTCCTCAAAGCTGAACGCCATCACGTCACCGCCCGACAAATCGCTTCGGCGTACCAGTCTGCCGAGTGCGTGTCGCCTTTGTAGACTACTTCGTCAATGCGGTACAACCCTTGCAGAATCTCGCTTTGCAGTTGTAGCTTTCGTCCTGGCTTGATTGACGCCTGCAACGTCGCTTTGATCTTGACCCGCGTGGCGTAAGTCACGGCCTTGGCTTTGCTTTGGCCTTTAACTTGCTTCTTTTTGCTGGCGATACGCTCCGGCGAACCGATTAGGCCCGTCGATTCTGACAGCAAAACCGCCGTTTCCGCCGTGGGTTCATTGCCTTCCAAGATAAGCAGCGCGCCATCCTGCATCGAATAGTGCAGGTCGAACGGGTCAAGCAGTGTTTGCAGCGACATTTGCGCGGGGCCTGAATGCACCAGCGCGCCGGTTGTCACCTTGTCTTTGAGCAGCACTTGCGCCGAAGTGGGAAGTGCAAGCCCCATCGCAGACGCCAGTTTGCCGACAACCACCGATAGCGCCACGCCTTTGGCAAACGATTGATTGACGCTGCGCTGAAATGCCGCGTCGCCGTCGGCGGAGATAATCGAGATTGCCCAATTCGGCCCGTCGCGCATCGGGCGCACGTCGACCAGCGTGCCGGTGTAAAGAATTTCGCTTGAGCCATCCCAGCCCGCCGCCAAAATCACTTGCGCGCCCAGCGTGAAATTCTCGCGCGTGAAGGCGTTGATATTGTAGACGGTTATCGTCGCCGGATCGGGGAACTTGTTGAACTTGCGCTTGATTTCAAACGAGATTCGATAGCCGTTGCCCGAATTGTTGCTGTAAAGCTGGTCATCGATCGTCAGCGACACCACTGGATTGAAAAGCTGTTGAGAGTAGGCCATTTATGCGCCAACCTCTGCCGCAGTGGCGTAAACCAGTTGCACCCGCGCGCCAAGTTCGCCGTTGTCGGCGTCGGTGCCCTTGTCGGCGCTGGCGATTGCGAGCAGCAGTCCTTGCGGCACGTTGTTTTGGCCGAATATCGCGGAGTTGATGGGCAATCCGCTGTTGCGAACGGCAAGCCCCGCGCAAAGCGTGTTGCCCGCGTCGTCTGAAATGTCCAAGCGCCACATCGCAGCGCGCGCATTCCAGCGGAAATATAGCTGAAACGGCGTGCCGTCCAGCACAACGCGGAGGATTTGCGGCGGCACGTCGGGGCCGGATTGGAACGGGATGACTTTCACTGCGTTATCCCCCGAATTGCCGTGAAGTAATCGCCAATTATGACTTCAGCGCCCGCTTTCAGCACTTGCCCCGCCTCGGTGAGCGTTTGCGCCTTCACTTTCTTGCCGGTCGCCTTTTTCAGCTTTGAAGTCGTGGGCTTGAGCTTGACGCTTGCCGACGATGCAATCAAAAGCTCCTTGAACTGGCAGCCGACTTTGATTGAATCGGTCTGATCAAGGCTATAGCTTACAGAGATCGCGCAGTTGCGGTATGTCTCGCCCTTGATAATCAGGTCGACAAGCTGGCGTTGTAGCCAAGCGTTATAAAGCTGATCGACGGCCTTCTGCGGACGGTCTGCACCGGCCTGCGGGCGCATGTCGTCACCTTGGGGCCACGGCGTAAAGATCAAGTCAATCGTGAACTTACGCGGCTGGCGAATCACGTTTGTGTTGATCGTCGCCTGCTCGGTCGGTATGTCAGGCGACTCCGAATCGAGCGTGATTGCGTAATTCTCGTATGTATCCGGCGAGATATACGAGGCATTGGCGAAAATGACGGTGCAAGTTGGCGTGCTCATGGCTGCCCGCCGTAAGACCGCGCGGTCTGATCGTGAATCTGATCAACGAATTGGCGGATCGCCTGATCATTGATGCGCGCAACGGCAGCCGCTTCAGAGCCTTCGGGCACCGTGATTTTCATCGTAATGTTGTTGACTTGCGTTTTGCTTTCGTTCTTGGCATAGCGCGCTGCGTCGTCCACGTCCTTTTGCGTGCCAATGCCGCCGTGTGCGTCGCGGTAATCGCCAAGCGCCTTTGATTCCCGCTCGTTGTCGCGCACAGTCTTGGCCCAGGTGGCGCGCGCCTGTTGCTGGCTTGTCGGTGCGCCGATGACCATGCCGACGCGATCTGCGAGACGATGCCCAAGGCCTGAGGCAGTTGAGCCCAAGTCTTTGCCCACCTGCGACTGGACACGGCGCCGCACGTTTTCGTCGCCGCTGTAGCCCGCTGCAAACATCGCCGCGGTGCCGCCGATAGCCTGCCCCGCGCCCTGAACCGTGCTGCCGATAATATCCAAGCCACCCGCAATAGCAGCAATCAGCGCCTCGGTTGCCTTCAAGATCGGTTGCAACGATTCAAGTTTGCTGCCGAATCCGTCCATGCCGTCGCCAGCGTCCAAAAACAGCGGCAACAGCGATGTGTCGATCCATTGCAAAACAACATTGCCCGCTTCGTTAAATTTGACAAACGATCCTGCGAGCTTATCGCCAATTTGCTGCTCTAGCTTTTCAGCGGCGGCTTTCGACAGATCCAATGCGTGCGCGTTGCCCGCAAGGCCAGTCGTCTGCGCCTTGAATGCGGTATCCGTCGCGCCCGCAACATTCTGCATCGCCTTCATTTTCTCAGCGAAATCGCCAGCCTGATTGCCGGTGAGCGCAAGCCCCAGCTTTAGGCCCTCGATACGCCCGAAAAGCTTGCCCATTTGCTCTTGCGAGCCGTCCGTTGTCGCAATAACCTTTTGCAGCGCGCCGACTAGGCCGAATTTGCCCACGGCGTCCTTGGCCGTCTTAACGCCCGTGTTTGCAAACGCTTTTTTGAACGCCTTTTGCATTTCCGGCGTGCGCTCCATCAACGCTTTCATCGCCGAATTCATCTGCGTGAAGACTTCTGAACCGCTGCCGGTGACGCCCGAAGCCGTCGCCTGAATCGCAAACAATTCCTCCAGCTTGACGCCCAAGGCAGCGGCAAGCGGCGTCGCCTGCTGAATCGAACCGGCCAATTCCGGCAGCGAAACCTTGCCTAGGTTGACGGTTTGAAAGCCCAAATCGCTGACCTTCTGCATGGTTGCAGCGGATGTGTCGCCGTAGGCTTTTGTCACTGCGCCAAGTAGGCTAATACCGTCCGCCGTCGAACCCGCGCCCGCCGCGCCGATTTTGATAGCGATTTGCGTTTGTTCGATTGCGTCCTTGGTGTCGCCAAAGGTAGAGATAACTTCGTAAAGTCCGCCGGTTATGTCTTTACTTGACCGGCCAAACTTCTGCGCCATTTGCTGCGAAGCGGTGGCAAGCTCTTGCGTGCGCGCCTGATTGCCGCCGATAAGTGAGGAGATATTGCCCATCTCGCGCCCGAAAGCGATTGAAGCGTCAACGGATTCCTTGAGTTCGCCCGCGATCTTGTACGCGCCGACGCCCGCCAAAGCAGCGCCCGCAAGCGCCATCTTTTTGGCTAAACCGTCAGCATTCTTGCTTAAATTGGTAACACGCTTGTCGGCTTGGTCTGCACCTTTGGTGTCAAGGCCGAATCCAAGGCGTATAACGAGGCTGCGAACATCCATCTTGCGCCTACCGTTTCGCCCGTTTCGCCAAGTAAATCAGCCTATCCTGCACCGCCATCACATCGTCAAGCGACCATTGCGTTTGCACTTCCACCAGCGACCGCGCATAGCCCGTTTCAATCGGCACCCACCAGAGCCAGCGGGTTTTGATAGCTTCAACGCGCAACCCTTCCCAAAACTTGACGATTTTGTCTACGGTGTCAAATTCTCCGTTGCTTCTGTCGTCTCGCCCGTCAGTTCCGTTTCCAGCGGCGTCTCGATTGCCAAAAAAAAACTGCCGCAGCAATACTCAAGCGCCGCGTCGAACAGCCGGACAATGTTGCCGAAGTTGTCGCCGTCGAACACCGGATTCCAGACGCCGTTCTTGCCCCGCACCGGCTGCCCGCCAAAGGTGCAGGCGTCGATGACCACGTTGAACACGTCGCGCTTGAAGTCGCTGTTGGCGAACATCTGCGCGCGCAATTCGATGCCAGCGCCCAAGGCCAAGCCGACGCGCGAGCGGTCGACCACGCCCTGAAACTTGATGCCATCCAGCCGTGCCCTCCATTGCAGCGCCACGCAGCCCACGTTGAACGCCAGATGCGGCGGCAAGCGGACAACGGCGAATTCTGCGTCGCCGAAGGAGAAGCTTTTGGATTCGATTGCCATTAGATAACCGCGCCTTCAGCCTGAACGATGCAGGCGCCGGTGACCATCCACTCGCGATCGCCCGATTCCTTGCCGAACTCGACATCGGGCGCGCCGGAAATGACACCGCGCGGGTAACTGATGCTTGTGCCGGTGCTAAGGTCGATGACGCTGAACGCGTGCAGGACGCCAAGCAACTGCGTGGCCAGCGCCGCCGTCAGAAGACTATTTGCCAAGCTGTTTTGCGCAAATTTCAGCGTCAATTCGCCGGGCACGCCGCCGACGATTTGCGTCACCGAAATAAAGCCGTCCTGGCCTTGCTTGACGGTGGCTTGTTTCGTCAGCAGTTTGTTGCTGACGCCGCCGTCTTCCGCCAAGCCGGTAAGCGCAAGGCCGTCCATCGTCAGGATCACGCTTGTTGGCGTGTAGACACCCATTTGCAAAGACATAGCAGACTCCTAAACGATTGTGCGGTTTTACGCCTGAACGCTGATTGTGATGCCGACGGATTGAATCGCGCCGGTGGAAACGAGGTTGGCCGCGATATTGTTCAACACCCGCGCGGTCTTGTCGCTTGGCGACACTGCGGAAATGTCCGGATAGCTGAAGCAGGCTTTGAAATTGTACGGCTCCAGCATCAGCAGCGCGACGAAATTGTCACAAACGCCGCGAATTGCGCCGACAACGGCAGCAATGCCGATGTTATTGAACGGCAACTTGCCGGTTTGGGGGTTGAGCACGATCAAAACCGCGTCGTTGACACCTTGCTCAAAGCGGTCAACGCTCCAAACGGTGTCGCAGAACAAGCGCGCGCCCGGCGCAAGGAAGCGCGAGGACGTGCCGGATTGCCACTGTGCGCGGTTGCCGATGGTGACGTAGACGTTTGCGCCGCCCGCTAAAACCTTGTCGTACTGCGCCTTTGTGATGTTATCGGCGGCTGCAGTTGCCATCGTTTTACCGGCGACGTTGCTTTGACCCAAGCCTTGCGGAATCATCAGGGCGACCAATTCAGCGACGGCAGTTCCCGCGCCCAAATTGGTCGTGGTGATTGCAGCGGTGTTCTGCGATGCGCCCAAGGTGCATGCATAATTGGTGACGGACAAATCAATCAGCGGGTCCAACGCCGTGATGACGATTTCCCGCGCACCGTCGCCGGTGATGAGCGGATTTTGCGTCATAACAACACTGGCGCTCGCGCCGCTGAACAACGCTGCGATTTTCTGCCCAAATTTCAGCAGCATGTAATCGCTGGTGCCAATCGCGGCGCTGACAGCAGCAATCGTAATTGTGCCGGTGGCGCTGGACGCAGGCAGCACAACCGAAGTTTGCCCAATGTAAATCAGCGTAACCAACGAGCCGACAGAGAAAGCCTTGTAGAAAACCGACGTTGCGTTGACAACAGCGGCAAGTCCCGCTGCAACAACGGTTGCAGATTCCGCGCCCGCGCTGGTGTAGGTGAATGGCGTGCCCGTATCGCCCGCAATCGCTAAAACCGCAGTGCTGCCAACAGCATCCGCGCCATGCGTGACGTTTACCGTGTACATACCGGCATTTGCGGAGCCGGTGCCAAACACCGTCGCGCTCGCAACGTCGGATCCATTCAGCTTCGCTGTGACCGAGTTTGCCGCAACAAACGCAGCGGAAATCGTCAGTTTGACCACTTGCGCATCCGCTTTACGGCAGCCAAGGAAAGTCCGCGTCGGGTTGGCCGCGTCGATGAACGAACGGCAAGACGGCGTGTCGCCAAAGTTGGCGGAATCCTGCGATTCAGCCATCAGGTAGTGACGCCGAATTGCAACATCGTTGTTCCACGCCGATGCGCCTTGAATGTCGCCAGAAACCATTGACGTGACAGCGAAAAGATACCAAGTCGGATCCATCGCTTCCACCGCCGTCAATTCAGCCGCCGACAACGCAGCGACGCTGGCAATCTTGACCGTCGGGCAACGCCCTTGCTGGTTGTACGTCGCGAAAATGCCCTTTGCCAACTTGTAAGCCTTGGTGTAGACAGCGAAACCGCCTGCAACGACAGCCGCCAAACTGGAATAGGTGCCGATAATCGGCACAAGTGCGCCCGCGCCTTTGACGTTTTGCGTGTCCACAATCAGCGGCGTGCCGAAGCCCGTTGCCGAAGCTGCCGCGCCGTTGATGCCGACGCTCAAGTTGATCAGCGCGTTTGTCCCGATTTGCGTTGCCATTCTAGCCTCTTAAGTCTGAAGTGGTGCGACCTTAATTCCGGTCAGCGGTACGGTTGAAATGTAGCCCGTTGTTTCTGTTGTGCTATCCAGCGTCCAGATATTGAAAGTCAGCAGCGTTCGGCTCTCAGCCCGCGTTGTCAGCAGCGCCGACAAATCGACCGGCGCGGCGTCAAGTGCAAGCCTAAAGCCCGCGTTGAAGCAAAGCAATTGCAAGGCGTCGGATTGTACCGCGCGGGCGATGATTCCGGCGATGTCGCCAGCCTTCCCCGCGCCGATTGTGGTGTTGCCGTAGATGTTGCAACTGAGCGAATGCGCCCGATGATGTGCCCGCTTTTGCGTGCCAGCCGTCGCCTGAATCTGCACCTCGTCAGCAGCGGCAAGCGAGTTGCGCAAGCTGTCTGTTTTCGGCAGGTTGAGCAGGATGCACGGCTTCGGCGGCATAGCGGCGGGTTGGCCTGACTGGAATTGCCACGCAATAACCGGCAACGGCGAAACGCCAACGATTGCAGCGGCTATCGCGTCGAAAATGCCTTGTTGGATTGCGGTCCAGTTCAGCGCCACTTACGGCTCCATCGTCGCGCTATAGAGCACGGCCTTGTGGTAGAGGCCATCGGTTTGCCAGTTGTGATCCTGATAAACCTGAAACACTTCGCCCGCATAGGTGATTGTGTCCGCCTGCGTGACCGCGTTTGAAGTCGCGGGTGCGTCGCCTTGGAGTGCGTCGGCAGTGTAAATCGTCATGTGCGCCGTTTCGCGCACGCCATCGGGCAAAAGCTGCCGGTCGCGCGAGGTAAGCGGCTGCATTGACGCGGAAATGTTGGCCGTGGTCGCCGCGCCAGCAACGAACGTGCCGCGCGTGCCGCCTGTCTGCGGATAACTGCCCGCAGCGCGGCGCGTGCGAACGACGGTCGAACTTGCCATCGAGATGACAACGCCTGACATATCAAGCATTTGACACCTCGAAGGTGATTGACGCCAGCAACTGCCCGCTGTCAATAAGTGGCGTCGTTGCGCCCGCGTGCAATGCCGCGCCGCCGCCGTGCTTGCCTTTTTTCATGCGCTTGGCGATGGTCATCGGCGCAAGATTCGGCTTAATGTTTGCAAGTATTGTCTTTTTTACATCGGCGGACGCAATTACGCCCAAGAATACAGCAGCGCCGTTGCCTGTTTGCGAACCGCGCGCAATCTTTGCCATTTGCTTTTCCATTGCCGCTTGCCAATCGTCGTCGCGCACCTCAAACGTGCTGCGCAGAAACGACCGTTCAGGGATTTCGGCATCGCCAAACTCGTGAATCGCTGCAAGCATCGGCATTGACATGACTTCTTTGCCGTCGTCATCCGTGTGCGGCTTGGCGTTTTCGTTGACGCCGACAGTCACGATCAATTTGCGCAAATGCCCAAATTCTCGCAGCATTGCATCCCACGCGCGCTTATCGTCTTTCTCGATTGCCATCGCAGCGACCTCAGACGATGACCGGCCCAGCCGTGTAGCGACGCATCAGATTGCTCAGTTGTTGGCCGTACCATGTCGCTTTGAGACCGCCCGCGTCCAAGCCGCTGGGATTGCTTGCGTGCGTCACTGATACTTCGCCGACGCGGCGGTTTGTTTCAGCACCGACAGCGCCAGCGTTGCCGCCCTGCGATGCCTGCAAGTTGTGGCAAACGTAAAGCAATGTCGCTTGGTCTGTGTCGGTTGAAAAGATGGTGGGGTCTACCGCACCGGCTGCCCAATTAATCCACAAGTCGATCGTGCTGTTGGCGACGCCTGCGAATTGTGTAGCAAAAGCCTTTACATCGGCGTTTGTGACAGCCATCGCAGCCCCGCGTTAGCGACCGTCGGTCGTGTAGCTGAACACCAGATTGCTGCCTGCGTTGACGCCCGCGCCCGCTTGGTCGATTAGCGTGACGGTCAGCGTGCTGGCGGCGATAACCGCCTTGAATTGCACGACGGAGGCGGCCAAGGCACCCGCAGCGGATTGCAGCGTGACTTGAACGGGTTTGCCGTTCCAAGTGGCCGCGCCCAGCGCGACGGTGCCGTTATTCGCGCCGCTTAGCACGGCGACGGTGCCGCTTTTGATTTTCGCCAGGTCTGCGGCAGTAGCTGCGGCGTCGATTGCGGTGTAAGCCGCGTCAAGATTTGACTTGACGGCGGCAGTCACGCCTTTGGCAGCGCCGAATGTCGCCATCTGATTGAGCCGTGCTAGCGGGATTTTAGTAAGCGCCATTGGCGTAACTCCTGAGTCTGGAAAGGATTACGCGGCGATCATTCCGTAGCGGATTTGGGTGCCCGCCGTGTAGCGCACACACAGACCACCGGCCTGCAAGTGGCCGACAACGCTTGTCGACATCGACTCGACATCGGGCGGCAGGAACGCTGGGGCTTGCGCAACAACGCGCCCAATGACCATCGGATCGTAGCGGTAAAGCGCCATCCAAGCGGTGCTGTCGCCGCCGCCCAAGGCGTTGTCGTTGGCCTCGGTCGCTTCCACGATTTGGAAGTCGCCGCCCAATTGCGACAAGAAAATCTCGATTGCTTTCAAGATGGTCGTGTCGGTGTTCTGGCTGCGCTTGACGCTGGCCAAAACCGCTTTGCAAGTCGGGCTAAGCAACAGGCGATTAGGCTTGAGCCAAGGCACGTTTTGCACGGCTTTGACCGCTGCGTAATACATCTGCTGGATATCGGCCTCGATTTCGTCAGGCGTCTTGACCAGATTAAAGCTCGCGTCCACCCAGCGCGGCGAACCGGCTGCACCATTGGCGACTACGGACGGCGTTGCTGCCGTGGTGTAGAAACCCTTGATGCCATAGGTGCTATTGCCGAAATAGTTGTGTTGGTTGCACGTTTGCATGATGCCGCGCATCACAGCAGCCATTTTCAGCGTTGACAGCGGGACGTTGCCCAGCATTGCGCGGGCGATTTCATCCAAGCGCCAGCCGGTGTGGTTGACGTAGGGGAGAATCGGAATCGCGGTGTTGGCCTGCACCTGCACATCGGCGGCTTGGCCGTTGTATGCGTAACTGTGCGAAGTGCCGCCAACGCTTGCGGTTTCGTCTTTCCACAGGTAGGTTTCCATGAACGGCGCGGGCTGGTCGGGAGCGCCGGGGAACACGGTGAACGAGGTCAGTTCGGTCAGCGGCTGTTGGCTGATAATCGGCGAAACTCGTTGCAATTCACGAGCAAGCGCGGTGCCACCGGCTGCGTCGATTTTGCGGAAGCCCGCAGCGTCGGCGGTGTCGGAAATCGCGCGGAAAAGCCGCGAGCCGGGCAAGCGCTGCGCCCACTGGCCCCAAGGGTCGCGAGCGTCGGTACGCTGTGCGAGAGATTGGATGCCTGCATCGTAATGATGAACCATGCTCATGATTTTGCCTTTTTCCTTGCTGCGTTACAATTGCGAGTGCGAGCCGATTACGGCAGGTTGAGTTCGATTTCCGCTTTGCCGGAGCTGTTCGCGCCGGTCCAAGCAAAGCCAAAGCTGGTGATATTTTGCGCAGTGCCCGCATCGCTGTCAGACATGCCGAAGCTGCCCAAAGGATTGAGAACCACGAGCTGGGTGCAGTACACCGGATCGCCATATTTGACGGCTTCGTAGGTCTTGACCCAAATGCGCCCGCGCCGCAGGAACGGCACGACTTTGCCGGTGACGTAGGTTGCCACGTCAATCGGCAGCGAGCCGTCATCGACGCAGACGCCCGCGATCAAGCCCTGCACAATCGGATTCGGGATGATTTTCACGCCGTCATTGGTCAAGTCCTTGTAAATCAAGCGACCCGGCGTCAACGCAGTGGCGTCAACCAACGGTTTGCTCAATTGAACCAGATTGTTGTCGTCGCGGTTGCTGAGTTGGCCGATTTCGCCAATTGACAGCGTGGAAGTGACCGAAGAAAAAGCCATCTGAATCTCCAAAGGTGCGCCTTAGCGCGTCGAAACTATTTGAACTTGGCGTTGAATTCCGCTTGGGCTTGCAGGTCTTTGGCGACTTCGGCGTCTTGCGTCGCGCGGTTGTCGCCGCGCAGATTTAGGCCAGCCGTAAGCGCGTCCAGAGCGGTTGCGCCGCCGGTGACGTTCGCAGCGACCGCAGACAGCGCGCCGTCCAGGAAGATTTCGCTGGCGCTGGCGTCGGTCTTGATCCCTTTGGATTCCAGCATCGCCCGCTTGACTTCCGCGTCGGTCTTGCCGTCGCAAACGAAGTCTTTGCCCAGCATTTCGCAGGCTTTGGCGTCCAAGGTGGCGCGTGCTTTCGCGGCTGCGGCAGCATCGGCCTTTGCGGCGTCGATTTTGGCGGGCAGTTCAGCAACGTCGGCTTTGAGCGCGGTGTTTTCCGCAGTCAATGCGGCAACTTTGCCTTCTGCGGCGTCAGCACGGGATTTTTCGGCGTCGGCTTTGGCTTGCGCTGCGGCTGCGTCGGCAAGTGCTTTTTTGAGTTCGTCCACGATGGCCTCGTTTGTGATTTTGGCGGGTTCATCGGTGACTTTCCCGACCTGAATTGCAGCTCCATCTTGGCGGGCGGTCATCGCAGCGTCAAAGTGCGAGCGCACATCTGGACCGTGGCGACCCGCCGGAACGAGCGCGATGTGGTTGGCTGTGCGCGCGACCTGCACCCTATCGTAGGCCTGTCCGTTCCATACGCCCGCGCGGTCTTCAACTTGCGCGTAATAACCGAGGCTTATCTCTTGGTGCGTCGATTGCGCGGCAACAATTGCGGCGTCGTCCATTACCGTCAATTCGCTACTGATTCCGCTACCATCGGTTGCAAACTCGCTGCCGCCGCTACCGACCGACAACTGCTTGACGTTTTTGCGGTCGACCATGCCGACGACGGGGTGATCAAGCGTAATCGGCGACATCTTCAGCGACTTCAGCCACTTGGTATCGGTCAGCGTTGACAGCGGCGTTAGTTCGCGCCACGTCTTGCCGCTGGCGTCGCCGTATTCGTAGACGCCTTCCTTAGCCAACGTGGCGAATCCGCGTAGAAAGCCGTTGCCGTCAATGGCGTCGAAGCGAGCGGGGCAAGAATCTTCGCGGTACAGCTTTGGCATGTGCGAATTGTGCCGCTTGACAATCTGCCGTGCTAGCGTTCTAATCTGACGCATGATTTCAGGCGGTCAAAAACGCAAAATACGCATGATCAGAATCGGGCCGGAAATACCGCCCCAACAGGTTGCGGCAATCATCTGCGACTCGCAAACCTATGACGACGCTGGCCTTTTGCTCAACAGGACGGCTGCGCAAGTGCGAAAACTGGCGTGGCAACTGCGGGAAGCGGGGCACGATTGCGGCGAATTCCGTGAAGGTGGATTCAAGAAAAAGGCTGTCAATGCGGAAGGTTAAGCAGCAACATGGCCGCACGATTGCCGTCGCTGGATTCCTTGCCGCAGAGCAGGAGATGCGCCGACAAGCGCACTATCGGGCGCTGGCGGACGAGCTGCGCATCTTAACCGATGCCGACAAGTGGGCTTTGGACGTGACCGGCTGGGATTCGGTTGAACGTGGGTTTTGGGGGATTACGCTGCACCGGATCGAGAAGCACGGCTTTGCGCTTACCGATCCACTGCTTGAACGATGACTACTGAACTGCGCTAACGCCCTAGCAATCGCTGCCGATTCTCCGCCAACTTGATCGCCGCCTTGACGCTGCGTTCCGCTTCGGCGTGGACTTCTGCGGGCGTGGCGTCCGGCATCGACTGCTTAGGGCCTTGCGCGGCAGTGCGGTTGATCAACTCCTCCTCGGTCAACTGCGGGCTTGTCTTGACCGAATCGCTGGTTACAGGCTCAGCCCAACACCTGCACCGGATCGGTTCGCCAGGATTGCCGAGATGCGACGGTTGATCCCAACTGAAAACCTGCCCTTCAAGCGCAAGATGTTCCGGTCGCTCGCGGTTGTCTTTAACCCCGCGCCACGCATAGCGATTTATCCCCGCCGCTTTCTGATTTGCTTGGTTCAGCGCCCCGTTGTACTTGCTGACTTGATCGCGGGCGATTAGCTGCGCGCGGTTCTTGGTGATGTCCAGTTCCTTTTCAAGCTGTTTCGCAATCGTTTCCCAGCGTTGGCCGTTCTCGACCATCTGCTGCACAATCGCTTGCGCCCGATCCGCCGCCGTCGTCGGGATCGACTTGATCAGACTGGCGTTGTCGCTGACCCAGCGATTGCGCAGCTTGACCAAATCAGGCCGAATCGGCTGAATGCCAAGCGTTTTCGCGATTTGCACGTTGACCTGTGCGCCGTGCCGTTCGATGGCGTCGGCAATCGGCGCTGCGATTCCGTGCGCTTGCAAGTCCGCAGAATACGCCGTCAATTTCGTGCGCATCAGGCCAATGCCCTGCTTGACTTGCAGCGGCAGCATTAGTTGCGCGGCCCGCGTCAGCGCCACCCGTTCCGCAGCGGTTTTGAGCGCGGCGGGTGCGGTGTAGCCCGGCTGTTCTTCAAGCGGTGCAAGCTCGAATTCGCCTTGCGGGGCAGGCTCTTTAGCATCCTGCTTTGCAAGCGCGCCTTGTCGGCGGCAGATTTTGATCAGATTCTCGACGGCGGCGAACGAGCGCACGGCAATCGCCCGCAACTTCGCGTCATACTTGAAGTCTATCAGCGGCGGGATGCGCGGGATTGGCAGCGGGCGCGGCGGCTGCGTGCGCAGAATTGCCAGCCGGAGCGCGTTGGCGTGCAGCGGCATCGGCGTTTCGCTGCGCAGTGGGCGCGTCGGTCGCAATGGCTTGGCGGGACGGCGGGTGATCATTCCGCTGGCTGTTGGTCTTCAGGCGGTTGCTTTGTCGGCGCATTTTCGCCCGTAGGCTCGCCGCCTTCCCCGATTTGTTCAGCGGTGGCCGCTGCGTTGCGGGCGTTGGTCAGCGCCACGTCAAGCGTCGTCTCGGTGCTGTACTTAGGCCCACCGAAACGGCTATTTGCCACCTCAGACGGCTCCAACACGTTGCGATCAATGTAAATCGCGTCGGCGTCGGCTGTAACCTTGCGGATTGCAGCTTCTTTCGTAGCATCCGGCGCAACAATGCCGTTTGGTTCGATGGTCAGGCCAATCGGGAATACGCCTTTGAATGGGCCGAGTTTGGCCGCTATCAGCAGGTTCGACAGTTGCACCAGCGGCGGATGCACCGCGTACATCTGCCAGCCGTGGACTTGCTGTTGCCACGTTTCTTGATCAGCTTCTGCGCCCGCCAACTCCCCTTGCTGACTGCCGAAAACCTTGCTCTTGGGCATCCGCATTGCGCCGATGGCTTCCAGCTTCAGTTCGTTCAGCAAGTCCGCAAGCCCCGCAATTCGTGCGGAAATGCGCGAATATTCCTCATTTTCCGAGTCGATTAGCGCAAGCGACGCGGTCGACAGGCCCATCTTGAACGCCAAAACGCGGGCGACAGTCTTTGCCTCTTGGTTGCTGCCGAGTTGCGTATTCAAGTCCTTCATCTTGAGCACACCTTGCTCAAAGCTGCCGACGATTTGCGCAGCGCCAGCCATGCCGACGCCGTAGCGCATGACCGAATCGAACACGCGCTCAAAGATCGAATCGCCCCAAGTCAGATTGCTGATGCGCGTCAGGTTGTCCGTCGGCACACCGGGGAACCGTAGCAACCGCGTCCAATGCACTTGATAAGTCGCGGTGTTCAGGCCGTAAGGCGTAACCGAGTAATACATCGGCAGGCCGAAATTGGGACTGCGCGGGTCGGCGTCCAGCGTGCCAATATTGGGGATGGCAAACTGCGCATCGACGACAAGCACCCGCAGCACTTCCCTAAGCGACGCGAGCTCCAACGGCATCGCCATAGCGGACACGACGCCGCTGGAAACCGCGCCGCCGAGCAACGACGTCGACGTGCCGAGATTGGCCTGCGTGAATTTGGCCGCGTCGTCGGTATAGAGCAGCCCGACGGCGCCGCCGAATACCAGCGACCACCGCAAGCCGTCGCCCAACACCTGAAACGCGCCAATGCGCTGCCATTCGGCCTGAAGTAGCGTTTCCGTCTTGGCTTTCTGCGCTTCATCCGTGACGCCAATCTTCCAGCCCCCCCGGAACGAATCCCGCACAAGGTCATCGACCAGCAGCCCGCAAAGCCAATTCTGCCGATATAACGCGCGGGTGGTGTCCATCGTCAGCGGTGTGCGCAAATCATAGGTCGTGCTGACAATCGAATCACGCCCCGCGCGACCTAGGCCGGTGTATAGATTGCCCCAGCCGTCACCGCGTTGGCCGGTAAGCGCGGCGACAGGATCGGGCGCTGGCGAATCGTCGCGGGCATGTTGTGGGAAGGCCGCCAAGCGCGCGTCGGCGTATGCCTGTGCAGCTTCTTGCGGGTGGACGATCGGGATTTGCGGGATTTGGAATTTCTTTGCCATGGCTGAATCGTGCCTCACTACCAGTCAAAAAGCGAACTCGCGCCGCCGCTACTGAATTGCTTGAGCAATTGGCTTGTCGCGTCAACACGGTTATCCCGCTCGCGCTTGGCTTTGTCGCCTGTAAACCGCGTCATTTCGCGCACATAATCAGGCCAATCGCTGACAATCGGCAGAATCGGGCGCACACGCATTGACGGCAATCGCACCCTAGCGCCTTGAAACCACGGCGCTTGTGCCCACATGCGTTCCGCCTTGTTCTGTTGCCCTGGGTCAACCGCCTCAACCGCCACGTTGAAATTTGCACGCCGCTTCAAGTTCTGCGCCAGTGGACCGCCGACAGACTTCTTTTCGATCAGCACCTTATCGACGCCATACGCCTTGCAGAGCACGTCAAGCCGTGCCTCCAGCGGCTCGAGCAGCATCTTGACGGCTTCGACGTGGAGCAAATCGCAGTAGTAGCCGTGGCGGATGGCGATGACGATGCCCGTTTCGTCGTTGCCTTTGCCGACATCTTCAGCGGGATCGACCGAGCAGATAACGCGGGTGCCGCCGATGCGCGAGCGGTCGATTTGCACTTCCCAAAAGTTCTCAAACCACGCCGGAGCGAGCATGCCGCCCTCGGGCGTCGCGTCCCAGTCGCCTTCAAGCCAAGCCTTTACGATGTGCGCCGGTCCCGACAACGCCAACTGCGCGCTGTAACTTGCGGCGTCAAGCGAGGGATTGTCCTTCAGCAGCGAGGGAATGAACACGCGGCGGACAGGTGGCAAGTCGGGAAAGTCAGGATTGTGCGCAAGGTGGATTTGCATCGGAAGTGCTGGCAATAAATAACGATTGCGCAACCAGTCGTGCCCAGAGCCACAAGGGTTTGCGCTCAACACTTGGCGGCAGGGAATGCCCTTGGGGCTGCGCAGCGTGGCGCGCAGCATGTCAATCGGCGTCGGCGTCGGCCAAGTGCCTGCGTCATCGTACAGAAGCAGCGTATATTCATGGCCTTGGTAGCGTGCCGCGTCGTTGTCGCTTTCGAGATAGCGCAGTTTAAGCCGCGCGCCGTTCGGAAATGCCCAAGTGCGCGCCTGCACCTCGTAGACCGCGCCAACTTGCGGGAATAGCTTGAGCATTTCCGCTTGCGCGCCTTCAATTTCAGGCTGACTGCGGCGGAACCAAACACCCTTTGCATCTGCGCCGTAAAGCGTTTGATGCTGTAACCACACGCCAATCATGCCCCAAGTCTTGCCGCCGCCGCGTGCGCCGCCGCAAAGCACATCCTCGATTTGGCACTGAATCAGCCAAGTCTGCGGGCCGGGGTGCGGCTGAAATGCGATTGGTCGACCGTCAGCCATTGCGATATTAGTCCAATTTTTGCGCCAGCTTCGCTTGATCAGCCGCAACGCTTTTCGCCCAGGCGTCGGCGTCGTGAACCGGTGCGGGCAGTAGCACGACTTGCGCCGCGACCTGGACCGCCCCGCCGTCTTTGCCGGTGAGTTCAAGGCGCTGGCGACCGTAATTGTCAGGATCCGTCCGCTCCAACTTCCACGCAGCCGCTTGCCAATTGCCGTCGCTTGCTGCCTTTTCGATCTTCGCGAGCCAACCGATCTTGCCCGCACCCTTGGCTGTTTTAAGGGCTTCGGATAATTCGTTCGCTTCTGGCGTTTTTTTCGCTAACCAGTCGAAAAGATAAGTGTAATTGATTCCAGCAAAGCCAGCAGCATCCTGCATCGTGCCGCCAAGCTGAATCGCTTGAATCAGCTTCAACTTCGCTTCTGGCGTGAATATACCCTTTCGCCCCCGCTTGCCCTTCGGTTTCTCGTCAGCCATCCAATGCCCCGCTTCCCGCTTCCCGCCCGTTTGCTTTGGCCAGCCACTGCTCGCATACCGCCCGCGCCACAACTTCCATCATCTTGGGCGGTACGCTCATACCGATCATGTACTTGCCGATTTTGTCAGTGCGGGCGCTGTAGTCGTCGGGGAATGAACCGAGGCGTTTGTAATCGGAAAATGTAAAATCTCCGAATTGAAGCGCAGAGTTGATCAATTCCTTGGCGCTGCCAGACGTGAGCGTCGGTGATGGCTCTGTCATGGGCCACGGCTTTAATCTGCCAGCCAATGTATGTCTTTGATTTGATGCTGTAACCATCTCCCATTTCACCAAATCAGCCCGCACATCATGCAATGCCTCGCCCGCCGAAATCCACCGATGCACCGGTGCCAACTTCAACGGCGGCACATCCAAATCCTCACGCACGGCGCAGAAAAACACCCGCTCCCGCCGCTGTGGAACGCCGCAGTCTGCGGCATTGAGCAAGAATAACTGAGGCTTGTAGCCAAGTTCGCGGAACCGCGCCATGACCATCTTGGTGTAGCCCTTGGCGTTGCCTAGTAACATTCCCTTGACATTCTCGGCGATTGCAACCTTTGGGCGCAGATGCGCAACCAAATCCAGATAATCGAAAAACAAGTCGCTTAACACCTGCTTTGCCTGCCCCTCGCGGAAATGCTTGTCCTTTCCCCAACCATCCTCACGACTTCCCGCCATGCTGAACGTTGAGCACGGCGGCGAACCGTCCAGAATGTCCAACGAAAACAATTCAGGCTCAAGTTTGGCTGTCAGCAAGTCGCGAATCGGGCAGAGATAATACAGCGGCGGGTGCAAGTTTCGCTTGTAATGCCAAGCCATTTCAGGGTCGATGTCGTTCGCTGCAACGATTGTGCAGCCCGCGCGCTTGTAGCCCATTGACGAGCCGCCGCCGCAGGCAAAAGTGGACATCACCTTGATCCCGTTTTGCAGAACCGAGGCCAAATCCGTTAGATTCCATGCACAATCAGGCGTTTTTATCATCGAACTCAAATCCACATCGCGGGCATTTGCAGCCCATTTGCATCGCGTCAGGGTCAATCTCTTGCGCGCTAGATGGCGGCGGTTTTGGCGGTTCCACCTCCCCCAGCAGCCGCGCCAAATCCTCCTCGCTAAATCCCGTATCCGCAAGCAGGCTTTCATCCGCCGCCTGAATCTCGCGCAGCACATCGGCAAGCGCGGCGTCATCCCAAGTCGCGATTTCGCCTAACTTATTGTCGGCAAGTGCCAGCGCGTGGGCGTCGGCTGGGTCAAGGTCAAGCCAGCGCACTGGCACTTGCGCAAGGCCGAGCTTGACCGCTGCAGCGTGCCGCGTGTGTCCGGCGATGATTGTGCCGTCGCGACGATTGGCGACGATTGGCGCGCCGAATCCGAAGCGCCGAATCGACTTGGCGATTTCAGCGACGGCTGCTTTATTCTGGCGCGGATTTTTTGCCCAAGCGGTCAATTCATCCGTCGGCGTCCATTGCGCCGCAGACTCGCCCGTTGTTGCCTCTAGCTCTTTTCCCGCCATATTCCACCCGCTTGCCAGTCAACGCCGACTTGCGCAGCGTATCGTGATCAGCCGGTCGCGGTCAAGCGTGGCGTGAGGTGTAAAATAGTTTCGCAATCAATTTACAGCCTTGCAACTATTTTCAATCTTGCGCAAAATAATTTGCAAAAACTTGTTGACACCGCAATCGACACCCGCTATATTGATTTCAGGCAGCAAGGACGCCGCCGCAACCACCGACTGGAGAATGAAAATGAATTTATCAAACGGTTTTATCTTTGAGTCACTTGGTTACACCGACGCCATTGGCGAAAATTTTAGCCTGCGGGCTACAGATTCCACGCTGACGGTTGACGACGTGGCGTCGTACTGGCCTGACGCCGCCGACCTTTCCGCCGCAACAGGCGGCCACAAATTCGTATTTGTGGACGTTGGCGACGGCGATTGCGTCGAGGAAATTTGGAATCGCGTAGCTTAACCCGCGACGCCGCCCCGCTTGGGCGGCAAACTGAGCGCTTGACGGCGCATTATGGAGAAAGACGATGTTCATCAATCATCACAACGAATTGGCGTCGAGCCGCGTACGCGCTGAGAACTTCTGCGACACTTGGACCGTCACCGACGGCGAGGGGGGCCGGTGGTGGCCCAACGATGCGACCGCCGCCGTCATTGACAGCGACGAAAACCCCGCGCGGGAGGCTCTGCGCATTTGCGCCGCCGAACCGACGCGCGGAACGTGGCACTGGTAGACGCGCAGCCGCCCCGCTTGGGCGGCACACAGCGAAGCGGGCGAAAGCCGCGCTGGATTCACGATCCGACCGCTGTACCAACTGGAGGACAATATGGATTTGCTCATAAAGATCGAGAAGTTTCGCGCGGCACACGCGCGATTTTTGGCTGCAATCGGCAGCCACTACAGCCCAGAATACGTCGCCGCGCTCGCGGCAACGGTCGCTGCGGATACCGCGCTGGCGGAGGCGATCGCCTACGCGGAACACTGCGACACGCTTCGCGGCGGCCATGTCTAATTTAGGAGGTGTCTAATGGAAATCACCAACATTCGCTCACGGATTGACGCCCACCGCGTCGCATCCGCCCTGTGGCGCGACCAACGCGCGCCATTTGCCCCACAAGGCCCGCCGATGCCCAAGCCGGAGCATTTCACCGCGCCGGAGTTTGCGGCGTTCGTGGGCTTGATTGCGGCCTTCACGCTGGCGCTGTTGGCGCTGGCGTACTGGACGGTGCCGCGATGAGCGACGACCACAACTGCGACGACGGCCAAACGCCCGATTCGTGCGACCGTAGCTGCGACGTGGAAATGTGCAAGCGCGCACGCATCCGGCAGCGCGAATGCGACGACGACCACGCTTCGGAATTGGCCGATGCGCGGTGTAAACAATTAACACTGGGAGAATAGCTATGCAAAACATTGTGATACTAACCAAACACGGACGCCACGACACATCGCTCGACAAAATCACCGTCGCCGATGAGCACGGCGCCTGGGGATTCGAGAAAGCGCACGCGCTTGCCACCGCCATCGAGCGCGGCATGGGCATCGTCCTCGACTTGGGCGGCGGGTACAAAGCCGAAATCCCCGCCGACGAAATCGTGGCGATTGATGAACGGGTGTATGAATGCTTGACCTAATCCGACTTTGGGCCGAACTGGCCCAGCGAGAACGCGAGCTGACGGCGATGTCAGACGCTGCGGCTGCCGATGGAACGCGGCGCAACCAACGCAACCGGCTCTTTATCGCGATCGAACGGTTGCGACGGGCTAGGATTGCCGTCGAGCGAGGACAACGTGAACTTCAACGTTGAAAAACTGCGTATTATCAGCGGCCAGTCTCGGCGTCGCGCGCTGCACTGTACCGTCTGCCAAATGCAGCGTTACGCAGACCCACCGCTTGAAATCGGACATAGCCGGATTCGTGTGCTGTGTTCGGGACATAGCCGCGACAGAGCCAACGAATCACACGCCCAAACGCTGCGACTGTTGGCGGATTTGGCGGATGAATTGATTAGAATTATGGAGGCAAAGCTATGAATCCATGCCGAAAATGCCAACAACCGCTGGCCGACAAGGGTTGGTTATGTTCAAGTTGCGAATCGGCGCTGTTGCCGATAAGCGTAAAGTGGGCGAATTTCCGCGCCAAATGCTGGCGTGTTTGGTTTAGGTTTTAGACGGCGTGACCGTAACCCGCCACGTCAACAAGCAAAGCTGGCGATTTTGCGTCGGCGGAGAGAAAAACGCGAAGGCTGGTTGACGCTAGATGTGAGCTGAAAAAGTACAGGATGCCCAAAATGTACAGGATGATGTACAGGATTGAAAAATGCAACTAAACGTTATTACAATACATGTACAGGATGTACAGTTAGAACCTACAAAAAAGCTCACGCGCGCGCTCCCGCGCAGGCGCACGCAGGCGCACCCAGAACCTCCCGGTCATTCTAACTGTACATCCTGTACATGATCAACGATTGCGCGTAGTTTGCTTTCTTGAAACTGTACTTCAACCTGTACATTTTTCCGAAGTTGTACAATTGACACAAAACGACAGTCGTGCTACAAACCCGCTCAAGAGTCTGGCGACTCTGATTTGGCGAGAAAAACCATGCTTCCCGTAAAAAGCCGTGCATTTGTCGTTTGTTGTAGGTTGTCGCCTAATTCGCGCAATCTGGGGCCTCGCCGCCTATCGCCAGCAACACGCGACACTTGCACGGCTTTTTGCGTGAGGCTGCCATGCCAAGCCCGCTAGCCTGCACAAATCGAAATCGCCTTTACTACCGCATGACTTGGCTGCCGGTTGGCGCTGCCAATCCACCAATCGATCCGGTCAAGGCTACCGACATCGCCCCGATTTGCATTTGTCACGCTTGCCACCTAACAGGCCGTGCTTACTGGACTGTATGCGACGGCTGCGGATGCGGGGCGTGCAAAGCGGCCAAAGCCATGCTGACTGCGCACAAAAGTTTGCATCCTGGCGCGATGGTTTTACTCAGCGCCGATGACCCAAAGCGCCACATTGACGGCAATCCTGCACCAACAAAGGATATTTTTGATGTTGCCTAAAGCACCCGATGGTTTGACGCCAGAGCAAAGAAAGGCGTGGAATCACGCCAACACGCGGTTGATTCGCGATGCCGACGCGGCTGCGGCATTGTTGCCGCCACCCGAAGGTCGCGTGTTTCAGCGTGGCGATTCTGTGGAGTTGGGAATTGACCTTGCAAAAACGCTTGGCCCCGCTGGTGACGTGGTGCAGGCAGAAGATCGCATTTGGCAATGGACGGGCGCAACCTGGACGCGCTGGGATGATGCGCCGCTGGCAAAGCAGGCGCAAAGCTATGCCGGCCAATGGGTTGTTGTACCCGCCAAGATTGCAGGCGACGCGGACAAATTCCGCCCGATTCTTATCTCTGACACGCGCAACATCGTGGAAAATTGCAAGATTCACCTGCAAGAACCAGCGTTTTTTGCGAATGCGCCTGTTGGAATACCGTTCGCAAATTGCTTCGCGCGCATCGATGGCGTTGATATCGTGGTCGAACCGCTGACGCGGGCGCACCGTGTCAAAACCGAGCACGCCAGCCCGTTTGATTTGGAACTTGACCGCCACCGCCCTGAAGTCACCGATCGACTGTTGGCGATGGCGTGGGCGAACAAGCCCGACGCCGATGAGCGGATTCGCTTCTTTTGGGAATGGCTTGGTGCTGCATTGGCAGGGATCGCCACGCGCTACAAGGACACGCCGATTCTGTACGGCCCCAAAGACACCGGAAAAAGCCAGATTTTGCATGTGGTTACAAGCTGTTTTCCGGTGACAAGCCACCGCGCGGTCACGCTGCAAAACATGGCGTCAGAGTACCACCGGGCTTATCTCAGCGGCGGACGGATCAACAGCGTCAACGAACTGCCCGCGCGTGAATTGATGGACGGCGAAGCAGCTAAAGCGATTTTGAGCGGCGACGTGGTGAATTGCCGCCGCCCGCGAGAAAATCCCTTTGACTGGACGCCGCGCTGCGCGCACATTTTCAGCACAAACGGCCTGCCGCCGTCGCGCGACGATGCGTTGATGGATCGCTTTTGCCTGTTGGACTGTGATCAAGTTGTTGCCGATGCCGACAAAGACCGCGATTTAGCAAACAAAATCACTGCCGAAGCGCCACAAATTGCGGCAGCGGCGCTTGAATCGCTGCAAACGCTGTTGCGGCGTGGGCATTTGATTCGTCCCGGCAGTACGCGCGATTTGACTTCTGATTGGCGGATGAACTCAGACCCGATCCACGCTTGGGCGCACGAATGCCTACAAATGCTTGCCGAATTTGACACAGGATCAACGCTTTCAAGCGACTTATACGCAGCATTTCGCGACTATGCCAAAGATGGCGGCTTTGTCGCGCCGTCGATTATCAAATTTACCGTGCGCCTCAAATCGCTTGGCTTTGTCTATTTTCGCGGCAACGGTTCGCGGTTTAGGGCGCTGCTGAACGGTCCCGCGCGCCAGCAGGCGCAAAGCGCATGGGCTGGCAACGATCGCTACGGGAGAGATTGATGCAAACAACCCCGCAAATCTCGCTATTTGACTGGCAAGCGCCCGCCCGCACGCCAATCGTGATCAAGCCTGTCATTGACGCCGATGCGTGGCGGGGAATCACGCCGCGCGATTGGCAACGCGCCGCTCTGCCCGCCGCGCTGGCGTCGGTGGACGCGGGACAATTTGGGCTTGTGTCTGCGGTCATGGGTAGCGGCAAGTCAATATTCTTGGCCGAGATTGCCAAACTGCGCCTTGCGCCAACCGGCAGCGTGGTCGTGGTCACGACGCCGACGGTCAAACTTGTCGAGCAACTCGCGGCAACGCTGGCAAGTCGCTGCGGCGCGGGCAAGGTTGGTCGCTATTTTACGCACGCCAAGGAAATCGCTGAAATTATCGTGTGCTGCAACCCTTCTGCCGTCGCCCTTGCTGCCGAATTGAAAGAGCGCGGCCTGACCGTAAGCCTATGGATTGCGGACGAATGCCACAAAAGCCAAAGCGAATCAATGCTTGCAGCCTGCGGCGCACTTCAGGCGCAAAGCGCGATCGGCTGTACTGCGACGCCGTTTCGCGCGCTGAAGTCTGAGGATTTAAGCCTGTGGCCGACGATGCTTTGCGAATACAGCGCAAAACAGGCGTTTGCCGACGGCGTGGTTGTGCCGCCGCGTTTGGTTCAATGGACGGGCGGTGAAACACCGCTTGACGATGTGTGCGTAGACCTGATTCGCCGCGTACTGCGCCACGGCCCAGGCCTTGCCAACGCAACCTCGATTGCCGACGCAGAAGGATTTGCGGAAATCCTGAATAACTGCGGAATCAAGGCGGGCGTTATTCACAGCCGCATGAGCCGCGACAGTCAGGCAGCGGCAATCGAATTGCTGAAAAGTGGGCAAACGCAGGCACTTGTTCACGTCAACATGCTATCGGAAGGCGTTGATTTGCCTTGGCTTCGCTGGCTCTGTATGCGCCGCGCCGTCGGCAGTTGCGTGCGATTCTGTCAGGAAGTCGGTCGTGTGCTGCGCGCAAGCCCCGGCAAGGATTGCGCCTATCTGCTAGACCCGCACGACCTTTTTGATACGTTTGGCTTGACTTACGAGGCTATGCTTGCCGGTGCCGCGCAAGCCGTGGCAGCAAAGCCGGAAATCGACCAACTTGCCGACGATGTGGCCGATGACGATGATGACGAAATCGCAGACGATGACGTTGACGCGCCCAAAATCAAGGCGAAGCGGCTGGCGCTGTTTCGGCGCTACGTCCGCCGCTTGTACCTGTCAATGTTATGCGCGGGCGTTGTCGAGCAAAAAATCAGCAGCACGAGCTGGCGCAGTCACGCGCCGAGTGACCGGCAGTTGGCTGTGTTGACGCCAAAAATCGGCGGACTGTCGCGCGATTCGATTGTGCCGCTGGCGCATCGCAAGGCGTTGGCCGTCGTGGCTGAAAATGCAACAAAGCTGAAAAAAGGCGACGTTAGCGATTTGTTAAGCATTTGCTTTGCATTAGCTGACAGGCGACGGCAAAAGTTGCCGTGGCCGGATTTGGGCGCGGATGCGGATGTGATTGATGAATAACGGCAAACCGGTGAGAGCGTCGACAACGGAGGTGAGAAGATGAGCAACGAAATCTGCACTGGCTGTCGTGACGAAATGCAGCGACTACGCAAAGAACTTGCGGAAATGACGAATCAATATCTCGAATGGCTTGGGCTGGCTGGCAAATACGCGGGCGAGGCCGACAGATTGGAGCGGTTTGCAGCGCCGGTGCTGACTGAGCACTTGGCCGGTGGCGCGTACAACCCAGGCTGCGAGGTCGCCACCCTCGAAGCCGCCGCTATCGCCGCAGGGTTACTCGAAAGCGTGCCAGTGACAGCGCCATGCGGCAAAGACTGCGGCTGCCTGTACGCGGGCAGCTTTCCGCAAAATTGCGTGCGGTTGACGGCGTTTGGGCGCGAGGTGCTGAAATGCAATCCCGCCTAATCCTTGGCGACTGCCTTGAGCGCATGGCTGAAATTGCCGATGGCAGCGTTGACTGTATTATCAGCGATTTGCCTTGCACTATTCCCGCGAGCTTGGTATTATGCGGGTATGAGAACAATATTCAAATGGGATTCTGAAATGACGGCGCTGGCGATCAAAATGTACGTCGAGGATTTGCGCGGACTCCGCCAAATTGCAGACCGCTTTGGTACAAATCATCATAGCGTAAAGCGGCTTTTGATTGCGAGCGGCGTTGAGATTGGGCGCAAAAATGCAAAGCGAGTTTTCACTGCGGAACACCGCGCCGCAATCGGTGCCGCACACAAAGGCATTCCCGGCTGGAATACTGGCTTGAAAATGCCTGAACTTTCTAGGTTTAAGAACCTAGTCGCGCATTCCCGCTTTCCAATTGACCTTGAATGGGCGATGCAATTTGACCTTGAATCCCTGATGATGATTAACCAAATGCTGACGCCGCGCAGTGGTAGGTGGGCGATTGAGTTTTCTGAATATGTGAAAATCGTTGAGAAGTTTGCAGCCGACGCGGCATTTCAGCGCATCTTTGCCGCATGGCGCGGATGTGGCAAAGAGTTCTACATGACACCGACGATTGATCATATTGTGCCGGTGGCGCGCGGTGGCGCGGATGTTGCTGATAACCTTCAAGTGTTGACGTGGTTTGAGAATCGCTGCAAAAACGACATGACGCAAACCGAATGGGATGCGATAAAGTCAAACATTAACAGGTACTTTGTATGAACGATGAGGTTAAAGCCGTAGGGCAACGCTCAGCCATTCAGCTTTTCATGGGCGATTGCCTTGAAAAGATGGCACTTATCCCCGACGGGTCGGTGGATATGGTGTTGGCTGACTTGCCCTACGGCTGACGAAAGCACAACGGCTTGCGCTTGGGACTCCGTGATTCCGTTCGCGCTGATGTGGGCGCACTTCCGCCGCGTGTGCAAACCAAACGCCGCGATTGTGCTGACGGCAAGCCAGCCGTTTACGAGCGCGCTGGGTGCGTCGAATTTGGCGATGCTCAAGTATTCATGGGCGTATGTAAAGCGGAGGCCGGTTGGGCACCTAAATGCTCACAAAAGACCAATGAACGGGTTTGAGGATGTGCTGATTTTCTATTCAAAGCAGCCGACTTACAATCCACAGGGACTGTCGCACTATGGCAAGGTAAATCGGCGCACTAATGGTGATTGCTATCGCGGTGCAGGGCAAGAGAATTTGCAGGAATTTTCAGGCTACCCGTCCGGTGTAATTCACTTCGGCCAAAACGAGCCATCCGTTCATCCAACCCAAAAACCCGTCGCGCTAATGGCTTATCTCATCCGCACTTACACGCAAGCGGGCGAAACCGTCCTCGATTGCACAATGGGCAGCGGCACCACAGGCGTCGCGTGCAAGCAAGAGGGCCGCAATTTCATCGGCATCGAACAGGATGCGGATTATTTCGCCGTGGCAGAGCGGCGAATTGCCGACTGCGATTCGCTGTTGTCGTTTGGCAACGCGGTTTTGTACCCGAAGGAGTCGCTATGACTTTCACATTTCGCCGCTGCATCGGCACCGAGACCCTACACGGCACCCTAGCGCACAGCGTCAAGCCCGCGAATATCCCCGATTTTATCGCGTCGATGCGGCGCAGTCGCGGGTTCTTGCTGATTGACGACGGCGACGGCTGCGGGTCTGCGCAGTGGCAGGCGATGTTTGCGTGCGATTTGCTGGAGATTCGCGACGGCGGCAAGTTGATTTGGCAACACAAACAAGCGGTTTCAAAATAGCGCGCCCGTTGCAAATTATTTTGCACAATCCGCTTGACAATCTCGCGCAATATCCTATTATGCAAATGCCGCAACAACGCGGCGGAGATTGAGATGCCAAAACGACCACGAAAAATCTGGACGCCTGCCGAACTGGCAGCGTTCCCCGCTATCTGGGACGCCGCTGATTGCGCCGCGTCCGTCGCTCACCACTTTGGCGCAAGTGTCGCCAGCGTGCAGCAACTGGCAAGTAAATTTCGCCGTGCCGCTCCGCCGTTCCGCTTTGAGTTGAAGCGGTTTCGTGCTGGCGCGCCTGTCAAAATGCCGGTGAATCCGGCGGGAGGTGAGAAGTGAGTAGCCCTAACAGTTACGAGTTGGCAACATTGGCGCGCAATTTGCTTCAGGCGGGCGAATCCGGCTTTGATGAGAATCAGGACGCTGACGATTGGGAAGCGGCGTTCACGGGCTATCTGGCGCTTGCAAGCGATAAGCTCTCGGCCTGCCGGGCCGTGATTGTCCGCGCCGGTGCCGACGCAGACTTTCTGCGGGCGGAAGCCAAGCGGCTGGCGGAAGCTGCGGCCAAGCTGGACGCCGTGGCTGTGCGCGTGACAGAGCACACGCTGGCGCTGCTTCAGGCGCATGAGGCATTGACCGGCGAGAGCAAGGTCACGCTGGAGAACGGCGTGGGCTGGGTGAAAATCTCCCGGCGCAATTCCGTCCGCTGCGAAGTCGCCTGTGACGGTGCGGATTTGCCGTTCCGGTTCCAAGCGATGAAAATCACGCCAGATAAGGCGGCGATTAAAGCGGCGCTTGACGCTGGCGAGTTGGTCGATGGCTGCGCGTTGGTGCCGCACACGTCAGAGTCTGTGCAGTTTTCCAAGTAGCAACAACACATTGGCGCAAAAATCGCCACGGAGTCTATCATGCAAACGAGTAATGAAATCGACAAATTGGCAGCAGCGTTGTCGGCAGCGCAGGGTGAATTGACCCATGCGAGCAAGGACCGCGAAAACCCCGCCTTTCGCAGCAAGTACGCTACGCTTGCCAGCATTTTTGACGCGTGCCGCACGCCGCTTGCCAAAAACGGGCTTGCAATTGTGCAGACGGTAGAAGGCGACGAGCAGAAAGTTATTGTCACCACACGGCTTTTGCACGCAAGCGGGCAATGGATTGAAGGCGTCTTTGCCTGCAAGCCGGGGAAAGGTGATGCGCAGGGCATGGGCAGCGCGGCGACTTACGGCAAACGCTACGGGCTGAGTGCAATCGTGGGTATCGCAGCCGATGACGACGACGATGGCAACGCCGCCAGCAACGGCAAGCCATCTGTTGCGCCCGTGCCCAAAGTTACCGCACCCGCCGCTGCACCCAAGGCGTCCGCACCCGCCGCCGTGCCACAAGCCAACGCCGCGCTGAATCTGGCATTGGCCGACTTTGCCCGCGCGGAGACGATTGACCAACTGCGCGGATGCTACGGACGCGCCCAAAAAGCGGGCGCAACCGCTGCGCAACTGGCGACGGTGGAAAGCTACCGCGTGCAAATCGAATCCAAAGACCTGCCGTTTCACGATGAAGCGCCGCCGGTTCCCAAAAACATCACAGAATAGGAGTTTCCAATGGCAAAGATTTACCCAAATTCAGAATTGACAATCGTCGGTTACGTCAAAAATGTGCAGACGCGCGGACAATACGCGACGCTGATTTTGTCTATCCCGGCGGATTCCTTCGTTGGCAAGGACGGCCAGCGCCGCGAGGTGCCGGAGCAACTGCACAAGATGGACGTGCCAGACAGTTTCATGGCTGCAATCAATGGCTTGGACGTTGGCAGCCGCGTGCGCGTCACCGGCAAGGGTAGTGCGCGGGCGTACACGGACAAAACAACGGGCGAGCCGCGGACTTTCACCAGCTTTCGCTTGACGGATTTGCAGCCGTGTTTGGATTTGGCGGAACTGCCGCAGGTTGACGCAAGCGCCGTTCCGTTTTGATCTCGCACGTCTAGCTTCGGGTGGCACCGCCGACACGGTGCAAAGACGCGCGCTTCGGCGCAGGGGTGGAAGATGAGTTTGAAGCAAGCCGTTGAATCTCTTGAAGCGGAAAACGCGGATTTGCGGGCGCAAGTCGCGCAGTTGGCTAACGATTACAGCGAATCGCTGGCGCTGCTTAACGTGTCGCAATCTGCTATTGCGGAGCTAAAGCGAAACGTGGAATTCGAGCACGACCAATGGAAGCAAAGCAGTTTGGCGTCCATCGAGCAAAACGCGACGGTAGTCCGGCTGGAATTTGAGAACGCTGCACTGCGCGGCGTGATTATTGAAGCGATGCGCGGGGTTGTGGAATGAGCGCCTGTTATTTTATCGGCCTTGACCCGTCCGCACGCCGCTCCGGCCTAGTCGTGCTGAACAGCACCGGCGCCGTCGTGCTGCGTGAAACGATCGGCGCAACCGTTGCCCGCCGTCCGTGCCACACGCTGCGCCAACGCATCGAATATTGGCGAGAAGTCGCCACCAAAATCCGCACGTTGCTTCGTCCATACGAAGGGCAGAGCGTTTTGTGCATTGAAGGCTACGCGATGCACAGCCCTGGCAATCCGACGATCGCGCCGGAGCTTGGCGGGATTGTGCGGCTGTGGCTGCTGGACGCCTTTGACCCGATCGAGGTCACGCCCGGTGAGGTCAAATGCCTCGCAACGGGCAAAGGCAATGCCAAGAAAGACGAAGTGATGGCGGGCGCGCGGGCGCGTTGGGGCTTTGACTGCGGCGGTGACGACAACATTGCGGATTCATTCACTTTGGCACGCTGGGCAATGGGCGACAGGCCCACGCCAAAGGTTAAGCAGGCCAAAGCCAAGATGCCGAAGCTGACGAGCAACCTAGCGCCGCGCGTACCCAAGCCGCCCAAGGCCAAGAAGCTGTCACGCAAGGCGCAGCGGCGGTTGGAGTTGGACGCTGCGGCAGATGCGGCGATTGCAAGCGCGCCGTTTTAGGAGAAGCAGATGAAACCTGAGCAATTGCGCGAGTTGGTACAGCTTTGCGCAGAAGAAACTGCGCGCACAGGTAGTCTGCGGGCTGGGCTTGTGAAGCCGCTTTTG
>Ga0209596_1000431_pt1 | contig 38941 bp, 39 predicted proteins | sample M_130807_MF_Meta_FD_187314 | JGI IMG/M metagenome (GOLD analysis project Ga0209596, IMG submission 187314) | Freshwater microbial communities from Lake Montjoie, Canada to study carbon cycling - M_130807_MF_MetaG (SPAdes) (version 2) | ecosystem: Environmental > Aquatic > Freshwater > Lake... | reverse complement strand
TTTCCCGGAGTTATCCCAGTGTTGAAGGCAGATTCCTCACGTGTTCCTCACCCGTTCGCCGCTAATCCTTCCCCGAAGGGATCTCATCGCTCGACTTGCATGTGTTAAGCACGCCGCCAGCGTTCGTCCTGAGCCAGGATCAAACTCTCCATAGAAAGTTTTTATCTGGCGTACAGACAAACAAACTAACGTTTATTTTGTCTTATTACCAAAGGAAATCAACGGGTATAGCTATTAACAGTGTAAAACACTGAGTTTTTGCCATACCTCATTGAGATATTTATTTCGTGGTCGCAGTTGTTACATGTTTTTAAGGCATGCAAAAACGCGCCACATTTGGCATTGACTTATGGCACGCTGTTGAGTTCTCAAGGTACGGATGCGCACTGCTTTTGAAGATCGCTCTTCATTTTCAGGGCAGACCAACAAATCTAGTCCAGGGCTCTTTTCCGGTCAAACCGGCGTAAACACTGATGAAGATGTGATGGAACTTGTGCCTGCTATCCGGCCGAAAAAGCGTCCGGGTCATAGCAAGGGCGTAAGTGTATGTCTCCCTAGGCTAAGGGTCAAATTGAGGTCTTGAAGGGTTAAATTCCTAAAACACCATATAAATCAGGGTTATTTCGATACCTCAACTGCAGCCAGATCTCTCTTGCCTTTTCGAAGGACGAGAAAACGACCGAAAAGGAAGTCATTTACGCTCGGAGTGAAGCCCTCCCCCTCGATTTTGGAATTATTGAGATATGCGCCTCCTTCTTTGACGATCCTTCGGGCAGCTGATTTTGAATCAACAACTCCTGTGGCAGTAATGAGATCGACCCACGTTGGAATTTCCTTCAAGGTCGAGATTGTTGTGCGTGGTAGTTGAGCCAACGCACTTTCCAAAGTTACTTCATCTAATTCGCGCAGTTCTCCTTGACCAAAAAGTGCTCGTGCAGCTTTTTCAACTTTTTCGCAGGTATCAGCGCCATGAACTAGAGAAGTAAGTTCGCGAGCAAGTGCTCTATGCGCTTCGCGAGCCCCTGGATTCTCTTTGTGGGATTTTTCGAGTTCTTGAATGTGCTCATGTGAAGCAAAAGAAAAAACTTTCAAGAAATTAATGACATCTGCATCTTCAGTGTTTAACCAATATTGAAAGAATGCATATGGGCTCGTCATCTCAGGGTCTAGCCAAATAGAACCGGATGCGGTTTTTCCAAATTTAGTGCCATCTGATTTGGCAAGTAGTGGAACGGTCAATGCGTGTCCACTACCAGAATCTACTTTTCGAATTAAATCCAAGCCAGCAACAATATTTCCCCATTGATCCGAACCGCCTAATTGCAAAGTGCAACCGTTGCGTTTGTAAAGTTCGAGATAATCCAGTGATTGTAAAACTTGGTATGAGAATTCTGTATACGAGATACCCCCGGACTCGAGTCGTGTGGCGACAGAATCCTTTGCAAGCATTTGATTGACACTAAAATGTTTACCGATATCTCGAAGAAATTCAATTGCTGATAAGGGCTGCGTCCAGTCCAAGTTATTGACGACAATTGCTGGATTTGTTGATACTTTAAAATCCAAAAATGCAGAGACTTGGGTCTTAATTCGGTTCACCCATTGGGCCACAATCTCGCCACTATTGAGCGTACGTTCTTCATTTCGACCACTGGGATCGCCAACTAAACCGGTAGCGCCTCCGACGAGAGCGATGGGTTTGTGACCAGCTAATTGGAATCGACGAAGCACGAGAAGCACAACCAGATTGCCCACGTGCAAACTTGGAGCTGTTGGGTCAAAACCTACGTAAAGAGTGATGGGCTTTTTGAGGGCCTCAGCTAAAGCTTTTTCGTCGGTCGATTGGGCAATCAGCCCCCGCCATCGAAGATCTTCTAGAAGATTCATGAGCCCATCATGCCTGAAAAGGCTGTGCTCTTGTCTGCAATCCATTGATCATCCTGATCAATTTTGGAAGTCAATGTAGATATCTGTGTGAAAACGCTTGAAGGTGCCGTTCCGTTTACAGTGGATCGAGATTTAACAGCGCCTTCTACCGTGAGAACATCTCGGACTTTTGGGGAAAGTTCGGAATGTATTGCTTCGAATTCGGCATCGCTGAGTTCGTGCAATTTCTTTCCTTGTGTTTCACATGCATGAACACATTTACCCGCGGCTTCGTGTGCGTTCGCAAATGGGACACCTGCTCTTACTAAGAAATCTGCGATCTCCGTTGCCAAAGAAAATCCGCTATCCGCTCCAGCTAGCATCTTAACTTTATCAAACTCTGTTGTAGCCACCATTCCAGTGAAAGCCGGCAATATAAGTTCAAGAGTGTCAAAGGAATCAAAAAGCGGTTCCTTGTCTTCTTGTAAATCTCTGTTGTATGCAAAAGGCAAACCCTTGAGCATTGCCAAAACAGCGGTGAGGTTTCCAATCAATCTGCCGGCCTTTCCTCGCGCTAACTCTGCAATATCCGGATTTTTCTTCTGGGGCATAATTGAAGAGCCCGTCGAGAAGGCGTCATCAAGATGTGCCCAAGCAAATTCCGTTGAAGCCCATAAACACCATTCCTCACCCATTCTTGAAAGATGTGAGCCGACGAGTGCCATGATAAAGAGAGCTTCTGCAACAAAATCCCTGTCACTCACTGCATCGATGCTGTTCGCTATCGGAGCAGCAAATCCCAGCAAAGCTGCACTTGTTGAAGGGTCCAGAGGAAGTGATGATCCCGATAGCGCACCTGAGCCAAGTGGTGAAAAATTTGTGCGTTCATACCAATCTTTGATTCGATCGACATCGCGATTGAGTGCATGCGCATGTTTGCTCAGTTCATGAGCGAAAATTATCGGTTGCGCGTGTTGCAGATGCGTAAAACCTGGAGCTGGAGAGTCAACATAATCTGCTGCTTTACCCAGAAGCGTGCGTGAAAGAGCAGAAAGTAAATGAGCAAGATTTGTCATGTGGTCTAGTGCAAAAAGGCGCAAGTCTGTTGCAACCTGATCGTTACGTGATCTACCAGCTCGGAGCGCACCACCGATTTCGCCTAATTTTTCAACAAGACCACGTTCTAAAGCGCTATGAACATCTTCATCTTCTGCCAAAGGCAAAAAAGATCCTGATGCAACTTCTTGGCTTAACTCCTTCAATGCAAGACGAATTTTCTTGGCATTGCTTTCCGAAATTAACGCCGCAGATTCCAAAATATAAAGGTGCGCCAATGACGATCGGATGTCATAAGGAGCTAATTTCCAATCGAAATGGATGCTGCGAGAAAGAGCGAAAACATCATCGGCTGTAGAACGTGAAAAACGACCACCCCATAGCGCCACGTTAGCCCCTCCTCTTTGTTTGAACCTTAATGCCAGACAGTCGCGATTTAGGTGACCCGGATGAATTCGGTAAGGCTGAAAGTTCCTTAGCCAAACTGGCTCCTCCGTCAGACCTTTTGGAAACTACAAGAACAGTGTCATCACCTGCAATTGTTCCGATGACCGAGGAGAGTTCACCGCTACGACTTGCTCTATCCAACGCACTAGCCAAAAGTTGCGCACCGCCCGGCGGAGTTCTTACAACAGCTAAATTTCCGCTGGCTTCAACGCTCAGTATGAGGTCTGAAGGTAGCGCTATCACGCGAGCAAGGGTGTTATCAGTTGATTCCGGTAATACATAGGTAGAAGTACCGTCGTTTGCCCGGCCGCGCATTGCTCCGATTTCATCAAGATCGCGGCTTGCCGTTGCTTGCGTTACCTCAAATCCAGATTTTTCCAGCAAGGCAACTAAATCTGATTGCGAATGCACCTGACCGGATTGAATGAGTGCAATAACTTTTGCCCGCCTAGAACTTGCACTTCTTGTTAGTTTCTTAACCATGATCTACTCGATTCATTATTGCTTCGAAATCCTGCACAAACTTCTCTAAATATGCTCTCTTAATGTTCAAGGCCGGCGCGATTCGGAGAATATTTCCTGTTGGTGCGTTGACCAAGTATCCAGCTGATTGCAATTCGGTACGAACCTCTATAGCAATTTTAGATTGGAGCACCACTCCGAGTAGTAAACCTCGCCCTCGTACTTCTTTGACTCCCACGATTTGAGACAAAGAATTTTTTAAGAATATCTCGTCACTTTGTACTTTGAGCAAAACATCATCTTTTTCTAGCACTTTGATTACTGCTAACGCACTTGCACACGCAATGGGATTTCCACCAAAAGTCGAACCGTGATCTCCGGGTTGAAAAAGTTGGGATGCGCCACCCAATGCGATCATCGCTCCTAATGGCAACCCACCGCCAATTCCTTTCGCCAGCGTAATAACGTCGGGAACAATGCCTTCATGTTCGAAGCCAAACCATTGACCTGTTCTTCCCATACCAGTTTGGACTGCGTCTACCACCATAAGTGCTCCAGAATGGGTGCACATCTCGCGAATTCCCGAAAGATAACCTGATGGCGGAACAACTACACCTGCCTCGCCCAGGATTGGTTCAACGAGTACCATCGCAGTTTTTCGAGTGATTGCGCGTTTCATCGCAGATAAACTTCCATAACGCACATGGGTTACAGATGGAACTAAAGGTAAAAAAGGTTCTCTCTTTGAAGGTTGCCCAGTCATGGCTAACGCGCCCATAGTTCTACCGTGGAAAGCACCTTGAGTTGCAACAATCCCAGTTCTACCCGTTAGTCGTGAGAGTTTGAGTGCCGCTTCGTTCGCTTCTGCGCCTGAATTACAGAAAAAAGTGCGTGCACTTTCATCTCCCACAAGTGATTGCAGTTTTTGCGCGAGTTCAATCACGCCAGGGTGCATATAGAAATTACTCACATGCCCTAGAACCCCAACTTGTTTACGAATTGCTTTAACAATTGATGGATGCGCATGTCCCAAAATGTTTGTTGCAATTCCAGAAAGTAAATCAACATATTTCTGACCGTCGGAATCTATGGCGATAGATCCTTTTCCGCGTACCAGCGTGATAGATGGCAATCCGTAATTGCCTTGAACAGAGGATTCCCAATCTGTTGAAAATTTATCTTGTTTCTTGCTCATGCAACCACCAATGTTCCACCCATGCCAGAAAGAGCAAACGCAAAAGCTTCCGGGTCTTTCCCATCGATAATTCTGACTGATTTCGCGCCAGAATTAATCGCGTTAAGAGTAGCCAATACTTTTGGTGCCATGCCCTCTGCAAACGAATCTTTCAAACTTTCCAATTCGCTAGATGAAATCTTTGTTATAAGCGAAGAGGCATCCGGCCAGTTTCGATAAATACCAGCTACATCTGTGAGAAAAATCAGGCAGTCTGCAGAGAGCGCTCCGGCAATGGCTCCTGCTGCCAAATCGGCGTTGACATTGAGTCCAACGCTTGAATTTTCTTCGACCTCATCGCCTTCTGTTGCTATCGGTGAGATGACAGGCAAATACCCTCCTGCAAGAAGTGTCCGAAGAATAGTGGGATCAACTCGCACGATTTCTCCCACTTCACCTAATTCCGCCGGTGTTCCATCAACTAAATTCCGCAATCTTCTTGCGATAAGGAGCCCACCATCTCTACCCGTAAGACCCGTTGCGTTTAATCCTCTTGCTCTAAGGTGCGCAACAAGATTTCGCAAAACGTCTGAACTTAAAACTGCTTGAACAACTGCAAAAGCAGCAACTGATGTAACACGGTACCCACCAAGGAACGTACTGTTGATGTCGGCCTTTTTTAAAGCGGCATCAATTTGGGGCCCACCACCGTGAACTATGACGCACTCCTGGCCTAAATCAATCGTCGCTTGCACTGCTTTTGAAAAGAGCCCGTCAGTATCTTCCATTGCATGCCCACCATATTTAATAACTATCATGTTGCGTACGCAGAATTCTCGTGAACATAATCATGGCTCAAATCATTTGTCATGATGACAGCGCCATTTCCGCCGGATTTAAGATCAATAATGATAGAAATTTCTTTTCCAGAAAGATCAATCTGCGAAGCGTCCTCCCCCGGTGCGCTTTGATTGGCAACCTTCACGCCGTTTAACCACACATCAAGATTCAGCGAATCAAACTCTGCATTGGCTGTTCCGATTGCAGCCAGAATTCGCCCCCAATTCGGGTCGCCACCAAAAAGTGCACATTTTAGGAGATTATTTCTCGCACACGCACGTCCAACTTCAACCGCATCCTCTTCAGATTTTGCATTGCGAACATCTATCGAAACCACCTTGGTATGGCCCTCTGCGTCCTGAATCAATTGAGCGCTCAGCGAGCTACATACTTCCATCAGCAAAGCTTCAAGGTTCTGTTCCGAAATCTTTTTGCCTGACGCTCCTGAAGCCAGCAACAGAACCGTGTCATTTGTTGATGTACAACCATCTGAATCAATACGGTTATAGGTGCGATTAGTTACTCGATTAAATATCTCCTGAAGCGTGGAACGCTCAACAACAGCATCGGTCATTATCACGCTGAGCATTGTTGCAAGTGCAGGTGCCAGCATTCCAGCACCTTTTGCAATACCAGTGAACATGATTCCTTCGTGAGTAACTGAAGCAATCTTCGGCACCGAATCTGTTGTCATAATCGCCCGAGCGATGCGATCAATCTCGGCATTAGTAAGTGAAGGAATAATTAAATCAATTCCTTTGATGATCTTCTCCATGGGCAGATATTCACCGATCAAGCCCGTCGAGCAGACAGCAACTTCAGAGGATGAAATATTCAAAGCATGAGCAACATGTTCAGCGCTAGCGTGAGTATCTGCGAAACCTCTTGGTCCTGTACATGCATTTGCACCACCGCTATTCATCAAAACAGCACGAATGGCGCCCCCTAAAACAATTTGTTTACTCCAAATGACCGGGGCTGCGACAACTTTGTTTTTCGTGAAAACACCCGCTGCATCAAAAAAAGGCCCCGTATTTTCAATGATTGTGAGATCCAGTGAGCCATTTTTTTTGAGACCAGCGGCTACTGCCCCCGCACGAAAACCTAGAGGAAACTTCATACGCCTAGTCCCTTAACTAAAAGACCCGCTGATTCGTCTAATCCCATAATGAGGTTTGCATTCTGTATAGCTTGCCCAGCTGCGCCTTTTCCTAAATTATCTATCGCTACAGAAACCACTACACGATTAGTGTGAGTATCTATAGCGCATTGCAGGTGTACATAATTACTGCCAGTTAATGAAGAGGTCCTGGGCATCTGATCTTTCACAAGCAGGGAAACAAATTCAGAGCTATCAAAATATTTGTTGAACATCTCCCGCAAATTATCTTGTGAAATATTCTCAGAAAGCACTGCGGTAACCGTTGCTAGAATTCCTCTTGGCATAGGAGCTAAAACTGGCGTAAAAGATATTTTCACATTCTTGCCGCTGACATGCGAAAGGGCTTGTTCTATTTCAGGGGTATGTTGATGCACTCCTCCAAATTTGTAAGAAGAAAGCGAACCCATCACTTCGCTACCCAGAAGAGAAACTTTCGCACTTCTACCCGCCCCAGTAGTGCCGGATGCTGCAACAACAACTATGTCAGAAGCTTGAACAACATCTAAAATTGGTGCACTAGCAAGTGCAATTGCGGTGGCATAGCAACCAGGATTTGCAATTCTTTTTGACGCCTTGATCTGTTCTCTTTGCCCGTTTAACTCAGGCAATCCATACGTCCAAGTACCCGCGTGATCGCCACCGTAGTACTTCTTCCAAGCGTCTTGATCTGCCAGACGATAATCCGCACCTAAATCAATGATCGGTAAGTCCTGTGAAAGTTGCGAAACTACTGCTGCAGATTGTCCATGCGGAAGGGCAAGAAAAACTAGGTCACATGCGTTTAATGCTTTTACATCCAAAGCCGAAAACATTTTCCCTGCATATTGTGAAAGTTGCGGATGCAGTGTGGTGATGAACTCCCCGGCGTTACTGTGAGCGCTAATGGTTACAGCTTCAAAACTTGGATGGTGATCAATGAGGCGTAAAAGTTCACCACCTGTGTATCCGCTAGCCCCAACTAGACCAATTTTCATGGGTTCAGACTACAGCAACAATCTATAATTATGCAAATAACCGCATATTTATGCAGTACGCACTACCGCCCCTGTTTTGGCTATAGCTTGCGAAGCGGCAGCCTCTCTCATTTCAGACACTTCCGCTGCAGTCAAAGTGCGATCGGGGGCTCTGAAAGTAAGGGTGAAAGCTAATGAAATCTTCCCTTCGCCAATTTGATCGTACCTATCAAACAACTCAATCGTTTCGAGCATTGTTCCAGCACCTTCTCGGAGCGCATTTTCAACATCGCGCGCTGGTATGTGCGCATCTACAATTAATGAAATATCTTGAACAGCGGCGGGCATGGTTCCTAAAAATTGTGATTTAACAATCCCTGCAAATGGAACAGCGGTGAGATTGATGACAAATGCGCAAGCACGAGCGGGTAAACCAAACTCGCTAACAACTCTGGGATGCAACTCACCGGCATGTGCAATAACGATTCCGTCTACAAGTAATTCTGCGCAACGCCCAGGGTGCCAAGGAGCAAAGTCAGAACGTTTGACTTCGAAATCTACGCGAAATGCGGTAAGTAAAGTTTGCGCATGTGAAATCGCATCGCTCCAATCGAACGGACGCCCTTCGCCTTGCCACCCTTGCACTTCAGCGCTCCCGACCAGCAAGCCACCCACATGTGTGGGTTGAGAAGGAACGCTGGCGTAAATAGAATCAACTATTTTCTGCGAAGGTCGAGTGCTCACGTCAGGTGACTGCGCAGGAGCCATGTGCGCTGGCTTTCGAAATACCGCTCCAATTTCGAATAGTGCAAAATTTCGAAAGCCTCGACTGAGATTGCGTTGAGCAGCTTCAACGAGCCCAGGAATAAGGTGAGGACGAAGTAATGGCACGTCTTCCGACATCGGGTTGAGAATTTGGAAAGTTGAAGCCCTCTCTCCCGTGAAACCCATTTTAGTAATCGTCGATTGCGAAACGAATGGGTACGTTTGCACTTCAACAAAACCACGCTCTGCTAAAAGATTTGCCACAACTCTGCGACGGACTTGTGTAGGAGTTAAACCAGGACTCACCGGCCTAAGCGGCAAGATTGATGGAATCGCGTCAAAACCAATCATGCGGGCAACTTCTTCAACAAGATCCGCAGGCGCTGCTAGATCTGCTCTCCAAGAAGGAGGTGTGACTTTCCATAGCGTAGCTTTTGTATCTGCGATAGAACATCCAACAATGGCGAGCTTTTCTGCCACAACTTCATTCGAAATTTTGGCTCCCGTCAATTCTTCAGGGTAACGAGGACTGAAAACGACAGCAGGTAAAACTTCCATCTTTCCTGCGGTTTGAGATCCAACATGCTTAGCTCCACCGAATTCAATAATTAACTGTGCGGCTCTGGCAGAGGCAACGCCAGCCATCTCGGGATCCACTCCCCGTTCAAACCTTCGTGACGCTTCAGTTGAAAGTTTGTGAGATCGCGCGTTCTTGGCAATAGCAACAGGGTCAAAACGAGCGGCTTCTATGGCTATACGTAACGTGCCTGCAGTTACTTCAGATTTTTCTCCACCCATAGTTCCAGCAAGAGCAAGAGGTTCTTTATCATCGCAAACCACGAGATCACTCGGATTAAGGGGACGAACTTGTCCGTCCAGCGTTTTGATTGCAGAATATTTATTTGCTCTTCTAATGTGGATAGAACCGTTAATGTGGTCTGCATCGAAAGCGTGTAGAGGTTGGCCTAATTCCAACATCACATAATTTGTTACATCCACAGCGAATGAGATGGAGCGCATCCCACATTTTTCGATTTTTCGACGCATCCACAACGGAGTTGACGTTGCTGGGTTAAAACCATCGAGGGTTCTGATGTGAATCACGCTTGCACCTGTTGAGTCCTCTATTTCAACACCAATTCCGTCTTTTCCGGATTTAAATACTGATATATCAACACGGTTTCCAGGGTCAGTAAATTGGACGCCGAAGGATGCAGCAATTTCACGCGCTAGGCCGCGAATTGATAACGCGTAACCACGATCGGGATTAACTGCTACATCGAAAATAACGTCAGAAATTTCTAACAGTGCAAGAGCGTCATCCCCCGGCTTGGCACTTCCCGGTGGAAGAACAAGAATTCCTGAGTGATCATCTCCCAGCCCTAATTCCTTAGTGGATGCAATCATGCCGTCACTAATTTTTCCGTAAGTTTCCCTTTGTGAAATTGCGAATCCACCAGGGAGCACGGCCCCGGGCAATGAGAGGACCACAAGATCGCCAACTTTGAAATTAGTAGCTCCACAAATAACAAAACGCTCATTGCCAGTCCCAGAATCCAGACCCACCCACCTAATTGGCTTCTTGAATTCGGTTATCTCTTCTATCGAACTCACTTGTCCCACAATGATCGGACCTAAAATATCCTTGCCCGTTTCAGTAACACCTTCAACTTCGAATCCCACGCGTACAAGGCAATCTGAGATTTCTTGAGGGGTCGCAGATTGAGGAACTTGGGCGAATTCCTTAATCCAAGAAAGTGGAATAAGCATCAGAGTCCAACTCCAAATTTCCTACTAAATCGAATGTCGCCTTCGACAATATCGTGCATATCCGTAATGCCATGACGAACCATCAGCGTTCGTTCTAAGCCCATACCGAAAGCAAAACCACTATACGTTTCAGTATCAACTCCGCATGCTTGCAAAACTTTGGGATTTACCATCCCGCATCCACCCCATTCGATCCAACGTCCGTTAAAGAAAACATCTACTTCGGCACTTGGTTCCGTGAATGGAAAGAACGAAGGTCGCAAACGCGTTATCGCTTGATCGCCGAACATTTTCTGTGCGAAGAGATCCAAAGTTCCTTTGAGATGGGCCATCGTGATTCCCTTGTCCACCACTAAACCTTCAACTTGGTGAAAAACTGGGGTATGGGTTGCATCAAGTTCATCAGCTCTGAAAGTTCGCCCAGGACAAATCACATATATGGGAGGTTCCTTTTCGAGCATGGTGCGAATCTGTACAGGCGAAGTATGTGTTCGAAGAACAAGATGAGCATCACGAGGTTCTATAAAAAATGTATCTTGCATGGTGCGAGCCGGATGATCTGGCGCAATATTGAGAGCATCGAAGTTCAACCATTCTGATTCCAGCTCAGGACCTTCTGCAACAGAATATCCTTGAGCTATAAAAAAATCATTTATCTCATTCTTCAAAATCGTTAGCGGATGTAGACCGCCTTTATGCCCACGATGTACTGGAAGTGAAACATCTACAATTTCCGTTGACAAAACTTTAGCGTCTCTTAAAGTTTCCAATTCCTGTGTTTTTGTTTCGATAGCAAGCGCAACTGTTGCCCGTGCTTCGCCGATAATTTTGCCCATAGATGCTTTTTGATCTGCCGGTAGCGAGCCTAAAAGACGACTTTGACCCGCAATAGGTGATTTATCACCTGCGTGCGCCAGTCTGGCAATTTTTAATTGATCAAGGTCTTGCGCTTGAGAGATATCGGCCACTGCTTCTGCAACAAAACGTTGTAGGTCGGCCTGCGCGGTCATGGTCGCAGTCTACTGTGACAGGTTACTTTGATGCCGAACTAACACGAAACAAAGTGATGGCGACTGCCGAAGCGAGATTAAGGCTTTCAGCATTGCCCGCCATAGGAATGTGGACACTGGTGACATTGCTTAACGATGCAAGACCCTCTATACCTCTTGCTTCATTGCCAAATATCCATAACGAAGGAGCTTGCGGATTGATATCCACTAAGGATTTTTCTCCATCTGCGGTAAGTGCGTAAATCGAATCATTGGGCCATTTCGCAATTAATCCAGTGAGTTCCACTCGTTCGTAAACTGGCAGGTGCCATAAAGAACCTGCACTTGCCCGTACTACTTTGGGCGAATAAATATCGACACTATTTGCTGAAGTAATTAAGCCGCTGAATCCCATCGCATCTGCACTACGCAAAATTGTTCCGGCATTTCCGGGATCTTGTATTTCATGCAGGTATACATATTTCGAATCTTCGGCAATAAGTATGTCTTCAATTTCCCACAACGGCATTTCACAAATAGCCAAAATTCCTTGCGGGGTAACGGTTTCGCCCATAGCTGCCATCACCGCATCGCTGACATCAACAGCTTCGAAAGCAGTGATGTCGATTTTTTCCGAAGCGATTTTGAGTCGACCAGCTGCAGTTAAATACAACGTCTGAATTCGCGGACTAGCCTTTTCTTGGGCTGCTTCACGCAAAAATTGCAAACCTTCTGCAATAAAGACCCCGCCTTCTCGTCGCTCTTTTTTTCCACGAGAACCAAGAAGAGCCTTCACTCGCGCAATATGCGGCGAATGAAGGCTCTCAATCATTGAGGTATCGAGTTATTTTGAAGTTAAGTTTTTGCGCGCTACTTCAACCAATGTTTTAAAGGTTTCTGGTTCATTGGTTGCTAGTTCTGATAGCACGCGACGATCCACTTCTACGCCTGCAGCTTTAAGTCCCTGAATGAAACGGTTATATGTCAATCCGTTTTCACGACTTGCAGCATTAATGCGTTGGATCCACAGCTGGCGAAAATCACCTTTTTTATCTTTACGGTCGTTGAATGCGTAGACCATGGAGTGAGTAAGTTGCTCTTTCGCTTTAGCGTAAAGACGTGAACGTTGACCTCTGTAACCACTGGCACGTTCGAGAACTGTGCGACGCTTCTTGGCGGCGTGAACACCGCGTTTAACTCTTGCCATTTAGGGCGCTCCTTACTTCAGGCCAAGCATGCGCTTGGCTGTAAATGCTGTTGTTGGTTTCGCGGTTGCATCATTAGTCAAACGACGTGTGTGACGTGATGATTTGCGCTCAAGAAGGTGGCGCTTGCCAGCTCGCTCGTGCATGATCTTTCCAGATCCGGTAACGCGGAAAGTCTTCTTCGCGCCACTGTGCGTTTTCATCTTTGGCATGCTGCGTACATCCTCTCGATCGTTAAGTTCTGTTTATTCGGCTGCTTTAGATTCAGCTTTAGCCTTTCGGGCCGCCTTCTGCTCTGCAACAGCTTCTGTTTTCTTCCTTGTTGGACCTAGCACCATCGTCATATTGCGTCCCTCTTGCTTGGGAGCAAATTCGATGAAACCAAATTCAGCAATGTCTTCTGCCAAACGCTGCAAGAGTTTGTAACCAAGCTCTGGCCTCGTTTGTTCGCGTCCGCGAAACTGCATCGTTATTTTCACCTTGTCGCCACCTCGAAGAAACTTCTCAATATGATTCCGCTTGGTCTCATAATCGTGAGCTTCAATCTTTGGACGCATCCGAACCTCTTTGATCACAATGTGAGTTTGGTTCTGCCGTGCTTCCCGTGCTTTTTGCGCGATCTCGTATTTGTATTTTCCAAAATCCATGATCTTGCAAACGGGCGGAACAGCGTCTGGAGCGATCTCAACAAGGTCAAGACCTACTTCATCTGCCATTCGCAACGCGGTATCGATATCTACAACTCCGATTTGCTCAGCGGTATGTCCGATGAGACGAACTTCGGGGACGCGAATTCGATCATTGATGCGGGCTTCAGTTGTGATAAAAACTCCTTCACGGTCGTGTGCTTGTCAGTAGTAAATCTCTGCAAGGGAGCGCAACGCGAAGAGCTCTAAAAGAGCTTCGACTTACCAACTCGCCGGGGCGATGAGGGTGGGAGCGCTAACTCCTCTTGCAGTGAAAAAGCCACTGGTCTGTGCGAAAGGGTACTAGAGAGTGCGAAAAGAGTGAAATCGAGCGTGGATCAAGCGCCCATAGCGTGAACGCCGCCATCTACATGGAGGATTTCGCCGGTTGTTTTAGGCAACCAATCAGAAAGAAGAACAATCGTCGCTTGAGCAGCAGGTACAGGATCATTCACGTCCCATTCCAGCGCTGATCGTTCGTTCCATACATGTTCAAAGTCTTCAAAACCAGGTATGGATTTCGCAGCCATAGTTTTAATGGGACCAGCAGCGACCAAATTTACTCGAATATTTTCTGGACCCAAATCTCTGGCTAAATAACGTGAGGTAGATTCGAGAGCTGCCTTAGCAACACCCATCCAATCGTATTTCGGCCACGCAACGCTTGCGTCAAAATCTAATCCCACAACGGAAGCACCACCATTGAACAACGGACGTGCAGCCATCGTCAGGGATTTCAGAGAAAAAGCTGATACTTGCAGAGCGGTTGCGACATCTGGCCATGTTGTATTAAGAAAATTACCACCCAGCGCAGCTTCTGGCGCAAAGCCAATTGAGTGAACAACTCCGTGCAAAGTAGGAACATGAGCACGAACTCGGTCCACGAGAGCTGCAAGATCGTCATCGTTTGTGACATCTAATTCAATAACAGGGGCGGTTTGTGGCAAACGTCCAGAAATTCTCTCTGTCAAACGTAAAACTCTTCCGTAGGAACTCAAGATTACGGTGGCTCCTTCTTCTTGAGCCAAGCGAGCGATATGAAATGCTATCGACGCGTCAGTCAATACGCCTGTTACGAGAATGTTTTTACCTTGAAGAAGTCCCACGTTAATGCCCCATTCCTAATCCGCCATCAACGGGTATCACGGCACCCGTAATGTATGCAGCTTTATCACTGGCGATAAAAGCCACGACTCCAGCAACTTCTTCTGCGCTACAAAATCTTGCGAGAGGCACAGCGTTTTCGATTTCCGTGCGTCGCTTTTCATCAAGTTCCGCGGTCATATCCGTTTCTACAAAACCGGGGGCAATGACATTCGAGGTAATCCCCCGTGTTCCAAGCTCTTTTGCAAAAGATCTAGCCATGCCCACTAATCCAGACTTGCTTGCGGAGTAGTTTATTTGTCCAGCGGCCCCAACAGATCCAACCACTGAACCAAGAAAAATTAGACGCCCTCGTTTTAATTTCAATAAACCTCGCGTTGCTCGACGCGCGACACGAAAAGCGCCGGTTAAATTCGTATCAATCACATCAAGGAAATCCTCATCACTCATACGCATAGCAAGACCATCACGAGTGATTCCGGCATTAGCAACGATCACCTCGGGGGTGCCAAATTTCTCTTCTATTGAAATGAACCCATCTTCAACGCTTTGAGTAGATGTGACGTCCATGATTATTGAATCAAAACCTGCCGGCGCACTACCTGTTCGATGAGAAACCACCACGAGGAAACCTTGTGTCTTGAGTTCTTGTGCAATCGCTAAACCAATACCTCGGTTTCCACCCGTGACAAGAGCTATCGGTTGTGTCATAGGTAAAAGGTACCTGCTACTCGAGCGTAAGTAACAATTTCCACGCCGCCGCAATCAGCTTCATGCGAAACATTCACGATTATGGAGGTGCGACATAGTCAGGTAGGACCTAGGCTGAAGCCATGGCTGAGGAATTACATGACATCACATCTGCGCAACCAGGTTTGAGTGATGATTTACCTGGAAGAAAACGCCGTTATTTTATTTCTATGATGATTCGTACAGGGTGCTTTATTGCAACTTTACTGACTCCAAGTCCAATTCGATGGTTCTTCTTGTTTGGTGCTGTGGTTCTCCCGTATTTCGCCGTCATTATTGCAAACGCAGGTCGGGAAACAATCAAGCCTGGAAATTCTGTTATTCATGAGCGGCGTAAAAGTATCAATTGAGTCGCGCAACAAGGAAGATCACCCGCTTGTTGCAAGCCTCCTAGCCATTCTTCTTGTTGTACTGTGTTTGTGGGCTAGCGTTTGGCAGTTCAATCGTGGGACTGCACGGCACGAGCTGAATTCAAGAATTGCAAGTCATATCTCACAAGGGCCTACTTCTTTAGAGAAAACTGCGCTTAATATCGATGATGCTGAATGGCGAAAAATTTCGATCGAAGGTACCTTCGATAGTTCGCATCAAATTCTTTTGCGAAACCGTTATTCAGAAGGTAAATATGGTTTTGATTTGCTAACGCTATTTTCAGCCAAAAGCGGTCAATCCTTCTGGGTTGATCGAGGGTGGATTGCTCCGGGCGCTGATGCCACATCTACTCCCAGGTTGCCGATCACGCCAAAAACCCAAGTGAGTATTTTGGGGAGAGTTCGATTGGACCACTCACTTCCGCGAGGTTCTTTTTTTGCGATCCCAACGAACAACAAAGACAATCTTATTTCACGATGGAATGCGCAAGCACAATATGTAAATGGCACAGAAAAATATTATGTTGACTTACTGGATTCAAGTGACCCGCAACTTAAACCCGGGTCCCCTGTTGAATTACCTGAGCTAACTGATGGTCCACACATGGCTTACGCCTTACAGTGGCTATTCTTCGCAGGAATGGTCGTTTACGGGCGTATTTTGTTACGGCGAAGTAGATAAATCTTGCCGCGTATAAAGCTCGGCATACAAGCCTTTCTTAGCAACTAAGTCTTCGTGTGTACCTCGTTCAACAAGAACTCCTTGATCAAGAACGAGGATTTGATCAGCTTCCATTACGGTACTTAATCGATGGGCGATTACAAGACTTGTGCGACCTTGCAAAGCGATGCTCAAAGCTTCGTGAACAAGTGCCTCATTTTCAGAATCCAAGTGCGCTGTAGCTTCATCCAAGATCACCACTGACGGTTCCTTCAACAGTAAACGCGCGATCGCAATTCGTTGTTTTTCTCCTCCGGAAAGTCGATGCCCTCTCTCGCCCACCATCGTTTCTAAACCATTTGGTAGCGAATCAATGAGCGTCCAAATTCGCGCCGATTGACATGCGCTTCGCATTTCTTCAAATGTTGCGTCAGGTTTGGCATATCTCAGGTTTGCAGCAATCGTGTCGTGGAATAGATGTGCATCTTGCATGACGACTCCAATTGAATTTCTCAAGCTTTCAATCGTCAAATTTCGAATGTCAACATCACCAACTAGAATCTCACCCGACGTCACATCGTAAAGTCGGGGTATGAGTGCGCTTATTGTTGTTTTACCTGCACCCGATGGACCAACTACAGCAGTCATCGTGCCAGGCTGACAAATAAACGATAAGTTGCGAAGCACTTCACCACTTGGAGCAGTTTCAGGTTTTGATACAGACTCCAACGAAGCAAGTGAAATCTCTTCGGCACGAGGGTATGCGAAAGTCACATTCCTAAATTCGATCCCTGGTTGGCTATTTCGCAGTTCTGCAGCGTGTGGTGAATTCGAAACCATGGGTTCTAGATCGAGAACTTCGAAAACACGTTCAAACGAAACCAAAGCTGTCATCACATCTATACGTACGTTCGATAGCGCTGTCAGAGGGCCGTAGAGGCGAGATAAGAGTGCAGTAATAGCCAGCAAAGTTCCCACCGTTACTGTTCCAGATATAGCTAAATGACCACCAATTCCATAGGCAAAAGCAGTTGCAACTGCAGCCACACTTGTTAACGCGACAAAGAAAATCCTGTTGAGAAGCGCAATAGTGATTCCGATATCTGCAACTTTGCGGGCTCGAGACGAAAAATACTGGTGCTCCGTTTCCGGTCTGCCATATAAAGCAACAAGCATGGCACCGGAAACATTAAACCGCTCCGTCATAGTGCTCGACATTTCAGCGTTCATTTGAAAAGAAGCCCGAGTCAGGGACTGGAGTTTTCTTCCTACCCACTTTGTAGGTAAGAGGAAAAGTGGCAATAAAACTAGGGAAACTATTGTGATCTGCCACGAGAGAATCAACATAGTTACTGCTACCAGAATCAAGCTGACTACATTGCTTATGAGTCCAGAAAGGGTGGATGTGAACGCTTGCTGTGCGCCAATCACATCGGAATTGATTCGCGATATAAGGGCTCCGGTTTGAGTTCTTGTGAAAAATGCAATTGATTGTTTTTGCACATGAGAAAAAACCAAAGAGCGAAGATCGAATATGAGCCCTTCGCCAATCCGAGATGAGAACCAACGTCCAACAATGCTCATGAGCGAATCCGCAACTGCAAGGACGCCGACAATTATCGCTAGTTTTGTAACCAAAGGCCCGTTATGCGGAATTACCCCTTGATCAATTAATTTTCGTAAAATCAACGGGGTTGCGACAATCAGGAAAGCATCAATGACGACCGTTATTAAAAAGAAAACTAAGGGCCATTTATATGGTTTGGCAAAATTAGCAATTCTTCCGATAGTGCCCGGTTTGAGCTTTTGATCTTTAACTGACGGGTCTGCGGTTATAGAGCGAAAGGTCATCCATGCTGCGTGTTGAGACAATGTTTAAACCGTGAATCCCAACGCTCTTAGCTGGTCTCTACCATCGTCAGAGATTTTGTCTGGACCCCAAGGTGGCATCCATACCCAATTAATTCTCACATCTGCAGTCAATGGTGCAAGCGCTTGTCGAGTTTGATCTTCAATCACGTCCTGCAATGGGCATGCCGCTGAAGTGAGCGTCATATTCAATACTGCAATATTGCTCTCATCAACCATGACGTCATAAATCAACCCAAGGTCAACAACATTGATTCCCAACTCAGGATCTACCACATCCTTCATGGCTTCTGTAATGTCATCAATCTTTGCTTGCATCTTTTTACCTTCTTTCCTTTGGGTTGATCATTGAGAAGCCTACTTACTTTTCGCTTCAACTTGTAAAGATGCATCCTTATAGGCCATCCATCCAAGCAATGCGCACTTAATTCGGGCGGGATACTTGGAAACGCCGGCGAAAGCTACCGCGTCTTCAAGGATGAGTTCGTCGCCTTTAGCGCTACCTTTACTTTGCATGAGTTCCATAAAAGAGTCGAGTATCTTCTTTGCATCGTCTGGAGATTTTCCCATAAGCAAGGTCGACATAATTGAAGTACTCGCCATCGAGATTGAACAACCGTTGCCCTCCCAGGAAATATTGCTGATACGACCAGATTCAAGAGTGAGATTTAGCGTCACTTCGTCTCCGCAACTTGGATTGAGGTGATGTACCTGAATATCCTTTTCAACTGAAAGCTTCTTGTTTTCAGGATGCTTATAGTGATCCAAAATAACTTCTTGATAAAGATTATCGAGGTTCATCGTGACCTCCCGAAATACTCCTGGGCTTGTTGAATTCCATCTAGGAGCGAATCAATTTCATGTGCTTCGTTATACAAATAAAAAGATGCTCGAGTTGTGGATTGAACACCGAGAGCTTTGTTGAGTGGCCAAGCGCAATGATGACCCGTTCTTACCGCGATTCCTTGATTATCGAGAAATTGACCTAAATCATGAGGATGAATATCAGGCACTGCAAACGACACAACTCCCCCACGCGACTCCATAGTGGTTGGTCCAAATATTTCAATACCTTCGATTTTCGACAACCCTTGAATGAACTGCTGGGTCAGGTTCAATTCATGCGCATGAATTTTTTCCATGCCAACCTTTTCTAAATATTTAAGACCTGCTTGTAAACCCACTGCTTGCGCCATATTTGGCACTCCAGCTTCAAATTTTCGAGGCGCAGGGGCCCAAGTGGAATCCAGCATTGTGACTGTATCAATCATCGAGCCACCGAAAAGAAAAGGTGGGAGTTCTTCAAGTAGATCCGACTTTCCCCATAAAACACCAACACCCGTTGGCCCTAAGGCCTTGTGTCCTGAGAAAGTTAAGAAATCAATTCCTAATTCCTTTACATTTATGCGCATATGTGGCGCAGACTGACATGCGTCAAGAATGACAACGGACCCGACTTGATGTGCCCGCGCAGCAATTTTGTCCAACGGATTAATTGTCCCTAAAACATTAGATTGATGAGTCAGCGAAACAACTCTTGTTTTTCCGTTGATGACTGTGTCCAGCTTAGATAAATCTAAACGTCCTTCTGAATCAATTGACAACCAAACGAGCTCTGCACCGGTGCGTTTGGCCAACTCCTGCCAAGGAATGAGATTTGCGTGGTGTTCCATTTCTGTAACAACAATGCGATCTCCAGGAGCAATGTGGAAGCGATTATTCGATGGGGCGTTGCCGATCGAATACGCAAGTAAATTTAAACTCTCTGTCGCACTTTTAGTGATGACTATTTCTTCATCAGCGGCACCTAGAAAGCGTGCAACAGTAGCTCTAGCGTTTTCAAAGGCTTCTGTGGCTTCCTCAGCTAGTTGATGCGCTCCCCTGTGAGCAGCTGCGTTGTGCATTAGGTAAAAATTCATCTCTGCATCAAGAACTTGCTGCGGCTTCTGGCTAGTTGCTCCATTATCCAAATAAATAAGGCGTTTGCCATCCCTCACTGTTCGCCCGAGGATTGGAAAATCCTTGCGGATTAGCCCTACATCTAATGACATTAACTAGCCAAAGGTAGGTTAGCTACCTACGTATTCGGCATAACCCTTCTCTTCAAGTTTGTCTGCAAGTTCTGGACCGCCTTCTTCGACGATGCGACCATTTGCAAAGACATGCACAAAATCAGGTTGGATATAACGCAAAATACGTGTGTAGTGAGTGATGAGCAATACTCCGAGATTATTAGCAGCTTTTGCTCTGTTTACTCCCTCTGAAACAATTCGTAATGCGTCAACATCGAGACCAGAATCCGTTTCATCCAAAATAGCCATCTTCGGCTTCAATAGCTCCAACTGCATGATTTCATGACGCTTTTTTTCGCCACCTGAAAAGCCTTCGTTGACGTTTCGTTCCGAAAAAGAAGGATCCATATTCAATGCATTCATCGCTTCTTTTACTTCTCCGACCCACGTACGTAGCTTTGGCGCTTCTCCGCGCAATGCTGTAGCTGCGGTTCTCAAAAAGTTCGACACAGATACACCCGGTACTTCAACCGGATATTGCATTGCCAAGAAAAGCCCTGCTTTAGCCCTTTCATCAACTGTCATGTCCAATACATTGGCGCCGTCTAAAGTGACAGATCCGCCAGTAATCGTGTATTTGGGATGACCAGCTATCGAGTACGCAAGTGTTGATTTGCCCGAACCATTGGGACCCATGATGGCGTGTGTTTCTCCCGATTTAATCGTGAGGTCTACTCCACGCAAAATTTCTATATTGCCTTTTTCGGTGATGACCGAAACCTCAAGGCCACGAATCTCTAAAGTGCTCATAAAATATATTCCTTCGCTCGGGTTCTCTTAGATCTCAACCGTGACGGAATCTCCGTCAATGGCAACTGCATAAACTTCCAACTTTTCTGTGGCTGGAGGGGTGACTGCTTCCCCAGTTCTCACATCGAATTCAGCACCGTGTAACCAACATTCAATTTTGTAATCGAGAATATCGCCTTCTGACAATGACGCCTCAGAATGCGTACAAGTATCAGCTACTGCAAACACTTGATCACCAATGCGCGTCACGCATGCTGCCTTACCGTTCTTTTCCAATTTGAATGGTTTGTTCTCAGTCATTTGTGAGAATTTGAAGTCTGACATCCCTAAGCTCCTGCCTTTGTGAGTTCGTCGTCTATACGAGTCATAAGTCTTTCCTGAACAATTTCATCCGAAATTTTTGAAATAATTTCTGCAAAGAAACCACGGACTACCAGGCGCCTTGCATCCTCAACCTTGATTCCACGAGACATCAAATAGAAAAGTTGCTCATCGTCGAAACGACCCGTTGTGCTTGCGTGCCCTGCACCAACAATCTCACCTGTTTCAATTTCTAAGTTTGGAACTGAGTCGGCTCTAGCGCCATCGCTCAGCAATAAGTTTCGATTGAGTTCATAGGTGTCGGTACCTTCTGCCGCGCTGCGAATAAAAACATCACCGATCCAAACAGTATGAGCACCGTCGCCAGCTAGTGCTCCTTTGAAATTCACCCGAGATTTAGCACGAGGGACGCCATGATCAACATGTATTCGATGTTCAAAATGTTGGCCCTCTGTAGCAAAGTAAACGCCCAACAATTCAGCACTCGAATTGGGGGCTAAAAACTCAACGGTTGGAAGAATACGAACCAAAGAGCCACCAATCGTTACCGTAATTGAGGTGAACTGCGCATCCTTATCAATCATCGCGTGATGTCGTGCAGCATAAATGCTGCCGGTTTCCCATTCTTGCAGCGAAATAAAAGTTAACTCAGCCCCAACGCCCACATGTATCTCGATGTCTTCGCCCAAGGTGACAAGGCCATTATTTTCGACCAACACCGTCGCTTGAGAATTCTCTCCAATAGAGATTTTCACACGAGATAGTTCTGCGCCAAGCGGCCCTTCGAGAAATCGTTTGAGGTGGATTATTTCTTCAACTTTTGTATTTGGGCTGACTTCGAGGAATGCGACATCAGAACTTTCAGCATGAACACGTTGAACAACCACGTCATCACTGTTCGATTGAGGAGAGAGCAATTCCCTACTCACTCGACTGAAGTTGACACCCCTTAATGACGGTCCATTGACCACCAATGATTTGCGATCAAGAATTGCAGCTGAACTGTCATGCAGTCCACCTAATCGCTTAAGTGGTGTAAAGCGCCAAGCTTCTTCTCTGCCGGTTGGAGTTAAGTAATTCGTTGTTAGTAAAGCCATTATCCAACTGCGCCTTCCATTTGAAGCTCGATAAGTCGGTTGAGCTCTAATGCGTACTCCATAGGAAGTTCCCTGGCGATTGGCTCGATGAAACCACGAACAATCATGGCCATTGCTTCATCTTCGGAAAGACCACGCGACATCAAATAGAAAAGCTGATCATCACTAATTTTTGAAACAGTTGCTTCATGGCCCATCGATACATCATCTTCGCGGACATCAACATACGGATACGTATCAGATCGCGAAATCGTGTCTACGAGTAGAGCGTCGCATTTAACTGTGCTTTTCGAATGATGGGCGCCTTCTTGGATTTGCACGAGCCCACGATAAGAGGTACGTCCTCCCCCGCGAGCAACTGATTTAGAAATAATTGTTGACGACGTGTAGGGAGCCGCGTGAACCATCTTCGCTCCCGCATCTTGGTGTTGGCCTTCGCCAGCAAAAGCAATGGAAAGTGTTTCACCTTTGGCATGTGGACCCATAAGAAAAACTGCAGGATATTTCATGGTTACTTTCGAACCAATATTTCCGTCAATCCACTCCATCGTTGCGCCTTCGGCACAGGTGGCTCTCTTAGTTACCAAGTTATATACGTTATTGGACCAATTTTGAATTGTTGTATAACGAACGCGAGCTCCCTTTTTAACGATGATTTCTACCACTGCTGAATGGAGAGAATCGGATTTATAAATTGGCGCAGTGCATCCTTCAACATAATGAATGTATGAATCCTCGTCGGCAATGATCAACGTACGCTCGAATTGACCCATATTCTCAGTATTGATTCGGAAATAAGCTTGAAGTGGAATATCAACGTGGACGCCTTTAGGAACATAAATAAATGAACCGCCTGACCAAACAGATGTGTTCAACGCTGCAAATTTATTGTCTCCAACAGGAATCACGCTTGCGAAATATTCCTTAAACAACTCAGGGTGTTGCTTCAACCCAGAATCCGTATCCAAGAAAATTACGCCTTGTTTCTCAAGATCTTCTCGAATCGAATGGTAAACAACTTCAGATTCGTATTGGGCAGCAACACCAGAAACCAGCCTTTGTTTTTCTGCCTCGGGAATACCCAGACGGTCGTAGGTATTCTTAATTTCATCCGGCAAGTCATCCCATGTTGTTGCTTGCTTCTCAGTTGAGCGTACGAAATATTTAATGGTGTCAAAGAAAATGCCGGTGAGATCTGAACCCCACGTAGGCATAGGTTTCTTCTCGAAAAGTGCTAGACCTTTTAGTCTCATATCCAACATCCACTGTGGTTCTGACTTCTTCATTGAAATGTCCCGAACGACATCCTCATTCAACCCACGACGTGAATTAGCTCCAGCAGTGTCTACATCCGACCAGCCGAACTCATACTTACCAATACCTTCAAGTTCTGGGTGTGCGATTGTCATCGGTTTCCTCTCGTAGCTGCTTGGTTTGTTAAAGAATTTTTCGGTATATAGGTAGTGCAAACGCCATCACCGTGCGCAATAGTTGCCAGCCGTTGCACATGAGTTCCGAGTAAACGTGATAGCGCTTCTGTTTCAGCTTCACACAACTGCGGAAATTCTGCGGCTACATGCGCAATTGGACAATGGTGCTGACAAATTTCTTCACCTTGGTCGCGTTGCATCAGGGTTGCTGCATATCCTTGGGCCGTTAATGCTTTCGTGACTGCGAGCGAAATTGGAACACTTTTCTTTCCGCTCTTTATTGAAGCGTTGACTTTTCTCTCCATGTCCAGGGCTCGCGACTCTGCAAATGCAACCAACGATGCGTCGCTTGTTTGAGCCGCCAGAAATTTAAGCGCTGACACAGCAAGATCGTCATAAGAATGTTCGAATTTTTCACGCCCGCTATCTGTCATGACAAAAACTTTTGACGGGCGACCGCGGCCGCGACTTGATTGCAAATGCGGTTCCCGAGCCTCAAGGATTCCGTCGCTCACAAGATGATCAAGGTGACGGCGAATACCGGCTGGCGTCAGTGAAAGCCTTTGCGCCAAAACCACCGCGGTCATAGGCCCATTTTCCAAAATTGCCCGAGCAACTAGGCCCCGAGTTCGGGTGTCCTCGGGAATCAGATTTTGGGTTTTTTTCACAACATAAGTGTGTCGTAATTACCCGGTTTTAGCCAATCCAACAGAGGTGTCCCTTGCCACAACGCCAGCCCAGCCACTTACCTCAACAAGGAGCAATCACCTCCTAGGCTTCAACCATGGTGAGAAGTCGGATAGAAAGAGCTCTTTCCCCGCTTCTTGGTTTCCTACTTTTTTTCCAATCCGCGATCGTAGTTACGGGCGGAGCCGTGCGACTTACTCGCTCAGGTTTAGGTTGCCCAACATGGCCACAGTGCACTGGTGATTCATTCAAACCGGTTCCAAATCAAGCGGAGGGACAAGTCCATGCGTGGATTGAATTCGGAAATCGATTACTCACGTTCGCACTCATCCTTGCTTCACTGGTTGTTCTGATTAGCGTTCTCTATTTAAAAAGACGAGATATTCGCGCCCTTGCTATCGGACAGCTTGTAGGAATTCTTGCGCAAATTCCATTAGGCGGAATCACCGTTCTCACTCATCTGAATCCTATTTCCGTAGCTAGCCATTTCCTTTTATCGATGATACTGATTGCAGCGGGTACATCCCTTTTTGAGCGCCGAAAACTTGGTACACCACCTAGCGCGGGTCAAAAGGCGCGACGAAGTATTCCCATCATGAAAGCCCACCTAGTACTTACGGCAATCGTGATAGTTGTTGGAACGGTTGTCACTGGTAGCGGCCCACATGCAGGCGATAGCGCGGCCCCACGATTTCATATAAAAATTCAAACAATAGCCTGGATCCACGCTTACTGCGTCATGGCTCTCATTCTTCTTACAATTGCGATCATCTTTCGACTTCGCGAAAACCAAGAAATAAAGAAACGAACCGTGATTTTCTTTTTCGTTGCGATGGCTCAAGGAGCAATCGGATTCATTCAGTTCCATCAAGGCTTCCCAGAATTGCTCGTCGGAGCTCACCTTCTTGGCGTTACGCTTGTTTGGATTGGTGCGTGGCGCATGCACCTTTCAGTGAACCGATAATAGGGAACGGATAACCGCCTCGATGCAAAATCAATGGACCACACAAGATGATCTCGCTGTTGCCTACGCGCGAGCACTCGCCATGGATGCTGTGCAAAAAGTTGGAAATGGTCACCCAGGTACTGCGATGGCGTTGGCGCCCGTTGCGTACACACTTTTTCAACGTTTCTTGCGTCATGACCCATCTGATCCACAATGGGTAGGACGAGATAGATTTATTTTATCTTGTGGTCATTCATCGATGACCTTGTACACACAACTCTTTTTTAGTGGCTACGGTGTCGAATTAAAAGATCTGCAGGAATTTAGAACATGGGGTGCGCTCACTCCCGGACATCCTGAATATCAACATACCGCCGGTGTTGAAACGACAACTGGTCCGCTAGGACAGGGTGTTGCTAATGGCGTTGGTATGGCTATGGCTGCTCGATATGAGCGAGGTCTGCTCGATCCGGCTGCACAAAAGGGTTCTAGCATTTTTGATCATCATATTTGGGTTCTTTGCTCCGATGGAGATTTACAAGAAGGAGTAAGCGCTGAAGCTTGTTCTTTGGCTGGTACGCAGGAACTTGGGAATTTGAATGTAATTTATGATGACAATCGAATTTCAATCGAAGGCGACACACATGTTTCCTTCACTGAAGATGTTTCTGCACGTTTCAAAGCGTATGGATGGCACGTGCTCGAAGTTCCAACATTGAGTAATGGCGACGTTAACCGCCCCGCACTTGAAGATGCAATGGCACAAGCCATTGCTGAAAGAACGAAACCGACACTTATCCGTCTAAAAACAGTGATCGCTTGGCCTGCACCTAATGCGCAAGGCACATCTAAATCACATGGCTCAGCGCTTGGGGCTGCGGAAATTGCAGAAACTAAAAAAATTCTTGGATTAAACCCTGAAGAGCACTTTGCAATTCCTGCCGACATTTTGGCCCATGTTCGCCAAGTCAAAACAAGAGGCAACGTTCTTAGAAAAGAATGGGATATCAAGTTTGCTTCATGGGCAAAGAATAATTCTGAAAAAGCTCAGTTACTCAAACGCTTGCAGAGTCGCTCTCTTCCCAACGGATGGGAAAAATCAATTCCAACTTTCTCTTCGGAAAAGGAAATTTCTACGCGAAAAGCTTCTGGGGATGTCATTCAAGAATTAGCAAAAGTACTCCCAGAATTTTGGGGAGGCTCAGCCGATTTAGCTGAGAGCAATAACACCACCATAGAAGGCGGCGGATCATTCTTGCCAGCAAGCAGTCTGATGAAAGGTGCCAATCCCTACGGCCGCATTGTGCACTTTGGCATACGCGAACATGCAATGGGCTCAATTCTTAACGGAATCACCTTGCATGGTTTAACTCGTACCTTTGCCGGAACCTTTCTAGTTTTCAGCGATTACATGAGGCCATCTGCTCGATTGGCATCGCTGATGAACCTCGGTGTTACTTTTGTTTGGAGCCATGACTCCATAGGCCTTGGTGAAGATGGTCCAACTCATCAACCCGTCGAACACATTGCATCGCTGCGGGCCATACCCGGGTTTTCTGTTGTTCGTCCAGCAGATGCAAATGAAACTGCTCAAGCTTGGGCAACGATTTTGCAAAGAGACCAAGCATGCGCGCTTCTCCTGTCCCGACAAAATTTGCCCGTCTTTGACAGAAAAGAATGCGCATCGGCAGAGAATGTTGCGAAAGGTGCATACATTCTTAAAGAAGCAAGTAAGAAAGAGCCTCAAGCCATTCTTATCGCCACTGGTTCTGAAGTTTATTTAGCGTTGCAAGCACAAGCATTGTTGGAAACTCAAGGAATTTCAACTCGAGTTGTTAGCGCTCCTTGCCTTGAATGGTTCGAGGAGCAACCTCAAACTTATAGAGAGCAAGTACTTCCTCCAGCAGTGAAAGCACGAGTCAGCATTGAAGCTGGAGTCAAGCAAGGATGGCGTGAATACGTCGGCGATCATGGAGTATCTATTTCATTAGAACGTTTTGGTGCATCAGCTTCGGCATCAAAACTCTTTGCTGAATTCGGATTCACCCCTGAAAAAATCGTAGAGAGCGTCCTGCGGAGCTTGTCATGATTCATGAGGAAATTTCCTCCGCAGGGACATCGATCTGGTTAGACGATCTCTCGCGCTCTAAAATTTCGGGAAACCAACCACACGCCCTCCCAGCAAGAATTCGTGATGCGGGCGTAGTTGGCGTTACGACTAATCCAAGTATTTTCAATTCTGCAATCTCCAAGGGTGTTGAGTATGCGACAGATATTCAAAGTTTGAATAAATCTAGCGTTGAGTCTGTGGTTAAAAAATTGACGACAGATGATGTTCGCGGTGCTTGTGACCTTTTTGCTCATATTGCACAAAATTCTTTAGATGGCCGTGTAAGTATTGAAGTAGATCCAAGGAAAGCGCATCAAACTCAACAAACCATTGATGAAGGTATCGCCTTGTGGAAAATTGTTGATCGCCCTAATGCCATGATCAAAGTTCCCGCCACGCTTGAAGGACTACCAGCAGTTACTGAACTCATTTCTCTTGGAATCAGTGTAAATGTTACGTTGATTTTTTCCGTAGAACGATACGTCCAAGTTATCGATGCCTTCATGACTGGACTTGAAAAACGAGTCAAAGCCGGATCGGAAATTGCTTCCGTATCTTCCGTTGCATCTTTTTTCATCAGTCGCATTGATACCGCGATCGACGAACGCCTTAAATCTTTAAACACAGATGGCGCGAGAACCCTTTTAGGAAAAGCAGCTATTGCTAATGCCGCAATTGCATACGAAGCATTCGAGTCAGCGATGACCTCGCCAAGATGGAAAGCACTAGCTGACAAAGGCGCCAGAATGCAGCGGCCACTCTGGGCATCTACTGGAGTGAAAGATCCGGTCTACGAAGACACACGTTATGTGATCAACTTAGTGGCACCTCACACAGTCAACACAATGCCACAGGCAACCCTTGATGCGCTACTCGATCATGGGAAATATCGCGGAGAAACTTTACAGAGCTTGTACTCGCAATCACATGAAGTGGTCAAAAATTTGTCAACACTTGGTATCGAACTCGCTGAAATCACGACATATTTAGAAATTGATGGCGTCAACAAGTTCATCGCTTCGTGGGAAGAACTCTTAAACAATGTCGCCCAAGTTATGCAGTCATGATACGAATACACGGAGACGCAGTTTCAGCAATCGATAAAGTCGATTCGCTCTATCTTTCCCTTGTGGAAGCCAGTACTCGCCTTCGCGGAAGAGATGTTTCACTATGGGGAAAAGCTTCAGAAACTGAAGCACGCACACGCCTGGCTTGGGTTGATTTCCCCACTGAATCAAGAAAACTGCTACCGGTACTTGATTCCCTTTGGTCACAATTCAATTCCTACGACCGGATCATTCTTTCAGCAATGGGTGGTTCCTCACTTGCCCCACAAGTCATTGCAGCGAGTAATAACAAATCGCTCATTGTTCTCGACAGCACAGATCCGAATGTGGTGAGACGAGCACTAGGCGGCGATTTACTTTCTACACTTGTAATTGTTAGTTCAAAATCTGGAACAACCATTGAAGTTTTGTCGCACTTGGCTATTTTTGAGCAAGCTCTTCTATCTGCTGGCGCGACCCCAAAAGATCACATTGTGATTATCACTGATGCTCACTCACCCTTAGACGAATATGCCAAAAGAAAGTCAATAAAGACCATTCACGCAGAGCCAAATGTAGGTGGACGTTATAGCGCTTTAAGCGCATACGGATTAGCCCCATCGGCGCTACTGGGTTTAGATATTTCTGTGCTTCTCGATCAAGCTCAAGAAGCTGAAAAGATTTTCGAAGGGCTTCATTCACCGGCTGTTGCTGTTGCATATTTGCTAGCAAAGCAATCAGGACATTTCATTTCGATTACAGATGCAGGTTCAGTAATGCCTGGCTTATCAGATTGGATTGAACAACTTCTTGCCGAATCTACTGGCAAAGGTGGGAAAGGAATCTTGCCGATTGTTGTAGAAAACCTGAGTTCGGCAGTTTCTGGATCTACGTTATCGATTGCTTTTGAGGGGAACGCCAATCTCGTTGTTGAAGGCGATTTGGGTTCACAATTCATATTCTGGGAATGGGTCACAGCACTGTTGTGTTACGCGATAAATGTAGATCCTTTTAACGAACCACACGTGGCACTTTCGAAAACTAAAACAACATCTTTGCTCTCACAATGGGCTGGTTCTTCACCATCGGTGCCCAGCAATTACGTGGATGGTGATGTTGAAGTATTTGGAAGCAACCAAAATGTAGTCACTACTCTTTCTGAATTACTTTCCACAATTGCCGTTGATGATTACTTGTACATCATGGCTTATCTCGACAGCGAAATGGATCTCCAGATTGGCGAACTGAGAAACGTACTTGCACAAAGATGCTCATCCCCCGTTGCATTCGGATGGGGACCACGATTTCTACATTCGACAGGTCAATTCCACAAAGGCGGTCCAGATATGGGTGCCTTCTTGCAAATAACTGCAGATCCCGAAGAAGATATAGAAATTCCGGGTCAAGCGTTCACTTTGCAAACGTTAATGATGGCTCAAGCCCTAGGGGACGCGGAAATACTTTTGGGAAGCAATCGTAAAGTTATTCGTTTACACCTGAAGAACCGAGAAAAAGGTATAAGTCAGATTCTCTCGGCAGCACGATCGATTTCTTAGTCGTCGTCTCCGCGTAGTTTGCGAAGGGCTTCTTCAAGCAATTTGGCACCCTCGGCGTCAGTACGTCTTTCTTTCACATATGCCAAGTGAGTTTTATACGGCTCATTTTTTACTGGACTAGGTGGATTGTTTTTATCGCGACCTGCTGGAAATCCGCAACGTGGGCAATCCCATTCATCGGGAATGACCACAGTTCCGTCTTCAGCAAATGAAGGTTTTGTTTCATGTTTATTAGAGCACCAATAAGAAACTTGAAAGCGACCAATGGATTCGCCGCGTTCAGCTTCGCCCATAGGACCTGCGCCGACTCGACTACCTCGGATTGCACTTCCGCCTGCCATTGGAACTCCTCACTAATTACAAAAAGATGATGAACTCGATTTACTTTAGTACCAAACTTAAAGCCACAACACTTGCAAACCAGAGTCCACCTACAACAATGGTGATTCGATCAAGATTCTTTTCAACAACAGATGAGCCACCGTAATTCGAGGAGACTCCGCCACCAAAAAGGTCAGAAAGACCGCTTCCTTTGCCCTTATGTAAAAGTACCAAAAGAATCATTAAAACGCTTGTCACGATAAGCAGAATTGAAAGCGCTAATTTCATGGGAACTCCTTATAGATCTTGTAGAGGCAAAGAGTACTGTAAATCAGGTTGATTGATGAAACTTGACGATTTTAGCGAGTTCTTCAGGGTCAAGACTGGCTCCCCCAATGAGAGCGCCATCGACATCAGCTTCCTTCATGATTTCGGCTATGTTGGCAGATTTTACTGAACCGCCATAAAGGATGCGTGCATTTTGAGAGATTTCGTGAGATCCAATCTCTTCCATTTCATTCCTGATGGCAGCACATACTTCCTGCGCATCTGCCGGAGTTGCAGTTTTACCAGTGCCGATTGCCCATATTGGTTCGTAAGCAATCACAATCTTCTTGAGTTCTGGCTTCGAAAGATTTGCAAGACCAGCTCGCATTTGGCGAATAACATGCGAAACATGCGCGCCCGAATCTCTCACTGAGGAATCCTCCCCTACGCAAAAGATTGGTGTCATCTCCTGGCTTAATATTGCTTTGATTTTCTTGTTAACGAGAACATCATCTTCTTTGTGAATAGAACGCCTTTCGCTGTGTCCGACGACAACAAAAGTACAACCAAGTTTTGCGAGCATTGCTGCAGAAATATCACCAGTAAATGCGCCATTGGTATGAGCTGAAACATCTTGAGCACCGTAGAGAAGTCTCAAGCGGTCACCATCAACTAGCGTTTGGATTGATCGTATATCTGTGAATGGCGGCAGCACAGCTACATCAACTGCGTCGTAATCCTTATCGTTAATGCTATAAACAAGTTTTTGAACAACTGCAATCGCCTCGAGGTGATTAAGGTTCATTTTCCAATTTCCAGCCATGAGCGGTTTGCGCATGATCATCCTTTCCACACAGTCATTTAGAGATCCAGCGCTTGAAGTCCAGGCAACTGCTTGCCTTCCAAATACTCCAGCGACGCACCGCCACCGGTGGAAATGTATCCGAAATCTGAATCTGCAAAGCCAAATGACCGAACTGCGGCAGCGCTATCTCCTCCACCAACAACTGACATTCCGGAAATCTCCTTAAGGGCCTGCGCTACCACCCGAGTTCCGTGCGCGAAAGCTGGGAATTCGAAAACTCCCATTGGTCCATTCCAGAAAACAGTTTTGCATGGTGCTATCGCTGCAGCAAAATTTTTCGCAGATGCGGGTCCTATGTCCAACCCCATCATTTCTTCGCCAATTCCATCGACACTTACTACGGTTGCTGGTGCATCTGCTGAAAAAGCTGGTGCTACAACGATGTCGGTGGGTAGCAGTAAATCAACGCCTAGTTCCGCTGCCCTCGATATTAATTCTTTGACTGTGGGAATCAGCTCCTTCTCTACCAATGATTTCCCGATTACCTTCCCTTGCGCAGCCAGGAATGTAAAAACCATTCCCCCGCCAATTGCCAACACATTAACTTTGTCCAGCAAGTTAGAGATCACAGCAATTTTGTCAGAAACCTTGGATCCTCCAAGAATAACTGCATAAGGCCTCTCCGGGTTCTGCGTTAACTTCTTAAGAATTTCTACTTCTGCTGACACCAAGAACCCTGGTGCATGAGGCAACATCACCGGTAAATCGTAAACAGAAGCGTGCGAGCGATGCACAGCACCGAACCCATCGCCCACGTAACAATCAACAGAATCAGCTATTTCGCGAGCAAAACTTTCTCGCTCGCTTTGTACTTTGCTAGTTTCAGCTGCCGAAAATCGCAAATTCTCGAGTAATTGAACATGACCTTTACCTGCATGTGGCATTACGTGAGCGCGTTTTCCTGCAACAAAATCGACCTCACGGTTGAGCAAGACTCGTAACCGTTCTGCTACAGGTGCCAACGACAACTCAGATGATATTTCACCCTTTGGTCGTCCCAAGTGGGCGCCGATGACAAGAGATGCTCCGCCTTCTAATAAGAATTTTATTGTAGGAAGCGATGCCCTTATACGACCATCATCAACAATTTCACCGTCTTTGATTGGAACATTGAGATCGCATCGAAGGAAAACTCGCTTATCAGAAATCTCAAGCGATTGGAGCGATGACATTAGAGAGAGCGACCTACCAGTTTAATGAGATCAACAAGACGATTGGAATATCCCCACTCATTGTCATACCAACCCACAACTTTCGCGGTCGTACCGATAGTTTTAGTTAGCCCTGAATCAAAAATGCAGGATGACGGATCCGTAACAATGTCAGAGGAAACAATGGGATCTGATGTGTATGACAAAAAGCCCTTCAAATATCCTGCGGAAGCTTCTTTCATTGCCGCATTGATATCGCTGGCACTGACTTCCTTGGTAAGTTCGACCGTTAAATCAGTGACTGAGCCAGTAGGAACCGGTACGCGAAGGGCATAGCCATCAAGTTTTCCCTTGAGTTCCGGTAGAACCAAACTAATAGCTTTCGCAGCGCCAGTCGATGTTGGAATAATGTTTGTGGCTGCGCCTCTTGCACGCCGCAAATCCTTGTGTGGGAAATCCAAAATCACCTGATCGTTTGTGTAGGCGTGGATAGTGGTCATGAGGCCGCGAACAATACCGAATTCATCATTGAGAACTTTAGCCATTGGGGCCAAGCAATTCGTTGTACAAGATGCATTCGAGATGACATGGTGATTAGCAGGATCATACTTTTGATGATTTACACCCATAACAATGGTGATGTCTTCATCTGTTGCAGGAGCAGAAATAATTACTTTCTTTGCACCAGCTGTTATGTGCTTCTTGGCATCAGCAGCTTTGGTAAATATTCCAGTTGACTCAATAACAATTTCAGCTCCGACTGCACCCCAAGGAAGCGCGGAAGGATCGCGTTCTGCAAAAACTTTAATAGTCTTCCCGCCAACGGTAATGGTGTCATCAGTGTATGTAACTTCCATTCCCAATCGGCCCAATATCGAGTCATACTTGAGTAGATGGGCAAGTGTTGCATTGTCGGTCAAATCATTTATGCCAACGATTTCAACTTCCGGCGAGGTAAGGGCTGCGCGGAAAAAATTTCTTCCAATACGACCAAATCCATTGATACCTATTGCAGTCACAATCAACCTCGCTTAAATATGTGCGTTACCGACAGGATTTTGCCCATAACGTTGAGCGTTTGCCAACCTTATCAGGGGAATTCTTTTGTAGTTAACATTATTTAGTGTCAATGAGTTAGTTAAGTAACTCTGGTGACAAGCCCGCTTCGGTGTCTGGAATGCCTAAGTCCCCTGCTTTCTTATCAGCCATAGCTAATAAGCGACGGATGCGCCCCGCTATCGCGTCCTTGGTCATCGGAGGTGTCGCGAGTGAACCTAATTCTTCTAAACTTGCTTGTCCGTGATTAATGCGAAGTTCTCCTGCTTCCTTTAAATGATCAGGAATTGTTGGTCCAAGAATCTCCATGGCTCTTTGCACTCGAGCTGCCGCAGCAACAGCTGCACGCGCGGAGCGTCGCAAATTAGCATCATCAAAATTTGCCAATCTATTTGCTGTCGCTCTCACTTCGCGCCTCATGCGACGCTCTTCCCATGCTAAAACACTTTCGTGGGCACCTAAACGTGTGAGCAAAACACCGATTGCATCTCCATCGCGAATAACAACGCGATCGACACCACGAACTTCGCGCGCTTTTGCAACAATTCCTAAACGACGAGCTGCGCCTACGAGTGCAAGTGCGGCTTCAGGCCCAGGGCATGTTATTTCCAAAGAGGACGAGCGTCCTGGTTCAGTGAGAGAGCCATGTGCGATGAAGGCGCCACGCCATGCAGCCTCAGCATCGCAAATTGCGGCGGAAACAACTTGAGGTGGTAATCCCCGAACCGGTCTGCCATTTCCATCTACAAGTCCTGTTTGGCGAGCAAGCGCGTCTCCCTGTTCGCTGACGCGGACAACATATCGAGAACCTTTTCTCAAACCACTCGAAGACAAAACTGCCAAATCACTTTCGTGTCCATAAATATCGGCAATGTCTTTGCGTAGACGTCGTGCGCTTTGGGCAGCATCGAGTTCTACTTCTATAACGATTTTCCCGGAAGAGATATGAAGCCCGCCCGCGAATCGAAGTAGTGCGGAAACCTCAGCTTTGCGGCAACAAGGCTTTGTTACCGACAATCGACTGAGTTCGTCTTTTACTGATGAGGTCATAGCCATGTGCTTATCCAATCAGGGTCTGCGCGAAGATGTGGCCAAATACGGAAACTAATTTTTCTTGATCATGATGGACACTTCCGGGTCCCATACTTAAGTCAGCAACTATTAATTTCCCACCCATTTCGGCAACTTTTTCGGAAAGCGAGACCCTATTTCTGACAACTCCCGTGTCTGCAATCACATAATCGCAGGACATTTCTGGCGCGTAATGGTGTATCAGGTTCAAGTGTTCCTCGGGTTCGCGTCCAGCCAATTCATCCCCAGTGGAATTTGGGTGCGCATCAAGATTGAGCAAAATTATTCTTTTCGCGCGTGCATGGGTTAGAGCTTCTCTCTGTTCTGTAACAAGTAGATGAGGCAGCACACTTGAAAACCAAGACCCTGGTCCCATAGTGATCCACTCTGCTTTTCCTATAGCTTCTATTGCTTCAGGTCGCGCCGTTGCATCGGCCGGAAGAATTTTCAGCGATTCCAATTTACCTTTTGTTGTGGCAACTTGTTCTTGCCCTCGAACAACTACTCTCCCCACTGAAGAAAGAAAAGTACCTTCGATATCGAGCGGTGCCGATGCCATCGGTAGAACTCGACCGACAACTTTTAATAAAGAAGCTACTCGATCTAAGCCTGCTACAGGATCTTCATCGCGATCCCATAACGCTGCAAGTAATAAATTCCCAACAGGATGTCCCTCTAGCCATTGGCCGGAAGTGAAGCGATATTGCATTATTTCCGCCCAACTCCTGCCCCACTCATCATCAGAACACAGAGCTGCTAATGCCATACGCAAATCACCTGGAGGGAGAATGGGTAATTCATTCCTCAGTCGCCCGCTAGATCCGCCGTTATCGGCAACAGTCACAATGGCTGTAATTTCAGTCGTAACTCGTCGCAACGCCCCAAGCGTTGCTGCCAATCCATGACCCCCGCCGAGCGCAACTACACGTGCTTGCACTATTCGCGCCCCATATCACGATGCACAGCTTGCGCATCAACTGGTGTTGGATCTGAAATCAAATTCAATCGCTTTGCAATTTCTTCTGCTACCGCAACACTTCGGTGTTTTCCACCAGTGCATCCGACTGCCAACGTGACAAATTTCTTACCCTCACGGATATAGCCGGGGACAATCTGCTCAATCAACGAAACATAAGTTTTGACAAAATCTTCAACACCTTCGCTCGTAAGAACTTTCTGGCTCACTTGCGACGATGTTCCGTTAAGAGGTCTTAATTCAGGAATCCAATGTGGGTTAGGAATGAATCTACAATCCACGACTAAATCTGCATCGACTGGGATGCCATATTTATATCCAAATGAAAGAACATTAACTCGGACTCCAACTTTGTGGCCCGCGGCAAAAATTTCTCCTACGCGTTTTTCTAGTTGGTGGACATTGAGGTTTGTCGTGTCGATGACAATATCGGCACTGGAACGTAGCTCCTCAAGTTTCGCGCGTTCTCTCTCGATACCATCAACAATCCTGTCCGTGCCTTGCAGAGGATGCGGGCGTCTGGTGGATTCAAATCGCTGTACTAGCGCCTGATCGGTTGCATCGAGAAAGAGCAAACGATGAGTAGTAGAACTGAGAGCCAAATTCTTTAACGAGGTTGTGAGGTCATCGAAAAATCTTCCACTTCGCACATCAACGACTACTGCCATTGAAGAAATGTCTGAAGCATTTGCTTGTTCGACAAGCGCCGGCAACAAAGCTGCGGGTACGTTATCAACGACGTACCAGCCCAAATCCTCAAGTGCATGGGCAACGGTGGACCGTCCCGCACCAGACATTCCGGTTAAAACTAGAACTTCGCGATTGTTTTTCATAGCCTCTTTATCTTGCTATACCTGTCAAGAACCCCTTAAAACTTCACCGGTTTGAGCATCGAAACCTTCATTTTTTTCCCTAGAGATGCTTTCCGCAATTACTTCTGCAATCTTGCTTCCAATCCCCGGAATGAGAGCGATTTGATCTGTACTTGCTTTACGCAGGGCAGAAACAGAACCGAAATGATCAAGCAGAGCTTTACGCCGCACATCACCGAGTTGAGGTACACCATCAAGAAGAGATTCCAACATAGCGCGCGATCTTCGAGAGCGGTGGAAGGTAATGGCAAATCGATGTGCTTCATCCCGAATACGTTGCAGCAAATAAAGACCTTCGCTTGATCTACCCAGCATTACTGGCACCGGGTTACCAGGAAGCCACACCTCTTCTAATCTTTTTGCCAATCCACATAATGGAATGTGTGAAAATCCAGTTTCAGATAAAGCTTTCACAGCAGAATTTACTTGAGGTACTCCACCATCCACGATGATGAGGTGTGGTTGATAAGAAAATTTTGCTCGCTTTCCCCCACTTTGATGTAGCTCGACAGGGTCTACTGCCTGCTCATCTGCGAGACGTTTGAGTCTTCGAGTCAGAACTTGATGCATGGCACGCGTGTCATCCCATGCTGTTGTGGTGTCGATTATAAATCGACGATACTCACTCTTCTTTGGTACGCCGTCTTCGAACACCACCATTGATGCAACAACAGTAGTGCCGGAAATATTCGAAATGTCATAGCATTCAATGCGAAGTGGAAGTTCGGGCAAAGCTAGCGCTTGCTGAACCTCAACAAGGGCTTGACCACTAATACCCACATCCGCAGATCTTTTATTAACATGTTGAATCAACGCATATTGTGCGTTTCTGCGAACCGTATCTATGAGGTCCGCTTTATCTCCACGGACGGGAACTTTTATTTCGACTTTCGATCCTTTGCGCTCTGACAGCCATAGGGCCAAAGTTGGGATTTCTGCCGATTCCTCGTTAATTAATATTTCGGCAGGAATTTCGCTTTTCTCAACATGTGAATACATCGAAGCAAAGAGCGCGGTAATTTCATCTTGTCCCTCAAGGACGAGTTTCTGATCAACGAGCCAGGATCTAGATCCCTTAATTGCTCCTCCCCTAATAACAAAAACTGAAGCTGCGACGAATGCACCATCTCTATGGAGTGCGATGACATCAGCAAAAAGAGATTCAGGAAGTGCGCCCTCGGTGGATTCTTGGGCATGTTTCAGCGCAGCGATTTGGTCTCGAATCTTTCCCGCTCTTTCGTATTCTTGAGAATCCGAGGCCAGCGCCATCTCTTTTTCAAGGGTGGGAATGATTTCTGCTTGCCCAGCATCCATAAAAGAAACTATTCGATCTGCAATTCCTCGGTGTTCTTCTTCTGATACCCATCCAACACAAGGGGCTGCACATTTGCCGATATCTCCTAGCAAGCACTGGCGCTTAGCACGTTGGGCTTTTTCAAAATTCGCATCCGTACATGAGCGAATTCGAAATACTTTGAGCACTACTTCGAAGGTATTTCGAAGTGCCCAAGCTTGAGTAAAAGGACCAAAATATTTCACCCCAGCCTTTTTCTGATTGCGAGTGATTAAGAGTCTGGGAAATTGATCATCTAGCGTGATAGCGAGATAGGGATAAGACTTATCGTCACGGAATTGCACGTTGTAATCAGGGCTGTATTGCTTAATCCAAGAAAACTCCAACTGCAGCGCTTCAATTTCTGTATCGACAATGGTCCAATCAACTCGGACTGCTTCATGAACCATACGGTTCGTGCGTTCTGGCAAATTGTTTTGAAAATAGTTACTCAAGCGTGATTTAAGACTGAGGGCCTTTCCAACATAAATCACTTCATCTTTCGAATTGAAAAATCTGTACACCCCAGGAAGGGGCGGAACATCCCTTGGTCGATAGGAACTTGGCTCTGCCATTACTTCGAGCTCGCGATCTTCTTTCGATTGGTAGCCAACATCGATGCTAAATAGAAACCGGTATAACTATCTTTATTCTTGGCCACATCCTCTGGAGTCCCTTGCGCTACAACTGTTCCACCGCGAAAACCACCCTCTGGTCCCATATCAATGACCCAATCAGCGGATTTAATAACATCCAAGTTATGCTCAATAACCACAACCGTGTTCCCTGTGTCAACCAACCTATTGAGCACACCCAGTAATTTACTTACATCTTCGAAGTGCAACCCGGTTGTAGGTTCATCAAGAACGTAAATTGTACGACCT